>Ga0070741_10001442_pt1 | contig 72466 bp, 68 predicted proteins | sample Coa_R1_4_FD_66440 | JGI IMG/M metagenome (GOLD analysis project Ga0070741, IMG submission 66440) | Surface soil microbial communities from Centralia Pennsylvania, which are recovering from an underground coalmine fire - Coalmine... | ecosystem: Environmental > Terrestrial > Soil > Unclassified ... | reverse complement strand
TGCAGGAAAAGCGCGGCCCGGCGGTGGGCGTGGTCGACATGTCGGGCCGCCTGACCGGGCTCGTCACCTCCGAAACCGTTGGCGAAATGCTGATGCTGCACCGGGCCATTCCCCGCGGCCTCACCTTCGGCCCCTGGGGCCGCCGTCCGGCGGGCGCCTGAATAGCCCACAAGCACTGTTGCGGCGTCATTGCGCCGTCGAAACGGCTGACTATATTCCGGCCGCACGCGGGCCCCTCGGGGGCCCGCAACGATTTAGCGCCGGCTGCATGAACCTTCGCAACATCGCCATCATCGCCCACGTCGACCACGGCAAGACCACTCTGGTGGACCGGCTGCTGCAGCAATCCGGCGCGTTCCGCGAGAATCAGCGCGTCGCCGAGCGCGCGCTCGATTCCAACGACCTGGAGCGGGAACGCGGCATCACCATCCTGTCCAAGGTGACGTCGCTCGTCTGGCGCGACGACCGCATCAACATCGTCGACACGCCCGGCCACGCCGATTTCGGCGGCGAGGTCGAGCGCATCCTCAACATGGTGGACGGCGTGCTGGTGCTGGTCGACGCGGCCGAGGGTCCGCTGCCGCAGACCAAGTTCGTGGTCACCAAGGCGCTCAAGGTGGGCTTAAGGCCGATCGTGGTGATCAACAAGGTGGATCGCCCGGACGCGCGGCCGAGCGAAGTCGCCAACGAAGTGTTCGACCTGTTCGCCGCGCTCGACGCCACGGAGGAGCAGCTCGATTTCCCGCTGCTCTACGGTTCCGCCAAGCAGGGCTGGATGGCGAGCGACGCCGCGGGCCCCAAGGATCGGGGCATGGCACCACTGTTCGAGCTGGTGCTGCGCCACGTGCCGCCGCCGCAGGTCGAGGACGGGCCGTTCCGCATGCTCGGCACCATTCTCGAGGCCAATCCGTATCTCGGCCGCATCGTTACCGGCCGCATCGTGTCGGGCAGCGTGAAGCCGAATCAGACCGTCAAAGTGCTCGACCGCCACGGCGCGCTGGTCGAGGACGGCCGCGTCACCAAGGTGCTGGCGTTCCGCGGCCTGGAGCGTGCGCCAATCGATGAGGGTTTCGCCGGTGACATCGTCGCCATCGCCGGCCTGCCTGAGGCGTTCGTGTCGCACACCCTATGCGCGCCCGAAGTGACCGAGCCGCTGCCGGCGCAGCCGATCGATCCGCCGACCCTCACCATGACGTTCCGCATCAACGATTCGCCGCTCGCCGGCACCGAGGGCGACAAGGTGCAGAGCCGCGTCATTCGCGACCGGCTGTTGCGCGAAGCCGAAGGCAACGTGGCGCTGCGGATTTCCGAATCGACCGAGAAGGATTCCATGGAAGTCGCCGGCCGCGGCGAGCTGCAGCTCGGCATTCTGATCGAGACCATGCGGCGCGAGGGCTTTGAGCTTTCGGTGTCGCGGCCGAAAGTGCTGTTCCAGAACGGCCCATCGGGCGAACCGCTCGAGCCCATCGAAGAAGTCGTCATCGACGTCGACGAGCAGCACGCCGGAATCGTCGTGCAGAAACTCGCCGAGCGTAAGGGCGAGATGATCGAGATGCGGCCGTCGGGCGGCGGCCGGGTGCGGCTCATCTTCTATGCACCGACGCGCGGCCTGATCGGCTATCACGGCGAACTCCTCACCGACACGCGCGGCACCGCGGTGATGAACCGGCTGTTCCACGCCTACGGCCCGCACCGCGGCGAGATCACCGGCCGCCGCAACGGCGTCCTGATCTCGACCGACCAGGGCGACGCCGTCGCCTACGCGATGTGGAATCTGGAAGACCGCGGCCCGATGATGATCGAGCCGGGCTGGAAGGTCTATCGCGGCATGATCGTCGGCGAGCACACCCGCGGCAACGATCTTGAAGTCAACGTACTCAAGGGCAAGAAGCTCACCAACATTCGCACCCATTCCAAGGACGAAGCGATTCGGCTGACCCCGCCGATTCGCATGACGCTGGAAAAAGCGCTGGCCTATATCGAGGACGACGAACTGGTCGAGATCACGCCGAAATCGATTCGGCTGCGCAAGAAGCTGCTCGATCCCACCGAGCGCAAGCGTGACGAACGGCGCAAGGAAGTCGAGCGCGTCTGATTCAGCGCGTCTAATCGGCGCGTATGATTCGCTTGGCGCGCCGCCGTTTGCGCGGCGGCCGCATCAGGCCACCGCAAGATTAGCATCCGCACCGCGTCTTGCGCCCACCGGCGCAGCCTTTTTGTCGCAAAATGTCGCGGACCGTGGCGCCTATGCCACAGGGCCGCCAGATTGCGAGCCGACCTGCCTTTTTGGCCTTGGGGCCGATGGCGCGGCGCGTGCGATTCCGCTAATAATCCACACCGTTAACGATCCGTGAATCTCTGCTCTTGAAGCCCGCGCAGCCGCTTGCTTTGATCGCCCCATGAGCACTGTCCTCATCGAAATCCGCCGCGCCAAGTCCAGCGACGCCGCTGCGGTCGCCGAATGCCACGACGAAGCCTGGCGGATGGCCTATCAGGGCATCATTCCGGGCACCGAGCTCGAAAAGCTCATCACCCGCCGCGGGCCGGCCTGGTGGGACAGCGCCATCCGCAAAGGCAGCCGCATCGCGCTCTTGCAATTCGGCGACAAGGTCGCGGGCTATGCCAATTACGGCCGCAACCGCGCGCGCAGCCTCTATTACGACGGCGAGATCTACGAGCTTTACCTGCGCCCCGAATTCCAGGGCCTCGGCTTCGGCCGCCGCCTGTTCACCGCGGCGCGGCGCGACCTCGCCCAGAGCGCGCTCAAATCGCTGATCGTCTGGGCGCTGTCGGAAAACGAGAACGCGGTGGAATTTTATCGCGCGCTCGGCGGCAAGGCGGTGGCGCGCTCCTCGGAAAAATTCGGCACCCGCGTGCTCGACAAGGTCGCGTACGGCTGGCAGAGCTGAGCCGACACGACGTTTCTTTTGTTCGTGGTGCCCGGCCTTGTGCCGGGCATTTTGCTAGGCGGAACGTTCAAGAATCAGATTGCCATAGCGGTCGACCGAGGCGCGCCAACCCGGTGGGACGACCGTCGTAGCGTCGAACTGTTCGACGATCGCCGGGCCGGCGAACGTTGCACCGACTTCGAGGCGGTCGCGATCGTAGATCGTCGTGTCGGCCGCCGCATCGGCTGCAAAGAACACATTGCGATTGCCTTTGATTGCGTCGGCTGGCGGCAGCGATGCAGGCCGCACCTCGAGCGCATGCGGCGAAAACTTCGGCACGCTCACGCGCACACGCAAGCGGTAACTCACGAGCTCCACGCCCTTCTCTTTCGCGGCATGGCCGTGGATGCGCTCGTGCACGGCATCGAAGCGCGCCCGGGCGCCCGTCAAGGTGTTGCTGTCGAGCGCGCCCTGCCCGAGCCCGCTCAAAGAGACGCGCAGCTCATAGCCCTGCCCCGCATAGCGCATGTCGAACTCGCGCTCGAAAGCCGCCGCACCCGGATCGAGCCCTTCGGCCGCAAGCTCGGCGGCGGCTTTCCCTTCCAGCTCATGGAAAATCGTCTCGCCGTGCGCGGGGTCGAGGCGGTCGAGCGGACAAAGCTCGGAGCGAATGTAGTCGTGCAGCACGTCGGTGCAGAGGAGCCCGAGCGCAGAGAACGCACCCGGCCGCGGCGGCACGACGATGCGGCGCATGCCGAGCTCGGCGGCGACCGCCGCGGCGTGCACGGCACCGGCGCCGCCGAACGGCAGCAGCGCAAAGGCGGAGAGATCGACACCGCGGCGCGCCGCGAACACCCGCACCTCGTCGGCCATGCGCATGTCGACGATGCGGCGGATGCCGGCGGCGGCCTGCGGCAAGGTCATGCGCAATGGCGTCGCGATGCGGGCGTCGAGTGCCGCGCGCGCCGCGCCGGCGTCGAGCTTCTGCGTGCCGCCGAGAAAATAATCCGGATTGAGAAAGCCGCAGACGACGTCGGCGTCGGTCACGGTCGGGTTGTCGCCGCCGCGGCCGTAGCACACCGGGCCGGGCTCGGCGCCGGCGCTTTGCGGTCCGACCGAGAGAAAGCCGGCGCGGTCGATCCAGACGATCGAGCCGCCGCCGGCCGAGATCGTGGTCAAGTCGAGCGCCGGCACGTCGAGCTGGCGCCGCGCCACCACGCCTTCGGTGACTTCGAGCGGCGCGCCGCCTTCGATGAAGGCGATGTCGCAGCTGGTGCCGCCCATGTCGAGCGTCACGAGACCGAGCGTGACCAGGCCGCGCGCGTTCACATGCTCCTCGCGCGGCAGATAGGCGCTCGCCTGCGCGCCCGCTGCCGGGCCGGAGAGGAGCGTGTGCACGGTCTGGTGGCCCAGCACCGCCGCCGCAAACGGCATGACGCCGCCGTTCGACTGCATCAGAAAACGCTGCCGCGTTGTCACTCCATCGCGATCAAGCCGCTTTTCCAGATCGGCAATGTAGGTGACCAGCACCGGCGCCAGATAAGCGTTGAGCAACGTTGCCGACAGCCGCGGCCATTCGCGCACCCGCGACAGCACTTCAGACGACAGCGACACATGGGCATCGGGAAAAACCTCGCGGATCAGCTCGCCGCTGCGCCGCTCATGCGCCGGATTCATGAACGCGAACAGATAACACACGGCGATCGACCGCACGCCGGCTGATTTCAGCTCGGCGGCGGCCTGGCGCACCACGGCTTCGTCGAGCGGATCGAGCTCGGCGCCGGAAAAATCGACGCGGCCACCGATCTCGCGCGTGAGGCTCTGCGGCGCGATCGGCTGCGGCTTTTGAAAAAAGTAATCGAACGGATTGCCGTCGCGCGCCTGTCCTTGCGTTTCCTGGACCGCACGAAAGCCGCGGTTGATCAAAAGCCCGACCTTGGCGCCGCGCATTTCCAACAGCGCGTTGGTGGTGATGGTGGTGCCGTGAGAGAAGAATTCGATCCCCGCAAGATCGACGCCGCGCCCGGCGAAATTCTCGATGCCCCGCATGATGCCGAGCGCCGGATTCTTGGGCGTGGTGGCGACCTTCTCGACCGCGATGGTGCCGGCCGCGACGTCGAGCAGCACCAGATCCGTATGGGTGCCGCCGACGTCGACGCCCAGCCGATATTTCGTCACCATTTGGTCAAATCCACCCGCGGCATTGGCGCCCTTGGCTCATGCGTGGATTTTCCTATAGTCGCGGGCGCCGTCGTGGCAAATGCGTAAATCCGGGAAACTGACATGCCGAGCGCACGGTCTTGGTTGCTTGCTCTGTTGATCGCCCTCGTGGCCGCGACCAGCGGTCGCGCGCAGGAGGCTTATCCATCGAAGGTCGTCAAGGTGGTGGTGCCGTCGCTGCCCGGCTCGACCACCGACATCTTGGCGCGGCTCGTGGCCAGTCAGCTGCAGGACAGATGGGGCAAGCCGGTCATCGTCGAGAACATGCCGGGCGCTGCCATGAACCTCGGCTCCGAGTACGTCGCCCACGCGGCGCCCGACGGCACCACGCTCCTGCTGTGCCCGCCGGCGCCGCTGGCGATCCAGCAGTTGCTCTATCACAACCTCAAATACGACCCGACCAAGTTCGTCACCGTGGCAATGCTGGCCAAGATCGCCAACGTGCTCGACGCAAGCTCGAAACTGCCGGTCAACGACATCAAGGGCCTGATCGCCTACGGCAAGGCCAATCCGGGCAAGCTGACCTACGCGTCACAGGGCGTCGGCTCGACCGCGCAATTGTCCGGCGCCGAGCTCGAAGTGTTGGGCGGCATCAAGATGGTGCACGTCCCCTATCACGGCGCGCAGCCGGCGCTGCACGACGTCATGGCCGGCAATGTCGATATTTTCTTCGACACGCTCGCCACGTCGGTGCCGCTGTACAAAGCCGGCAAGGTCAAGCTGTTGGGCGTCGCCAGCCCGGAGCGCTCGCCCGCCGTGCCGGACTTGCCGACCATCGCCGAGCAGGGCCTGCCCGGCTTCCGCTCGATCACCTGGTTCGGCCTGGCGGCTCCGCCCGGCCTGCCGCCGGCGCTCGCCGAAAAGATCAACCGCGACACCGATGCGGTGCTGCACAAGCCCGAGATCGTACAAAAACTGCGCGCCATCGAGCTCGACCCGATGGGCGGCAGCCTCGCCGATGCCAAGAAATTCATCGGCGAAGAGACCGAGCTGTGGGGCCGCGTCATCAGGGAGAGCCACATTTCGCTGGAATAGCAAAATCGGCGCTTTCCAAAAGAACGCTCCACGGCCGTTCCAGCGAAACGGGGGCGGCGCAAATCTGAGGGCAACGAGGCCGCCAGCGCGGCGACCTCAAAGGAAAAGGATACGTGCTGACTAGCGACGACAGTTCGCCGCGCTGCAGTTTTTCACGTTGCAGGCATATCGAACGCCGTTGAATTTTGCACAAGTCCCCGGTGGACAATATCCCCCATTGGGACAGTTGCGAATGCCAGCACTCGCCGATGGCGCCATTGCGCATTCAGAACCGGTCATTGTCACCACGACCGCAAGCAAGATTAGATATTTCATGAGTTTCCCCCTGCGCGGAATAAGGAACTTAGGACACTCAAAAATGGAAATGAGGACAAGGGCATCAGAATAAGGCCGCTACCAGGCACTTGCTAAAGAACGAAATATGAACCAAATAGTCGCGCGCTCGATTCAGGTGATCGATGACCCGACGCTCCGGCAGCGCCGATCTGCCGCTTCATGGCGGCTACGTGCCGAAATGGCTGGCCGACCGCATGATGCGGCTCGGCGTCGTCATCACGCAGGCCGTCATCCTGCATTACGGCCGCGACGAATTTCTGCGCCGGCTGTCGCATCCGTTCTGGTTTCAGTCGTTCGGCGCGGTGATGGGGATGGACTGGCATTCCTCCGGCATCACAACGAGCGTGCTTGGCGCGCTCAAGCGCGGGCTGAAACCGCTGCACGGCGAGCTCGGCCTCACCGTGTGCGGCGGTCGCGGCAAGCATTCGCGGCGCACGCCTGACGAGCTGACCGAAGCCGGCGAACGCATCGGCTTCGATGGCGCGGAGCTCGCGCGCGCCAGCCGGCTGATCGCCAAGGTCGACAGCGCCGCGGTGCAGGACGGCTTCGATCTTTATCTGCATGGTTTTGTGGTCGCCGACGACGGCCACTGGGTGGTGGTGCAGCAGGGCATGAACGGCGCGAAGAAGCAGGCGCGGCGCTATCACTGGCTGTCCGAAGGCCTCAAGAGCTTCATCGACGAGCCGCACACCGCCATCGAAGGCCGCACCCAGGGCAACATCGTCAATCTGACCGATCGGCGCGCCGCGGCATCGCGCAACAAACAACTCGATCTCCTCGCCACGCTCGGGCCGGACGGTATTACGCGGGAGCTTGCGGCGATCGAGGCGGCCGACACGCCGCCGTCGGCACCGGAAGCCGCGCCGTCGGCGCAAGCCGAGCTGCCGTTTCTGGTGATGCCGGCGCACCACGACGTGCGGGCAAGCGACATCCATCTGCGCCGGCTGCACGGCAATCTGGCCGCGGCGGCGGAGCGCGGCGCCGCCGATTTTCCCGACCTTCTGCTCACGCCCGGGGTCGGCGCCCGCACCGTGCGGGCGCTGGCGCTGGTCGCCGAAGTGGTGCACGGCGCGCCGTGCCGGTTTTCCGATCCCGCGCGCTTCTCGCTGGCGCACGGCGGCAAGGACCGGCATCCATTTCCGGTGCCACTCAAGGTCTATGACGAGACCATCCGCGTGCTCAAATCGGCGGTGCAGACCGCCAAGCTCGGCCAGGACGAGCAGCTCTCCGCGCTGGCGCGCCTCGACCGCGAATCGCGGCGCCTGGAGCGCGCCGCGACTGGGCCGAGCGTCGACGCTTTCATCGCGCACGAGCGCGAAGCGTCGCCTGATTATGGCGGTCGCAGCGTATTCGGCTGGGAGCGCGATCTTGCTTCGCCAACTCCTTATCCGAGAAAGGCGCTTTAAACCCGGTTTACTCTACAGCTCGCCATGGCCGACGCGACGTATGGCGGATATGCACAATCTCGACGACATCATCGCGAACTCGATAGAAGATCTTATACGGATATCGGACGACAAATTTTACCCGCACTTCTGGATCGTTCGTTTTGTATCCGCTGTACGGATGCTCGCCCAGCAATCGAACGGTCTCGCGAATGCTCGTCAGGACCCGGCCTGCACCGCCAGGCGAGCGCTCATGCAAATAGTCGAAAATACGCTCGCGATCGGAAAAGGCTTGAGGGGTATATCGAACCCTCATAAATCGTGGCGTTTATCAGCGGCTGAAACTACATCATCAGGGACAAATTCGCCGCGATCGGCTTCCGCGAGGCCTGTGCGTACGGCCGCGCGTTCATCGTCGCTCATCGTATAAACGCCGGTGCGTCTGGCCTCGATTTCGCGGGCGTACTCCACCAGCTCCTCCTGGTCCTCCACGGGCCAGGATTCTACCTGTTCAAGCAGCCTTTTGGCGCTCGGGCTCATAGCAAGAATATAGCATGCGACACCGGCCTCCACCACCAGGCTTCGCGCCAGCACGCGCCGCGACACGCGAAGGGTCGCAAAATTTCGGCGCCAGCGCGCTGCAGGGCGTGTTGACGGGCACCAACGTGCCTCTCTGGATCATGCGCGCCGGGAAGAAAGCGAAACCGCGTTGGCTTTGTCGATCAGCGCACGCAACGGAGCGGCCATCGCGCGCGCTTCCGCGCCAAGGAATTGCAACAACCGCTTCTCCGCCGACGACAGTTCGCCGTCGTGCGTCAAATGCGCGATGAGCCAGGCAGCGTCGGCGTCGCTGATGTTTTTTCTGGCGTCGAGCAAGGCCTCGTCGGCGACATCCTGCCGGGCCAGGTCGGCCTCGAAGGCCTGCGCCGGTGATGCCAAAACGTCGAAGGAATTGGCCGCCGGGGCGCGATGGAACATCCGCGACACAAAGCCGAGCAAATCCTCCTTGTCGTCGAGCCACTTTTCGAAGTGCAGCGCCTCGGCTGCATCGGGAACGTGAAGATTGATGGCCATGAGATAGTTGCCGATCGCCCGTGCGAACAGATCGTCGAACGACGGATCGGCTTGCGACGTAGCGTGGGCGATGTCGAACAGGACGTCCGCCTCATCGCGCGTCACATGACCGGGGGTGCCGGTTTTGGCCGCGTACAGGACGGCACGCAGCGCCTCGACATCCGCCTTGGTGACGACGCCGGGCGGGTGATCTTCGCCGGTGATCGCGTCACGCCGGCCTTTGATGATCGCTGTCTTGATCTCGCTCAAAGCAAACGCCGAAAGCGATGTCGGAACGCCAAGCGCGTGCGTCATCACGTCGATGAGCATCGCGAACTCGCTCCTGGTGCCGACGCCGCCGTTTTTGGCCAGCGTCGCCGTGAGCCAATCGGCCTTGTTCTGCGGGATGTAATCGGGAGGATCGTTCTGGTGGACCATATAGTCGGCCAACGCCTCGCTGAAGAGCGCTGTCCACTCCGGGCAGGGCTGGTGCCCGGCCCTTCGCGCAACCCCAAAGACAATATCCATGTCCGATGCGGTCAACTGATCGTGCGTGTATATGGCTCGGCGCACGCCCAGCGCGGTCTCCGGGCCGACAGGCTCATCGTCTCGCGACGCAATGGGGGCGGCGGGAACGTCAGGACTGGCCATGGCGGGACCTTGAGCGTCTGAGCTTGGGAGGTTCGGCCTATCGAGCCAGATTCACCTAAAGAATCCGTTAGTATTTGCGGCTAAACCGCCTTCTCGGAGGCGAAGCCGAAAACAGTCAACAGCCAGGGGGAGTCGGCTCGCTCGTCTGCGTCATCGAATCGCCTGACGCATCCGCGAGCTCGGCAATGCGCTTGTCGGCGCGGCGGAGCCGCCGACAGAGCTCGCGGTTGATATTCTGCATCACCATCACGTAGGCGTGGATGTCGGCCTTGTAGTACGCGTAAAGACTTCGGGCCGCGAGCTCGTACAGCACTGTGGGCCGCTCCGCGACGACGGTCGCCGATCGGTTCTGCATTTCGATGAGCGTCATTTCGCCGAAGAAATCGCCGGGCGCCAGACTGGCCATACGGATCGCGCGCCCCGACTGCCCGAGCTTGCTCACTGCAAGCTCGCCCGAGTGAACAATAAACATGGAGCGTCCCGGCTCGCCTTCCGCCACCACGGTGGCGCCGGCGTCAAAGCGGCGCTCGACCAGCATTGAGATCAGGAGATCCAGGCTCCCATCGGAGAGGCCCCCGAAGAAGGGTGTTGCAAGCAAGAATGCTTTCAGATCAAGCGCGCCGGCAGTCATGCCCCTAATATAGGCTCGCTCCCGGAACCTGACAGCAGCTTGTCGTGCTCGTTCCCAGCTCGGCGTTGAGCAGCCAAGCGGGCGGCTATTTTACGCGTTAGCGCCCTAAAATCCCGGCGCGCGTTCGACCTGGTCGTACCAGTCGAAGCCCATGTCTTTGACGATGCGATTCGACATCACGATGATGCGGCATTCCTCGCCGGGCTTGGCGAAGTGCTGGTGCATGGTGAACGGCGGGATGTAGACGTAGTCGCCGACCGTCCATTCGAATTTCTTCGGCTCGTCGGCCCATTCCCACTGGAAGGCGTCGAGGCAATCCCACTTCAGGTCCCAGTGCAGGTCGTAGCCGGAGCCTTCGACCACGAAGAACAGCTCTTCCCACATGTGGCGGTGTTTGCCGGAGCGTTCGCCGTCCTTGAGAAACTGCATGTAGGCTTCCATGCAGCACTCGCGGGTGTGCATCTTCTTGTTGACCAGATGCTTGATCAGACCGTCGGGCGAACGCTCCCACGGCATGTCCTCGGCCTTGATGACGTTCGGCAGCGTGGCGTAGTCGGTGCGGAAGTTCTCCGACTCGGCGATGGCCTTCTCGAGGAAATCGGCCTGGGCGGTGCCGGACAGCGACGGCGCTTTGTCTTCGAACAGCGACATTGTTTGGTCTCTCGGACTTTAGATTTCGGTCGGCGGATGGAATTCGGTAACGCCGGGCGGCAGCTTGTCGGTCGGCCACTCGACCATCTTCTGGAAAAGAAGGTGCATGAACAGGAACAGCGGCTTGGCCTTGAACACCAGCAGGATGCAGGATTCCTTGTCGTCGTCGTTGAAATGCTGGTGGACGCTGGCGTTTTCCACCAACATCACGTCGCCGGCTTTCCATTTGATGTAGCGGCCGTCGTGTATATCGTGGCCGTGGCCCTTGAGCACGTAGAACACCGCGCTGTTGAGATGGCCGTGCTTTTGGCCGGCGTTGAGCGGCGCGTAGCACTCGATGTGCGATTCGATCGATTGCACGATGTTGACGGCCTGCGGCGAGATGATGTGCTTGCCGTACATGGCCGGGCCGCCCTTCCAGGCGTGATCCTTGGACGAATAGACCCGCGGCTCTTCGAGCAGCTTCTTGTAGAGATGGCTGTAGGTGCCTTCGAGCGCGCGCACGAAGGTGCGCTTCTTGGCCCAGCGCTCCCAGCGGCCGTGCTTGATCTCGTCGGCGTCCTCGGGCGACGGCTTGTTGTGGCCGAGCCCGGGCAGTTCCTGTTCCAGCATTCCGGTCATGCAAATGCTCCTTCACTTGCGATCGCGGCCATTTGCCGAATCGCGCGCCCCGTCGGCGCCTCGAACCCTGGTGTTTTCGCTTCAAGCGGTCCTTACGGGATTTCGGCAATGCGTGCAATGTCATGCGCCGCGCGGCTGAAGACCGCGCCGCGCGCCACACGCGCGGCCTCAGCGGTCGAAATCGACCGCCGCCGAATTGCCGCCGCAGATGACAATGCCGACGCGTTCGCCGGCCGCCGGCCGATAGGCGCCGGAGAGGAGCGCCGCGAGCGCTGCGACGCCGCCCGGCTCCGCCACGATGCGCGCGGCCTGCCACAATGCCTTCTGCGCCTGCACGATGGCCTCATCGGTGACGAGCACGACGGCCGCGACATGCGCCTTGACGATCGGAAAGCCGCGCTCGCCGACCCGGCGCGGCGCCAGCGAATCCGCTGCGATGCCGCCGGCTTCGGCGTCGACCGGCCGGCCCGCGGCCAGCGCCTTGGTGAGCGTCGGCGCCGCGACCGGCTCGACGCCGACCACCTTGATGCGGCCGCGATACCAGGCGGCAATGCCGCCGATCAGTCCGCCGCCGCCGACCGCAACCAGCAGCGTGTCGAGCGCCGGCGCCTGCTGCTCGAGCTCCATGGCGAGCGTGCCCTGGCCGAGCATGGTTTCGTCCTGGTCGAACGCATGCACCGGCATGGCGCCGCTTTGCGCCAGCCACGCTTCGCTCGCCGCCAGCGCATCGGCGTAACGGTCGCCGGCGATCGTGAGATCGGCGCCACAGTCGCGGATGCTCGCCATCTTGGCGGGCGACGACACGCTGGGCAGGAAAATCTTGGCCTTTACGCCGAGCCGCATCGCCGCATAGGCGACGGCGACGCCATGATTGCCGCCCGAGGCCGCCACCACGCCCACCGCCGGCACCTTGCGCAACAACAGATTGGCAAACGCGCCGCGCACCTTGAACGAGCCGGAATGCTGAAACAGTTCGAGCTTCAAACAGAGCGGACGCGGCGCGAGGCCGAAGTCGGCGGCATCGATCTCCAACACCGGCGTGCGCCGGATGTGCGGCCGGATCAGCGCTTCGGTACGCGCGATGGCACCCGGTTCGATAGCGTCGGCCGCCTTCGAAATCACCGTACCCTCCCGTAGTCACACGCGGTTATATTGACTTTAATTAGGGATTTGGCTAATTAGCAATATGACGATGGATGAAGATGACGTCAACAGCGCGCTGCGGGCTTTGGCGAACAGCCGCCGGCGTCTTATCCTGGAATGGCTGCGGGATCCGAAACGGCATTTCCGGCGGCAGATCGACGGCGATCTCGTCATTGACGGTGTATGCGGCGTTCTGATCGCTGAAAAACTCGGCGTCAGTCAGCCGACCGTCAGTGAGCATCTGAAGATTCTGACGCAGGGCGGCCTAGTGACATCCAAACGCGTCAAACAGTGGACGTTCTACAAGCGCGATGACGCGCAGATCGCAAAAATCAAGCAAGCCATCACTGCTAAAATCTAGTTTGCCGTGCCGATGCGGCCGCGGCCCGCGCGGCGCGGTCCGGTATCGGTGACGCCGAGGTACCGCTCCAACGCGGCGCGGTCGGCGGCGAGCGCGGCGCTGGCGGCGGAATGCACGATGGCGCCGCGCTCCAGGATGATGGCGCGGTCAGTGACGCCGAGGATTTTTTTGGCGTTCTGCTCGACCAGAATGGCCGAGGTGCCTTCGTCGCGAATGACGCGGCGCAGCGCCACGAGCAGCTCATCGACCAGGATCGGCGCCAAGCCTTCGAGCGGCTCGTCGAGCAGCATGACGCGCGGATTGAGAACCAGCGCCCGGCCGACCGCGAGCATTTGCTGCTCGCCACCGGACAGCTGATTGCCGAGATTTTGCCGGCGCTCGGCGAGCCGCGGAAACAGCGCATAGACCTTGTCGGTACTCCAGCGTCCCGGCCGCGCCACCGCGGTCAGGTTCTCGTGCACGGTGAGCGATTTGAAGATGTTACGCTCCTGCGGCACCCAGCCGATGCCCACATGGGCGCGCTGGTCCGGGCGGAGCGCAGTGATGTCGGCGCCGTCGAGCGCGATGGTGCCGCCGAAATAGCGGGTGACGCCGACGATCGAATTGATCAGCGTGGTCTTGCCCATGCCGTTGCGGCCAAGCAGCGCCAGCGCCTCGCCTTCGCTGAGCGACAGCGACACGTCGGACAGCACGACGGCTTCGCCGTAGCCGGCGGACAGCTGCGCGATGGCGAGAAGATCAGGCATCGAGCTCCTCGCCGAGATACACGGCCTTGACGCGCGGATCGCGCGCCACCTCATCGGGCGGTCCGTCCACGAACAATGCGCCATTGACCAGCACCGAAATGCGGTCGGCGAACGAGAACACCAGGTCCATGTCGTGCTCGATCAGCAGCACGGTGACGTCGGCCGGCAGCGCGGCGATGGTGGCGAGCAGCTCGTGCCGCTCGGCCTCCGGTACGCCGGCAGCGGGCTCGTCGAGCAGAAGCACGCGCGGCCTGCACGCGAAGGCGAGCGCGATCTCGAGCAGCCGCTGCTTGCCATAGGGCAGAATCGCGGTGCGGGCGTCCATGACGTCGCCGAGATGAAAGCGCTCGACGATCTCGGCGGCCTCGTCGGCAACCGCGCCCTTGCCGCCAAGGAGCCGCCAGCAGTCGGCGCCGAGACCAAGCCGCTCGGAGACCGAAAGCGCGATCGCTTCGAGCGGGGTGAGGTCGAGAAACAGCGCATTGATCTGGAACGTGCGCGCCATGCCGAGCCGCACGCGCTGATGCGGATCGAGCGCAGTGATGTCGCGGCCTTCGAGCAGGATGCGTCCGGCGGTCGGCTTGAGCACGCCGCTCAGGAGGTTGATCACCGTGGTCTTGCCGGCGCCGTTCGGCCCGATCAGTGCGTGACGCGCGCCTTGCTGGATGGCGAGGGTCACGTCGGATGCGGCGACGATGCCGCCGAAGCGTTTGGCCAGTCTGATGGTTTCGAGGATCGCCATCGCTCAATGCCCGTCCGGCGCGGCGCCGGCGCCACCGAGCGCCGGCTGCCGTCGCCGTGTCGTCGCGCGCGTAAAAAGCCGCGCCAGCGCGGCGCGCGCCGCTTCGTGCCACGCCGCCATACGTTCGCGGCCGACCAGCACGATGGCGACCAGCAGGAGCCCGATCCAGAACTGCCAGTATTGCGGCGTCAAGGTCGCGATCCAGTCCTGCATGAACTTGTAGATCACCGCACCGATCAGGCCGCCATAGAGGTACCCGGTGCCGCCGATGATCAGCACCAAAAGCAGGTCGGCCGAGCGCTGCAGCGACAGCACGTCGAGCGAGCAGAACGCGGTGGTCTGGGTGAGCAGCGCGCCGGCGATCCCCGCAAAGAAGCCGGACATCGTATAGATTGCCACCAGCCGCCATTTGACCGGAAGGCCGACGGCGCCCGAGCGCAGCGCATTGCCCTTGATGGCGCGCAGCGACAGGCCGAACGGCGAATAGACCAGGCGCCGCGCAATCAGGAAGCAAACAAACAGCACAATCAGGCAATAGGTGTAGCCGATGTGACCGAACATATCGAACTCAAAGCGGCCGAGGATCGGCGCCACGGTGACGCCTTGCAGCCCGTCCGCCCCGCCGGTGATGTCGGAGTAGCGGTTGGCGAGCTCGCCCAGCATCAGCGAAACGCCGAGCGTCACCATCAGCCGGGTCAAGTCCGAGCCGCGCAGCACCAGAAAGCTGGTGACGAAGCCAAGCACGGCCGCGACCAGGCCCGAGCAGACCAGCGCCAGCACCGGCTCGTTGATGAAACCGTATTTGGCGGCCAGCCCGGCAAAATAGCCGGCGGTGCCGAAGAACGCGGCGTGGCCGAGCGAGATGATGCCCGCGTAGCCGAGGATGAGATCGAGCGACAGCGCGAACAGCGCCAGGATCGCGGTCTCGGTCAGGATCAGATGCTTCTGCGGCAGCAGCCAGATGCTGGCGAAGGCGACGATCCAGAACGCGATTTCGAGCGGCGACCAGCGTCCGCGGCGCTTGAGCTTTTGCGCGATGTCGGCGACGAGCGGCGTCATCGGGCTCACCGCGCCGTGCCGCGGGCGAACAGGCCCTGCGGTCGCAGGATCAGCACCACGATCATGATGGCGTAGATCACAAAGGCGCCGAGCTTGGGCACGTAATACTTGCCGGCGACGTCGCCGATGCCGAGCAGGATCGAGGCGAAGAACGGCCCGGTGATGCTCGACGTGCCGCCAACTGTCACCACGATCAAAAAGTAGATCATGTATTTGAGCGGAAAGGTCGGATCGAGGCCGAGGATTTCGGCGCCGAGTGCGCCGCCCAGCCCGGCCAGCCCGGAGCCGAACGCGAACGTAATGCCGAACACCGCACCCACATTGATGCCGAGCCCGCGCGCCACCCGCTGATCGTCCACGGCGGCGCGCAGCCGGCTGCCAAACCGCGTGTTCGCCAGCATCAGCTGCAACGCGACGGTGAGCACGCCGCACACCACGATGATGAGCAGGCGATATTTGCCCATGCCGATGCCGAACACGTTGAACTGGCCTTGGAGCGCCTCCGGAATGCGGACGAATTGCTGCGACGAGCCCATCACGTAATCGGTCGCCGCCACCGCCATGAAGACAAGGCCGATGGTGAACAGCACCTGGTCGAGATGCGGCCGCGCATAGACATGAACGTAGAGGGTGCGCTCGAACAAGCCGCCGAGCACGGCCGTCACCAGGAAGGCGAGCGGCAGCCCGAGCGCGAACGGCACGCCCATGCGGTTGACCAGCACCACGGTGCAATAGCCGCCCGCCATGGCGAAGGCGCCGTGGGCCAGATTGATGAAATTCATCAGCCCGAGCGTGACCGAAAGCCCGCAGGCCAGCACGAACAGCAGCATGCCGTACGCGGTTCCGTCGAACAGGATGGTCAGCATGGCCTTCTTTCACCCTCCCCCCTGAAGGGAGGGTGAAGGCTCACATTCCAGCTTGCGCTTGTCCAGGCGCACGCTGCCGCGGCGATATGCTACGATCCGTCGACCGAAACATTGGTCCTCATCCTGAGGTGCGAGCGAAGCGAGCCTCGAAGGATGCAGGCCGAGGCGCCGGGGCCTCGCCCTTCGAGGCTCGGCGCTACGCGCCGAGCACCTCAGGGTGAGGATATAAGGCTTCAGGGAGTTGCAGATGGCCAAGATCGTGCTCGGGCTCGGAACGTCGCACACGCCGATGCTGCTCGCCTCGGACGAGACGCTGCTGCGGTTTCGCGAGACCGACGAGAAGATCAAGCACCGCGACAAGGAGGGCCGGCCCACCACCTACGCCGAGCTGTTGGAAAAGGCCGACCCGCAGATGGCCGAAATGGTGCAGCCGGCCGAGCTCGCGGCGCGGCAGAACAAGGCGCGCGAGGCGACGGCGCATCTCGGCCGCATTCTCAACGGCGCCGATCTCGACGCCCTGATCGTCATGAGCGACGACCAGGACGAAGCCTATCTGGAAGACGCGCGGCCGACCTTCGCGATCTATTACGGTGACACGATCCTCAACAGCAACGAGCAGCACGAGCAGTATCACCGCCGCTTTCCCGAGTGGTACGTCAAGAACCGCCAGGCGTTTTTCGAAGACAACGCGCCGCGCGCCTATCCGGTCGACGCCAAGCTCGCGCTGCATCTGATTGACTGGCTGATGGACCATGGCTTCGATCCGGCGTCGTCGAAGCGCATGCGCGAGGGCGAAGGCGAAGGCCACGGCATGGCCTATGTGCACCGCCGCCTGATGGATGAGGGCAAGCCGATCCCAATCGTGCCGGTGTTTCTCAACACCTATTTCGCGCCGAACCAGCCGCGGCCGCGGCGCTGCTATGAGCTCGGCCAGGCTATCCGCAAGGCGGTCGAGACTTTTGCAGGCGACGCCCGCGTCGGCATCATCGCGTCCGGCGGCCTGAGCCATTTTCTGGTCGACGAGGATTTCGACCGCGCCATCCTCAAGGCCTGCGCCGACAAGGACGCCGCGTTCCTACAAAACCTGCCGCGCAACAAGCTCAATTCCGGCAGCTCGGAAATCCTGAACTGGGTCGGCATTGCCGGCGCCTGCGAGCATCTCGACCTCGACTGGTTCGAATACGTGCCGGGCTACCGCACGCCCGCCGGCACCGGCACCGGGTTGAGCTTTGCGAGCTGGCGGTAGGCTCGATTCCAGATCGACGCGCCCTCTACTGCGGCCGTCTAGTAGCGTACGGCGCGCACCATGTGCAGCGCGAACAGGCTCAGTGGAATAACGTCCATCAGCATCGCGCCCGCCAAGAGCGCGCGCGCAACGCTCCGCCCTACCAGGAGGAAGGTCACGGCCTCGAGCACCAGGACGACCGGGCCAAGGACCATGCGGGGAATGGCGGCGAAGGCGATGAAGAGGCCGAGCAGCGGGCCCACGGCGTTGTGCGGGTTCGAAGGCTCGGCGCCAGCCGCCATGTAGATCACGGCGAGCCAGCTCACCGGCCCAAGCGCGGCGATGAACAGCACGATGGCCAGCAAAGCCCGCGGCGCCTTGTCGACGAACAGCTTGAGCAAGAACCACGTCGGCAGCAGGCCGACAAATCCGGTGGCCAGCACGAGCAGGATCATGTCGCCGAACGCGACCATGCCGGGCGAGCCCGCCGCCACTTCGGCCGGCATGAACAGCTCATTGACGGCGACCGCGGCGAAGCCGGCAACGATGGCGAGAACGTAACCGGCGGCGATCAAACCCAGCTTCTTCGCTGTGCTCATGCCCATGCCCCAGCCTCGAAAAAACCCTCAATTTCGCGCGGCGGACGAGCAACCGCGACCTACCGGACGCTCTTATCGATCAAATAACGTGCTTATACCGACGACGGTAAATATTGTCCCATCCATTGCCGCGCCGACGAGACATTTCCTTTCCCTGAAAGCAACGTCGTCTGACCGGCGGCCTAGCTTTGCCCGGACAGGTCTTCGTGAAGATAGACCGGCTCGAACGCGGCGTGCTGACTGAGACGCCGCCAGTTCAGGACGTTGAGCTTGCCGGCGCGAACCTGAGCGCAGTTCTCGTGACGCAGCGTCTGCGTTGCGCGATTGACCGTCGCGATGGAGAGGCCGACGACCTGCCCGATCTGGGTCTGGCTCAGAGGAAAAGGACACGACCAGCCGTCTGCCTGTCCAAGTATACGTGCGCGCGTAAACTGCTCGCAGAACAAATTCGCGATACGGGCAACGGCGCTGCGGGTGCTGTTTCGGGTGATGCCCTGACGGAAAATAGCCGCATCGATCAAGGTGTGGCGCCACAGCGCAATCGCCACAGTCGGCGTGCGTTTCAGCAGCGATAAGATCTGCGAGTGCGGGAACGTTGCGATGACTGCGTCATCAAGCGCGCACAGCGAATGATCCATGACTCCAAGAAACAGGGATTGCAGGTCCGGCAGGTCGCCGGCGATGTGAAGCGACAGATATTGGCGGTCGCCGCCTTCGGTCGTGTGGTATCGGGCCAACATGCCGCTGATCACCATCACGGCCACCTTCGGATGATCGCCCTGGCAGACAATGTCCTCGTCGCGAGCGGCCGAGGTCACGCGCGGGTGCAGCTTTCGGATCGCGCGTTCGTCGCGGATCGACAGTGTGGAATGCCGCCCCAAGGTCCGCACCAGGAGGTCGACGGCCTGGGCTGATGTTGGATGAGCATTGTGCCGGGCCATCGTCCATTAACGATCTCCCGACCGATCCGTTCACGCGGGCGGCGACCGATTTATCAACTGATAAAACGGCGCCCGCGGGAAGGCCCTAGGGTGCCGCTCCGCCATCGGGCTGGGGGCGACAGGCCGCGATGGCCGCACGGAGTAAAAACAGTTGCCGATCAGACGCTTCCTCGCCGACCAGGCATTCCAGCCCGAGCTCATTGCGCAGATGTCAGCCGCCTTCGTCCGCGCCTGTGAGGCGCTGCGGCTGGAATTGGTCGATGATCCGGCGACGCGGCTGGTCGCCAAAACGATCATCGAATTAGCCGAACGCGGCTTCAACGACGCCGAGACCTTATTCGAAATGACGCGGCGGGAGTTCGAGATGAGGTAGCCTCGTCTCTCACTTCGTCCGGGCCACACGCGCTCATCGCATCACGTAGCCGCCATCGACCGTGATGGTCTGGCCGGTCATGAAATCGCTGTCCGATGACGCCAGATAGAGGAGCGTGCCGACAAGGTCCTCCGGCAGCTGTTCACGCTTGATGGCGCGCGACGCCATCGCGACCTTGGCGAAGGGCTCGAGGACGTCTCTCTGATTGAGCAGGCCTTCGCTCATGGTCAGGCCCGGCGCGATGCCATTGACCGTAATGCCGTGAACCGCCACTTCGCGCGCCAGCGACCGGGTGAAGGCGACAACGGCGCCCTTGGAGGTCACGTAGTGCAGCATGCCGGGCGTGCCTGAGAAGACGGTCGCGGACGACACGTTGATGATCTTGCCGCGCTTGTTCTTTTTCATGTCGGGGAAAACAGCTTTCACGGCGTTAAAGGTGCCGCGAACATTCACCGCCATGACCTGATCCCATTCGTCGACGGAAAGCTCCTCAAAAGGTTTTCGCGTGATCGAAGCGAATATCGCCGCGTTATTGACGAGAATGTCGATCTTGCCGAAGGCCCGGATTGCAGCCGCGGCCATGTCGTCGCATGACTTCGCGCTGGCGACGTCGCAGTGAACGCCGATAATCCTGCCAGTCGTATTGCCGATCGTGTCGACGGCGCGTTGCGTATCGACGATGTCGGCGATCACGACGTCGGCGCCTTCCGCTGCGAGGGCGGCGGCATAGGCCGCACCAATTCCCTGGGCTCCGCCGGTCACAATCGCCGAACGTCCTTGAAGCCGTGTCATGCCGGGGTTCCGCTAGCCGCGACGGCCTACTCCGCGGCGATGCCGCGCGCCTCATCGGCAATCAGCCTTTGCAGCATGCGGCGGGCCTGAAGCTGCGCCGCATCGGCGCTGATGTCGATCAGTCCTGCGAGCGAGCCGCCATCGCAGTTGGTCTGCACCGCCTCCAGAATGTCGGCGTCTTCCATGAATGTGGCGCGCGACCCTTCATAAAGCAGTTTTGCCATCTCGGCGTCCTCCAAGGCGAAATCGCGCGCATAGGAGAACATGTACTGGCTGGTTTCTTCCGTTTCCGGCGTGATCAGGTGCGTCGACCAGATCGAGATACCCTGGCTGCGATCGCCTTGCGGCGCGCCCGTTCCCGCTTTGGCGCAGCCGACGTCCAGAAAGACCGTCGAGGGCGGCGTCCAGGTCACGAACTGCCAACGATCGACGTTTCCCGTGAAATTACCGGCTCTGGCGAACAGCGGCGGCGGAACGAAATCGAGCATCCAGCGGCCGACGCGCACGCCGTTGGCAAGCCGCTCGATCTTGGTCGGCGTGGTCGCCTCGCGCGGATCGCCGGCCAGCGTATTCTGATGCACGTAGCTCACATGGGTCAGGTCCAAGAGATTGTCGACAATGAATTCGTAGTTCGCCTTGACCTGGATGGTGCCGGGCGTGATTGCCCATTTGCTGTCGTTGAGCCAGGTCAGCGCCGGAACTTTCGACGGATCGGCCAGAGCCGGGTCGCCCATCCAAATCCAGACGGCGTTCCATCGCTCATGCACGGGGTAACTGCGGACCTTCGCACCGGGTGGAATCTGCTTCTGGCCGGGCACCAGGACACACTTGCCGGCCGCGTCGAATTGCAGCCCGTGATAGCCGCAGGCCAAATTCTCGCCGCTGACCACGCCGTGCGACAGCGGGGCGGCCCGGTGACAGCATTTGTCCTCGAGGGCGGCGGCTTGTCCGCTCGCCGTACGGAACAAGACGACCTTGTCGTTGAGAAACGTCTTGGCCAGCGGCTTATCGCCTAAATCCTTCGACCAGGCGGCGGCGTACCAGGAATTGCGCAGAAACATGGAGCCCTCGTCGGCGCGGCTTTCGGACGTGGCGTGAGACGGTGGAATCTGCACCTGAAGCAATCGCCATGCAATGCTCGCCGGGACGCTCTGCGTCGGCGGTCCGCCGCCATCGTTTGCTTGACACCCATTGGCGGGCGCGGATTAGAATCGCCATCGCGGCCGGGAATGCGCCCGGGTTGTGCGCGCCGCGACACGGAGGAGACGCGATGGTCGATGTCATTGCCGCCGATCAACGTGGCGCCTATGCGGACTATGACAACCGCGCCCTGTCGCGCGATCCGCAGCGCGTGGCGGTGTCCGATCTTCCGATCATCGATCTCGCGCCGTTCATGGACGCCGGCGCCCGCGAGGACCGGCAGCGCATCGCGCGCGCCGTTCGCGCCGCGTGCATCAATATCGGCTTCTTCTATGTGACCGGCCACGGCTTCACGGCGCAGGAGCTCGACGAGGTGCTCGCGCAGGGGCTCGCCTTCTTCGCCTTGCCGCTCGAAGACAAGATGAAGGTGCTGTCGCCCAGCGTCGATATGCCGGGCTTCGTGCGCACCGGCGGCATGGACCCGGAAAAGAACCGCGACAAGGTCGTCGACATCAAGGAGCGCCTCTCGCTGACGCGCGAGCTCAAGCCCGGCGAGCAGGCGCGCTCCGATAGCAGGACCGGCAAGACGCAGTGGCCGTCCCGCGAATTGCTTCCGGCGTTCGAAGCCACGCTGAAGGATTACATCGCGCGCCTGCAGCGCGTCACCGCGGCGCTCAATCACGCTTTCGCGTTGAGCCTCGATCTACCCGAAGACTATTTCGATGGCCTTTATCAGCACCCGGACATGACCTTGACGATGAATTTCTACCCGCCGGTCGATCCGTCCAAGCTCAAGGCCACGCAGTGGAGCTTTTCGCCGCATGCCGATTACACGGCCTTCACCGTGCTGCTGCAGGATGCAAGCGGCGGCTTGCAGGCGCGCAACTCGGCCGGCCAGTGGATCGACGTGACGCCGCGGCAAGGCACCTTCGTGGTCAACGTCGGCAATGTGTTGGCACGTTGGACCAACGACCTCTACAGCTCGACCTTGCATCGCGCGCTGCACGTCGGCAACGATCCGCGCATCTCGGCGGCATTCTTCGTCTATCCGGATGCCACGACGCTCGTGCGCTGCCTCGACACATGCCGGGGGCCGGACAATCCGCCACGCTACGAAGACGTGACGACGGCCGAATATGTGCGCGCGCTGCGCGAGGATGCGCATCGTGCCGGCCGCCCCGCCGTAACGGTCGATACCGCGCAGCGCTTGCGCAGCGTTTAGGCCGAAACGCGCAGGACTAATGCCTGACGACGCGATTCCACATGTCGACCCATTTGGCAGTGTTGGCATTCACGACCTTGGGATCGGGGCGATACAGTTTCTCGAGGTCGGCGGGCGAAGATGGAAACCGCTTGGCCAGGTCGGGATAGGCGCCGATGACAGACGCCAACAACTTGTTGGTCGGGCCGTAAGGCACCTCATAGGCCTGTCCGAGCTGATTGAGCGGATCGATGACGTAATTGACGAACGTCATGGCTTCCTTGATGTGCGGCGTGCCGGCAACAACATCGATCACGGTCTCGTGGCCGAAGCCGCCTTCCTTCGGATAAACGACTTTCAGCGGAACCCCCTTGTCGATCAACGCGGCCGGCCGCGCGTTATTCCACGGCACGATCCACGCGTCGCCGCTGGACATCTTGGCCTCCAGATCGGCCGATGACTGGTAATAGTAAAGCGGACGAATTTGAGCCAGCTTGGCAAACGCCGCATCGGCGTTGCGCTCGTCGCCGCCGAGCAGGCGAGCGGTGGCGACCACGATATCTTTGGCGGTCGACTGCGTGATGTCGGGAAGCGCAATGTGGCCGGCGAACTGCGGATTCCACATGTCGTTCCATGAGGTCGGCTCGGCGATATTGCTGTCCTTGAATATCTTTGTGTTGTAGACGAGCCCCACCGCATAGAAATTCATCGCCGGGCCGTAGCCATCGCGCTGTTTGGCGATATCGTAGAGATGATCGAGATTCGTCACGAGCGTCGGATCGATCTTCATCACAACGTTGGCGCCGATGGCGGCGTCCTGCACCAGATCGTCGTAGTACACGACGTCGAACGGCGCGGCGCGGCCGCGGCTTGCAATCATCTTGGCCAGATGATCGGTGGGATTGCCGTCGATCCACTGGATCTTGATGCCGGTCCGCGCGGTAAAGAGCGCGCCGGCGAACTTCGCTTGCGCTGCGGTAAAGACGCCGCCGTAACACGCAACCCGCAAGGTAAACGATTGCGCATGAGCCAAGCCAGGAACGCAAAGACTAATGAGGCCGACTATCGCGACGATAAAGCGTCTCATCTGATTGCCTCTTCCGGACTTCGCCTGCTTGGTTGCGCGGCGACGATGGCCTAGCTAGTGTTTTCTGGCAAGGCAGCAATCGTGGCAGTTCGCAACGAGGGGTCGCAGGTGGTTTGTCGCCGAAGCATTATCCGCATCACACCGTTCGTTCTGAGTCTGCTGCTCCTTATCGGCGCTGGCGGTCCGGCGCATGCCGATGACGTCGAGAATTTCTACAAGGGCCGCTCGCTGTCGATGATCATCGGCTTCGGTGTCGGCGGCGGCTACGATCTCTATGGCCGGCTGGTCAGCCGGTACATGCCGAAGTACCTGCCGGCCAATCCGAAGATCGTTCCGGAAAACATGTCCGGCGCCGGCAGCCTGCGGGCGGCCGAGTATCTTTATGGGGTGGCGCCGAAGGACGGCTCCGTCATCGGCACGTTTTCGCGCACGTTGCCGCTGGCGCCGTTGCTGAGCGGCGCAAATTTCGACAGCAGGAAGTTCACCTGGCTCGGCAGCGTCGCCCAGGACACCATCGTGTGTTTCACCGCGCGCTCGTCGCCGATCAAGACCTGGCAGGATTTTCTGGCAAAACCGTCATCGCTCGGCGGCGAGGGCGCCGGGGCAGAGCCCGATATTTACGCACGCTTCATGAAGAACGTCTTTGCCGCCAAGGTAAAGCTGGTCAGCGGCTATCGCGGCACGAACGACATATTCCTCGCCATGGAGCGCGGCGAGCTCGACGGCGCGTGCGGCATTTCCTACGGAACGATCGTCAGCGTTCACCCGGACTATATCAGGGACAACAAGATCAACGTGTTCGTTCAGATCGGCCTGCGCAAGAATCGCGATCTGCCCGACGTGCCGACGCTTCAGGAAGTCGCGCAGAATCCGGATCAGGAGCAACTCATCCGGCTCATCGTCACGACGCTCGCCATGTCACGGCCTTTTGCGGCACCGCCCGATGTTCCCGCCGACCGCAAAGCAGCCCTGGTCGCGGCGTTCGAACGCACCACGCAAGATCCGCAGTTCAAGGCCGACGCCGAACGCATCAAGCTCGACGTCGATTTCGTGCCGGCCACGGTGATCGATAAGCTCCTGGCGGATGCGTACGCCATGCCGAAGGCCCTGATCACGAAGACGGCGGAGGCCATTTCGAAGTGATCAAAGCGCGGAGGACGCGCGTTTTGCCGCGCGCCGACAGATTCCTATTCCCCTGCTGCGCACATATCCCGTAGGCTTCCGTGCGAAAATGAGGGAGCCCCGTATGATCAGACGCGTTCTGCTGGCCGCCATTGTGGTCTCGGCGATCTTGCCGGCGAGGTTCGCCGCCGCGCAGGACGATGCGGCCCGCTATCCGAGCCGGCCGGTCGAGTTTGTCGTGCCGTTCGCCGCCGGCGGCTCGGCCGACGTGATTGCCCGCATGGTGGCGCAGGCGGTCTCACAGCATTGGCCGCAGCCCATCGTGGTGCAGGACAAGCCCGGCGCCACCGGCGCCGTCGCCTCCGAATACGTGGCGCACGCGGCGCCCGACGGCTACACGCTGCTGCTGTCGACCGCGTCGACCCACACGGTGCTGCCGGCCTATCGGCACGATCTGAGCTACGACACCATCAAGAGCTTCGCGCCGGCGACGCTGGTGGCGACGTTTCCCAACATGCTGGTGGTCAACCCGCAGAAGGTGCCGGTGCACACGGTCGCCGAGCTGATCGCCTATGCGAAGGCGCACCCGGGCCAGCTGAATTACTCGTCGACCGGCGCCGGCGGCTCGGTGCATTTCACCGCCGAACTGTTCAAGCTGATGACCGGCACGCAGATGACGCACGTGCCCTACAAGGGCGGCGGCCCGGCGCTCGCCGATCTCCTCGCCGGCACCGTCGATCTCACGTTCGACAACATGGCGACGCTGTGGCCGCAGGTTCAGCAGGGCCGGCTGCGCGTGCTCGGCGTCGCCAGCCTGCAACGCACGCCGCTCGCGCCGGACGTCCCCGCCATCGCCGAGACCGTGCCCGGCTTCGAGGCGCTGACCTGGGTCGGCGTCGAGACGCCGGCCGGGACTCCCGCGGCGATCGTCAACAAGATCGCCACCGCGTTCGCGGTGGCAGCCAACGAGCCCGAGGTCCGCAAGCAGCTCGAAAGCCTCGGCGCCACGCCCGCCGGCGACAAGCCGGCCGAGTTCCTGCAATTCATGAAAGACGATCGCGCGCGCTGGGAAAAGGTCGCCAAGGAGGCGCATCTTTCGGCGGAGAAGTAATAGCGCCGTCGAGCGCCCTTGTTGTTGGGGGTGTTCATCGTCGGTCACTCGGCCGCCTGCGATGGCGGTCGACTCGCCGGGCGTCAAAGCGGTTACTCTATTTGAACGGCTTGACCTGGATCTTCGTGCGATGGTCCGTCGGCGCGTTGCCCCAGTTTGGCGCCGTTCCGCGGACGTAATCCTTTTGCCACTTCTGCTGCTGCGCCGCCGAATCCTTGACAGTGAGCTCCTTGTTGAAGCTGGTCCGACTGTCTGCCCAGGCTTGATAGGCTTCTTCAGTGCGCTTGTCGTCGCCAATGGGCCGCACTTCCGGCTCGACCGACTCTAATAGGCCGCGTTGCACCGGAAAGATCATGCAAATCGGCTCGCGATGCTCAAACGCGACTGCAGTGGATTTCCGGGTGAACCGCCAGTTCATCGTGAAGGTGAATGGACTCCAATCCGTTTCGACCACCGCGGAAAGCGGGGCTATTCCGTCCTTGATCGTATTCGTCGGCCCGGTGACCCAAAGGTCGTAGCCCGGCTCGGTGCGAAACAGGCAATCGATCTGGAAGGTGAGTACTCCATAGCCGAAATGGCTGGACGCCATGAGGCGCGCGCCGTCAGCTTGCGTCTGTTCGATAGTTACGGCGTCGAGGCCGTTGCCGCCGCTCCATTGCGCGAGAAAGGGGGCATCATTTAAGATCAGCCAGCCGTGGGCATTGGCGATATTGAGCGGCAGGCATCGGTAGGCAAAGCCGCCCGTCGCTTCCATCCAGTCGCGCTCCAGGGGGGCGGGTACGATTGCCGGCAGATCGTCAGAAAGCCGATAACAGATGAGCTTCATAGATCACCCCATCGCTCGGGCGGTTCGTCGCATCATTGAGTGCCATAGAGACATGCCGGCAGTGGGCGGAGCAAGAGAGTCATGAAGGAGCTGAAGCAATCGTCTTTCCAAGGGACGTTCCGGTCTCCCTATGTGGTGATCGACGATTTCCTGCCGTTGCCGGCCGCCGAAAACCTGCGGCGGGGAATAGAAGCGCACTTTGAAACGCCCGAGACGCATCGGCCAAATACCCACCAGGTGTGGAATTACTGGTTCGTACCCAAACAATACACGTATCTGCGCACCAATCCGGAGAAGATCGTGGAGCGGCAGCATGTGGAGCGTTTCATGGACGCGCTGCGACACTGGTCGGCGCTCACGCTCGGCATGAACGAGGTTACTTGGCCGTACCTCAGTCTTTACGTCAACGGCTGCCGCCAGGGCGTGCATAACGACACGACAAACGGTCGGTTTGCTTTCGTCTATTCGCTGACGCGGGACGATCGAAAATCGACCGGCGGCGAGACCATCATTTTCCACGAGGGCGATCTATTCCGAAAAGGCCTCCGCGCGGCGGCCGCGGGCTCGGATTTCTTCACCGCCATCGAGCCCCGGTTCAATCGTCTCGTCGTGTTCGATGATCGGCTTCTCCATGGGGTCGATCAGGTCGATGGTCCGATGGATCCCCTGGAGGGCCGCCTGGTGATGCACGGACATCTGCGCAATACCGGGCTTGCCGTGAAAGGCGCGTTGCCGGCGGAAGCAATTACGCCCGTGACGTTGGAGACGATGCTTGAGTTCTCCGCCGGAGCGATGTCGCGCATCAGGCTCTACAGCGGCACGCTGATCCTGCGCTTCGTGATCGGCGCCGGCGGCACCGTCGAAACGTGCAATGTGCTGGTCGACCGCGTTATAGCGCACGATCTGACGAGCGTCGGCTGGGAAGCCCTGGCTGAGGACCTGGTAACGCGATTCAGGAAACTGAAGTTTCCGTCCTCTTCGGGAAGAACCGAGGTGACGCAACCGATCACGTTTGGCGCCGGTTAAGGCCGCCTATCGCTGGAATTTGCGCAAAACGAGCGGGTGAACTGCGGCCAATTTCACAGCCCCGGGTTGCCCGGCCTCAGTCTTCTTGTCGACGCACGATTGATTTGTTATCCTGCGCTCCTCTTTTTGCCAGGGACAGGGGCTCCTATGAACGACGCACTGAAGACGAAATTGATGGGCTGGAGCGCGAGCGTTGGACTGGTAGCGCTCGGACTTCTCGGACATTCCACACAAAGCCAAGCGGCTCTGCCCGGTGCGTCGAATACTTCAGGGCAGGGCGGCTCGCAGCAAGGTCCGTTGGCATCCGGCCAAGCTACCGAGCCGATGCAAATGGCGCAGTGGAGCCCGCCCCCGCCGCCCCCGCCGGCGGTCGGCGGCGTGCGCGGCTAAGACCGGGTGCCATCGGTTGGCGTGAGCTAGCGGTTGCTGCGTGGTGGGCACATCGACGCGCCGGGCGTCTCCATGCAGATTGTCCACCTGACTCCACCTGGGCGCTTCCCGACCGTCATTCATGATCCAGGTCGGTGGTGGGACGTGCTCAAGGGCGCGGCTGGATACCACTGCGAGCGACTCAGCCTGAACTATTCGTGGTGGCGCGTGGTGTGCGGCGCGCAGGTTTTGCGCGCACTGCACGCATCCTTGCCACGACTCGATCGCTGGCACAGTCGCCTTTCCTTGCTGTCCAAGGGCGTTGACCTGGGTGGACTCGCCCGCGGCGCAACGGCTGCACTCGATAGCCTGCGGGATGGCTCGACCTATTCATCTCGTGAAGCTTACCTGGACGCCTTGGCACCGCTTGCGAGGTTTCTGCACACCTTGAATGCCGTCCAATCCGAGCTTTCGGTCAGCATCGACGCCGGCCCGCGCGTAAAGAACCTCGAGTATACCGACAGCCAGGCGCTGACCCGCTATGCGCGCGCCGAGACGTTTCTGTACCGCACGATTGAGCTGGCGCTGCAGGATTTGCCGCGCGGCGTTGACTTGGTGACGGTCAGCATTACCTCACCCGAAGACTTGCTGAGCGCACTGATCGCATGCGCCATCCTGCGTAACCGCGATCCGGCAACCCATATCTGTCTCGTCGATCATGGTTATGAAAATTTTTCGCTGCACATGTACATCGAACGGCTGCAATCGACCAGGGTATTTGATGAGTTCTTTGATTCGGTCGTCGTGTCGAAGGACGATCGCGACCACATCGTACCCGTACTCGCAGATCTCCTGCGCCGGAAGCAGCCCATACCGAAATACCTGACGCGCGATAATGTTTTGTTCGGCGATCAAGTCCTAAAGGAGGCGGCTGCCGCGGTGCCGCTAGTCCGCACGTTTGCGCCGGAGCCGATTCTGTGGACGCGGCTGAGTAAACGGCGCTGCTATTGGAGCCGCTGTACGTATTGCACGCAGAACAGCAAGTATGCCAACGAGCGGGCGCCGACGCGTACGGAAATCCTGGAGACCCTGGATCGGCTCGAATCGATTATCCAGCAGGGCTGTCGACATTTCATCTTCTCGGACGAAGCGCTGTCGCCTTCGACGTTGCGCCTGTTGGCGCACGAGATCGAGGCCCGCAACCTCAAATTCCACTGGGCGTGCCGCTGCAAATTGGAGCGCGCGCACGATGCCGAGCTTTTCAAGCTTCTCGGCAAGTCGGGCTGCTATGAAATTCTTTACGGCTTGGAGACGACGTCCGCACGCATTCTCAAGCTCATGGACAAGTACGTTGACGGTTTGGACGAACCTCACTTGGCCCAAGTGTTTCGCGAGATGGAAGCGGCGGGCATTGCCGTGCATGTCAATCTGATTGGCGGTTATCCGGGCGACACGGTTGCGGAAACGCGACGTTCAGCTGAGTTTATGGCGCACGAGCTCGCGGCGCTGCGCAGTGCAACCTACGTGCTCAATTCATTTGCGCTATTGCCTGATACGCCGATGGCCAGGACGCCCGAGCGTTTCGGTCTGACCGGTGTGACGGCGAAGGGCGATCTGGCGCAGGAGCTGAAGTTCGAGCTGGCGCCTGAGATTGCGCAACACACTGCTGACGCCGCTGCCGAAATTCCGCGGCTGCGCGAGGAACTGGACGAAGTATTAGGCTGGCATGCCATCGCCGAAGAGCCGCTGCGGCCGGTCGCCCAGGCCCTCTATTTCGGCTCGGGCCACGGCTCGATCTTCAAGTCGAGCAAGAACAACAATCCTTTCGCCAATCCGCTGCTCCAGGCGGCCGGCTGACCGCCATGGCGCCGCGCCGAACATTCCTGACCGGCGCATCGGGCAGCGTCGGGTCCGCAGTCTGCTCCGAGCTCGTGCGGCGCGGCGAGGACGTAGTTTGCCTGGTGCGTAAAATTCTGCCGCCCGTCAAAGGCTGCAGACTGTTTTTCGGCGACTTGACGGATCTTCGCGGCGCTGCGGTCGAGATCGCGCAGGCCGACGAGATCATTCATTGTGCGAGCCCGCGTACTGACGACCGGCGGCGAGTTTTGCAGGAAGATATCGAAGGAACGGCCAAACTGCTTGACCTGTGGCAGCGCGGCCCGTTCATTTGGACCAGCAGCCAGACCGTCTACGGCATACCGACGGATGTGCTGCGCGAGACCGCTCCGGTCAATGCCAGCGGCTGGTATGATTTGGCAAAGATCTGCAACGAACAACAAGTCCAGATGACTGCCAAAACCGGCCGTCGCGGCCCGGGCATAAGCTTGCGCCTGCCGCTGGTTTTTGCAGCCGGCCCGCGGCGGCGTGACCGGCAATTCCTGCCGCAATTATACGACGCCCTGCACGACGGAAAGGTGTTTCTCTTCAGCAGCGAGCAAGGGTTCGAGACCTTCGGATCGGTGTTCATAGGTGAAGCCGATCTGGGTCGCGCCTTGGCTGACGCACGCTCCATTCATGAGTCAGGACCCTACAACGTCGCAAGCGGCTTTTGTACTTGGCGCGAATTGCTCGAAGAACTCGGCCGCCAATGCGGGCATAAGCCCAAATTCGCGGTGCGTGCGAATACGTCACCCGGTCCGGGCGAATTTCGCTTGCCGCAATCGCGCTCGTATTATGATTGCACCCGTTTCGAGTCGGCAATCGGGTTTCGCCCGGCACAAAGTCTAACCGACGTGATTGGCCATTTTGTGCGCGCCGAGCGGGCAATCTCAAGTCAATAAAGAAAGGGCAGGCGACTTGGCAACTTTCTCTCTACGCCATGCCGCGCGCCGGCTTTTTCTTTCATATCTATCATTTATCGCATCGCGTGCCGTAAAAACCAAACCGATCCGGCGAGTGCCCGGCTGGTGGTCGGGATATGCCACGTCGACGCCGCTCGATGCGAATGGGCGGCTTTATCTGAAGATATGGGAAACGCTCAATGGCCGAACCGTCCGGGTAAAATGGTATGACGGCTTGCATCTCGAACTGCGTGTCGGCACCGATATCAGCCGTCTGATTTTTGTCGGCGGCGAGATCGATCCCAATGAGTTCGCTTTCCTGGACCGCTTTCTAAAGCCCGGCATGTGTGCGCTGGACGTCGGCTGCAATGAAGGATTGTACACGCTTTTTTTGCGGCGGCGCGTCGGTAGAGGCGGGCACGTCGTCGCAATCGAGCCGAGTGCACGGGAGTTGGAGCAGCTCAAGCGAAATCTTGCGCTCAACTCATTCGCCGACGTCGAAATTCACGCTGCCGCAATTGGCGACAAAACCGGGGTGGCGCGGCTGCATGTGGCGGAGGACGATCATGCCGGCCATAACGCGCTGGGCTTGCCGGCCGCCCCTTGGGTACGAGTTATGTCCGAGGTGGATGTGCCGCTGACGACCCTCGACGACTTGGCGGGCAACTGCGATTGGCCGAGCATCGACATCATCAAGCTCGACATTGAGGGAATGGAATTTGCCGCGTTGTGCGGGGCGGAAGCCCTGCTTGCAAAGGATCGGCCGGTGATCCTGTTCGAAGGCGAGCCAGAGTCGCTGGCATTGCGCGGTGCGACGCAGTCGGAAACGATCTTGTGGCTACGCCAGCGCGGTTATGTCGTAATGGATTTTTCCGCGTCAGATGGATCGCCGGCTATGATCGCCGAGCGTGAGCCCGTGACCGTCAACTTATTGGCGGTGCCGGTGGAGCGCACGCCAGATTTTGCAGAAAGCGGGGATCGGTCCCGGTCTATGACCTAGCTGATGTTGACGATTTGCTTGCCGAAATTTTTGCCATGCAACAGCCGGAGAAATGCCTCGGGCATTCGCTCAATGCCATTGAGCACGTCTTCCTTGTAACGGATTTTTCCGGACCGCTGCCAAGCGGCCAAGCGCTTCAGCGCTTCATCGCGCCGGTGCCACCAGTCAAAAACCAGAAAGCCGTGGATGCTGGCGCGGGTGACGATCAGGTGCCCCATGAAACGTTCGCCGATGTCAGGCTCACCGAACCGCCCCGCCAGCGCCACGCGGCCGCATATCACCACTCGCGCGGCAAGATTCAGATTCTTCATCACCGCGTCATGGATCGGTCCGGCCGTATTGTCGAAAAAGACATCGACGCCTTGCGGGCAGGCCTCCCTCACCGCCGCAGTCAAGTCGGTGACCGTCTTATAGTTGACGGCCGCATCGAACCCGATCTCGCGGCACCACTGCAGTTTCTGGTCGTCACCCGCGATGGCGACCGCACGGCAGCCCGCCAGCTTGGCGATTTGGCCGACCAGTTGGCCGACCGCTCCTGAGGCGGCGGAAACCACCACGGTTTCACCCGGTCGCGGACGGCCGACTTCAAGAAGGCCGAAATAGGCGGTGACGCCCGGCATGCCGAGCCACGACAGCGAGCTCTCGATCGGCGCGAGTTTGGCATCGATCTTGTTCACGCCGGCGGGGCCGAATACGTCCGGCGTCAGCACCGACCACTCCTGCCAACCGAAGCTCATCGACTCCGCAATGTCGCCCACTTTCCAGCCGGGATGGTTCGAGACCACGACCTCGCCGACACCGCCGCCCTGCATGACCTCGCCCAGGCCGACACCCTTGGTGTAGCCGGCTGCCGGGCTCATTCGCCCTCGCATGTAAGGATCGACGGACAACCACTTGGCTTTGACCAGGATCTGACCGGGCCCCGGATCGGGCACGGCCGCGTTCTCCATGGTCCAGTTTTCCGCGGACGGCATCCCTTTCGGATAGCCGGTCAGGAGCCAGCGGCGGTTCACCACATTTTGCATCGGCGCACCTGTTTTGCGGTCAGCATACTTTGCTGATTTCATCCGTTCCATACGAGCAAAATCGCTTTGGCGGCGATTCCCTTCGCGCACGCCAAAGCGTAGCATTGCCGCAGGGAGACACATGAAGCGACGGAGACGATCATGACCGCTGTCAAGAAAATGCGCTCGGACGAGGCGGCACTCAGGCAGGCGCGCATGCTGATCGGCGGCGACTGGGTCGACAGCGCTTGCGGCGAAGTGCTGGAAGTCGAGGATCCGGCGCACCGCCGTCCGATCGCGGTGGTGCCGCGCGGCCGCGCCGAGGACGTGTCGCGCGCGGTGCGGGCGGCGGCTGGCGCTTTCCCCAGCTGGTCGCGCACGGTTCCGCGCGACCGCGGACGGCTTCTCGCGCGCATTGCCGATGCGCTCGAAGCGCGCCTCGAAGAGCTCGCCCGCACCATTGCGCTCGAGACCGGCAACGCGTTGCGCACCCAGGCCCGCCCGGAAGCCAAGACCACGATCGACATCCTGCGTTACTTCGGCGGCTTGGCCGGGGAACTGAAGGGCGAGACCATTCCGCTGGGCGAGCAGGTCTTGAGCTACACCCGGCGCGAGCCGCTCGGCGTCGTCGGCGCCATTATTCCGTGGAATGCGCCGGTACTGCTGGCCGCGCTCAAGATCGGCCCCGCGCTCTGTGCCGGCAACACGATGGTGCTGAAAGCGGCCGAAGATGCACCGCTCGGCGTGCTGTTGCTTGCCGAAGTTTGCCAGGAGTTTTTGCCGCCCGGTGTGCTCAACGTCCTCACCGGGTTTGGCGAGGAATGCGGCGCGCCGCTGGCTCTCGATCCGACGGTGAGCAAATTGTCCTTCACCGGCTCGACCGAGGTCGGCAAGCTGATCATGCGTGCCGCCGCCGACCGCATTGTGCCGGTTTCGCTCGAGCTCGGCGGCAAGAGTCCCTCGATCGTCTTTCCCGACGCCAATGAAGACTGGGTGATCGACGGCATCATCGCAGCCATGCGTTTCACGCGGCAGAGCCAATCCTGCACGGCCGGCTCGCGGCTGTTTCTGCACCGCGATATTTTCGACTCGTTCCTCGATGCGCTCGGTCACAAGGTCAAGGCGCTCAAGATCGGCGATCCGCTCGATGAGACGAACGACATCGGCGCCATCATCAACGAAAAGCAGTTCACCAAGGTGTGCGGTTACGTCGAAGATGGGCTCCGCCGACGCGAGGGACGCGTGGTGATTGGCGGACTGCCGCCCAAGGAGGGACCGCTCAGCGAAGGCTACTATGCCATCCCGACCATCTTCGCCAATGCCGCCAACGATTGGCGCCTGGCGCGCGAGGAGATTTTCGGTCCGGTGCTGGTCGCCATTCCGTGGACCGATGAGGCCGACGCGATCCGCATGGCGAACGACAGCCACTACGGTCTCGCCGCCTACGTCTGGTCGCATGACATCGGCCGCGCTTTGCGCACCGCCCATGCCATCGACGCCGGCTGGGTCCAGGTCAACCAGGGACTCGGTCAGAGCCCCGGCCACTCCTACGGCGGCTACAAGCAAAGCGGCATCGGCCGCGAGTTCTCGCTGGAAGGCATGCTGGAGAGCTATACGCAGCGGAAAAACGTCACCGTCAACTTGATGCGCTAGTCAGTAGCCCGTTTCTGGAGCCCCTCATGAGTGACGTCATCTTCCGCCACTACGATCAGGCCGCGCTCGACCGGCAATACGATAACGCCGCCAAGCTTGCCGCCGAGACCTTGAAGGCGCATCGGGCACGGTGGGTGGAGCAGAGCGCGCGGGTGCGCGAAACCATTCCCTGCGTGCTCGATGTGCCGTATGGCAGCGCCGCCGGCGAACGCCTCGACATTTTCGGGCGGCGCGAAGCCGAGCTTAAGCCCGTGCAGGTTTATATCCACGGCGGCTATTGGATCAGCAACGACAAGAAGGACTGCTCCTACGTCGCGCTCGGTTTCGGCGGCGCCGGCTTTCTCACCGTCGTCATCAATTACGATCTCATCCCGAGCGTCGCGATGGCCGAGCAGGTCCGCCAATGCCGCGCCGCGGTTGCCTGGGTCCATACCCACATTCGCGAATACGGTGGCGATCCGGAGCAGATTTATGTCACCGGGCATTCGGCCGGCGGCCATCTCTCCGTCAGTCAGTTGACCGATCCGGATATCGTGCCGGGGCGCATCAAGGGCGTCACCAGCCTGAGCGGCCTCTATGACCTCGAGCCGGTGCGCCTGAGCTTCGTCAATGAAAAGCTGGGCTTGAGCGAGCGTGACGTTGCGGCGCTCAGCCCGCTGCAACTGCCGCCCCGCGATACCTCGCCGCGGCTCCTGCTGACCATGGGATCGCGCGAAGGCGACGAATATATCCGCCAGCACAACGATCTTGCCGCGGTGTGGCGGCCCGCCATGCCGCACCTCGTGGCGCCGATCATCCCGGACACCGATCATTTCAGCATGCGGGCCGCGCTGGACAATCCCAACTCCGACATCTGCCGCCTGATCTGGAAGACCATGGGCAAGGGTAATCCCACGCCGAACAAGGCTTGAGGTTACTGAACGCGGTCAAACCATCCGATCACTGCGGGTGATCAGGCGCCATAAGCCGGTCCCGGTGTGCCAACGAGACTATCGGTTTTTGCGATAATGCGGGCGCGTTCGCCATCCAGAGAACGACGCTCCGCATCGTCCCGGTACGCGTCGTAGCGATCGCGACTGGGAAACGTGAGCACGTGCACCTCGAAAGGCTGGTCTGACACGTCGTCCGACGTCCTCGGCAGGCGGATCGCGCGCTCGATCGCGCCGCCATAGCGGGCCATGATGCGGGACACTTTGCGCTCGTAGGCCTCGAATTCCGCCTCGCGACCGCGGTTGACCCACAGTCTGACAACGATGTAGAGCGGCGCACTCGCCATGTTCATCTCATGGACCGGCAAATCCGCGGCGCGTGCCGAAGCCGAGCGCAAGCCGCGGCTTCGCAGTCTCGCATCAGAGCGACGCCGGCGCGGGCATCACCGTGCCGCACTTCTTGCAGGTCCGGAATTCTTCCGAATCGTAAAAATTGCGATAGGCCTGGGTCACCGGATCGGCGCGATAATCGTCCACCGCGTAGTTCTCTTCGTGCAGGAAACTGTCGCACTGCGGGCAGAACCAGAAGAAGCGGTCGATCTCGCCGGGTTTCCGGGCGCGCTCGATGACGAGCTGAAACGCATCCGGCGCGAACCGCGGCGAATGCGGCACGAACGGCGGCTGGAACAGGCAAGAGCCTTCCGGAACGACCGCGATCTTCTCGACGCCTTCTTCGGTCCGATAGTGCAGCTTGAGCTCGCCGCGCAGCGAATATTGAATCTCGTAGCTCGGGTTGACATGGAATTCGCTGCGGTATTCGCGGCCGCGCGCAACAAAAGCCATGGAGTCCGCCGTCAGCCACAATTGCTGGGTCCGCTTACCGGTCTCCAGCAGGCGCCGCATGATGCCTTCGAGATCGACATTCGGCATTTCGATCGACGGAATAGTGAACAGCATGACAGCACTCCTTCGTACCCGGACGGGGCCATGTCCTGGACGGCCAGTCGGCACAAGCGTAGCCCGGATTGCGCAAAGCGCAATTGGGACTACCGGCTGATTTATCCTGGGCGTCCGTGCTAAGAATGATGGGGTGTTGGTGCCTCCACGCGGGCAAAATGCGCACGAAGAGCGATCGGATGCGCCGTGCGGTGATCTTGTCGACGATTTCCGCCGCGCTGGCCGCGACCGTGATGGCCGCCGCGTTCGCCCAGTCTCGATCATTCTACGACGGCAAGACGATCACCATCGTGGTCGGTTATTCGCCGGCCGGCGGCTACGACAATTACGCCCGCATGCTGGCCCGCCATTTCGGCCGACACGTCCCGGGCAGTCCAAACGTCATCGTGCAGAACATGCCGGGCGCCGCGACGTTGACGGCGGTGCGCTATCTCGATGCGTCGGCGCCGCAGGACGGCACCGTCATCACCATGTTCGATCCCGGGCTGATTTCGGAATCGATCGCCGTGCCGGACACGATCAAGGTCAAATTCTCGGACTATCGATGGATCGGCAACATGCTGCGCGATATCCGGGTCTGCTACGCCTGGGCCGCGACCGGGATCAAAAACTGGCAGGACATGATGGCGCGCCGGCAGTTTCTGATCGGCACCACCGCCAAGGGCTCGCAGGCCTATGTCAACGGCGCCATTTTGCGAAAGATCTTCAACGCCCCGGTCCGCCAGATCGCCGGCTATCCCGGCAGCGCCGAGCAGCGGCTTGCGCTCGAGCGCGGCGAGCTCGAAGGCAACTGCGCCTCATGGAGCTCGATCCCGCCGGATTGGCTTGCCGAACGCAAGATCAATCCCCTGGTCCGGTTCTCGCCCAAGCGCCCGGCCGACATGCCGCAGGGCGTGCCCTATGTGGTCGATCTGGCGGCCACCAAAGAGGACAAGGATGTCCTGACGATTCTCGCCGCGCCGGGCGAGCTCGGCCGGCCGTTCATCGTCGCCAAGGCCGTCCCGCCGGAACGCGTGCGGATGCTGCGCGACGCCTTCGCGGCGACGCTGCGCGACGAAGCGTTTCTGGCCGACGCGCAGAAGCAGTCGTTGCCGGTCGATGCCGTCACCGGCGAGGAAGCGGAAAACGTCATCGCCAGGATTTATGCCGCGCCGCACGATCTGGCCAAAAAGGTCAAGGATGTGCTCGAATAGGAACGCCGACGCAAATGTTCACCTCACCCTGAGGTGCTCGGCGCGTAAGCGCCGAGCCTCGAAGGGCGAGGCCCGTGAGTCATCGGCCGGCATCCTTCGAGGCTCGCGCTGCGCGCGAGCACCTCAGGATGAGGAGTGTGGAGAACAGGCATGGCTGACTTCCGCAGCTTTCTTCGCAGCAAGCGCATTGCCGCCGAACCAATGCAGCCCGTGATCGATCCGGCCGGCTGGAGCTCGGAAAACTTGGGCAGCGTCGACGATTTCAGTTATGCGATCACCGATCGCGATGCCGATGAACTGGTCGCCGGTGTCGCTGCATTCCGCCGCCACGGCGCTCCAATCGAGGAGGTGAGCCGCGAGAATTTTCCGCTGCAGCGCTTCGCCGGTGTGCTGGCGGATGTGCGGCGCGAGCTGATCGACGGCCGCGGCCTCGTCATGCTGCGGAATTTTCCGCTGCAGCGGCTCGATCGCGAGCAGCAGGCGATCGCCTATCTGGGCCTCGGGGCCTACCTCGGCAAAGCGATGTCGCAGAACGCCCAGGGCCACATCCTCGGCCACGTCAAGGATCTCGGCGGCAACTACGCCGATGCCGACACCCGCGGTTACATGACCCGCGCCGAGATGCGATTCCACTCCGATGCCTGCGACTATGTCGGATTGCTGTGCCTGCAGACCGCCAAAAGCGGCGGCGCCAGCCGGGTTGCCAGTTCGGTCACGGTCTACAACCGCATGCTCGCGCAGCGCCCCGATCTTGCCGCGGCACTGTGCGGCGATCTTTATCGCTCGCGCAGCGGCGAGCTCAATCCCGGCGAGCAGCCCTGGATCAAGCATCCGATCTTCTGTTTCACGCAAGGCTATTTCAGCGCCACCGGGCTCGGCGCCGCGATCGACAAAGCGCAAAAGCTGCCGGGCGTGCCGCCGTTCACGCAAACGCAGCAAGAAGCGATCGCGCTATACCGCACGACCGTCGAAGCCTGCGCGATCGACATGGATTTCCAGCCCGGCGACATCCAGCTTCTCAACAACTTCGTCACCCTGCACACGCGGCGCGAATTCGAGGACTGGCCGGAGCCGCAACGCAAGCGGCACCTGCTGCGCCTGTGGCTGAGCGATCCATCGAGCCGGCCGCTCTTGAAAGTCGTGCGCGAAGGCCGCACCGGCCGCGGCGTTCAGCTCAAAGGCGTGAAGCTGATCGCGCCGCTCGACGTGACCGACGCCGCGGCTGCGTGAGTTTATGTCGCTGCTTTGGGCGCTTGCGACCCTCAGCGATTGCTTTGGTTTGGGATGCAGCTGTCCGCCGGGTTCATCTTGGACTCCATGCATTGCGCCATGGTGTCGTAGGCGCACTCGGTACTCGATCCGCGCTGCATACAGAAGGGATGAAATACAGACTGCTGCGCGAATGCGCTGGTGCCGGAAATCATTGCTGCGAGGAGCGCGGCGATCGTCATGAGGCGCATTGGAGTCTCCATTTGTTGCGCGACGAGGCAAACTACCCACTCATACGGCTTAACCGCACTTTGGCAGAAAGTGTCGTCGATTTCATCGAATGGCGCGAACGAGATTGTCATAAACGCACCCCGACACGGATCGGGAATACTTAAGTGTGCGCTCTGAATCGCCGAACAGTTTTGATGAGCAGACAACAGACCCGGCGACGATCTTTTATTTATACCAAACGCGCGCTTTGATGGACTTCGGTATAGCGCAAATGGACTACCGTCCAGGTAGGCGCGCTGCAAATTAACGGGCTAAAACCACCGTTAGGTCTTGTTTCTTCCGTCGCCCGGCATCTCCGAGGCACTGGGCGCGCATCATAATCAGTACGCGGGTAGGGGTAGCGCGCCGTGGATCGCAATGGCCTATCCAGGATGATCTACGTCCCCGGCTGCACGTTCCGCATGGGGTCCGATAAGCACTATGCGGAGGAGGCGCCCGTTCATCGAGTCACGGTGGACGGGTTCTGGATCGACAGCACGCCTGTCACCAATCGCGACTTCCGCAAGTTCGTCAACGAAACCGGCTACGTCACGTCGGCCGAGATTGCGCCCAATCCCAAGGATTATCCGGGCGCCCTGCCGCACATGCTCAAGGCCGGCTCGCTGGTGTTCACGCCGCCGAAACACCCGGTTGATCTGCGCGACTGGTCGCAATGGTGGACGTACAAGTTCGGTGCCAGCTGGCGGCGGCCTTACGGGCCGCGCAGCTCCATCAGCGGCCTTGACGACCATCCGGTCGTGCATGTGGCCTACGACGACGCCGAAGCCTACGCCAAGTGGGCCGGCAAGGAGTTGCCGACCGAAGCCGAATGGGAATTCGCGGCGCGCGGTGGACTCGACGGCGCCGAATTCGCCTGGGGTGACGCATTCATGCCGGGCGGCAACCCGATGGCCAATACCTGGCACGGCGCATTCCCGCTGCAAAATCTCGCGACCGACGGATACGAGCGCACGTCGCCGGTGACGGCTTTCCCGCCGAACGGCTACGGCCTGTACGACATGATCGGCAATGTCTGGGAGTGGACCACGGATTGGTGGTCCGCCAAGCATCCGCCCGACGCGGCGAAGGCGTGCTGCGTTCCGGAAAATCCGCGCGGCGGCCGCGAGGAAGCAAGTTACGATCCGTGCCAGACCAACGTGAAGATATCGCGCAGGGTCGTCAAAGGCGGCTCGCACCTTTGCGCACCAAATTATTGCCGGCGCTATCGGCCGGCGGCGCGGCACGCCCAGCAAATCGATTCGTCGATGAGTCACATCGGATTTCGTTGCGTCATGCACGAGCGATCTTAAGGGCGACGGACTAGCTCAACAACTGGAGAAAATAGCCATGAAGTTGAAAGGAAAGTTATGGCTTAGCCTGATGGCCGGGGTCGCCGCTTTGGCAACCCCGGATGTGCCTGCGTCGGCGCAGCAGCCACAGAAGCCCAACATTGTTTTCATCATGGGTGACGACATCGGCTGGATGCAGCCGAGCATCTATCACCGTGGTCTGATGGTCGGGGAAACCCCTAACATCGATCGCATCGGCAACGAAGGTGCGATCTTCACCGACTATCTCGCCATGCAGAGCTGCACCTCCGGTCGCAACGCGTTCTTTACCGGCATGTATCCGGTACGCACCGGCATGATCCCGCCGCAGCTTCCGGGCAGCCCATCCTACCTGCAACCAGGCACGCCGGCGCTGGCGGTATTCCTGCGCGATCTCGGCTACACCACCGGCGAGTTCGGCAAGAATCATTTGGGCGATCACACGGCGGCACTGCCGACTGCGCACGGGTTCCAGGAATATTGGGGCTATCTCTATCACCTCGATGCGATGCAGCAGGTGAGCTTCCCCGACATCAACAAGAACACCAACACGCAGACAGTGGCGCCGCCATGCAAGAACACGCCGATCCCCGGCATCGCGGAAGTGCCTGGCGCCGTCGATCCGAAAACCACCGTTTGTCTGACGCCGCCGCGTAACGTGCTTTGGTGCCATTCCTCCGACGGTACGGAGAAGAACCAGACTTGCGGTGATGAAGGTCCTCTGACGCTTGAGCGCTCGAAGACAGTGGACGAGGAGATCTCCGACAAGGTTGTCGACTTCCTCGACCGCAACGACCCGAAGAAGACCGGCAAGCCGTTCTTCGTCTGGTACAACCCGGCGCGGATGCACGTGACCACCGTGCTGTCGCCGAAGTATCAGGCGATGGTCGGCGAAACCGGCGGAAAAGATTGGGGCGTCAACGAAGCCGGCATGAAGCAGCTGGACGACAACATCGGCTATGTCCTCAAAAAACTGCAGGACATGGGACAACTCGACAATACCCTCGTCGTCTTCACCACCGACAATGGCGCCGAGGCGATCAGCTTTCCGGACGGCGGCGTGACGCCGTTCAAAGGCCAGAAAGGCGAGGCGTGGGAAGGCGGCTATCGTTCGCCACAGGTCGTCCGCTGGCCTGGTCACATCAAGCCGGGAACGGTGAAAAACCAGATGTTCGCCGCGCTCGACTGGCTGCCGACATTGGTCGACATAGCGGGCGGCCCCAAAGGCGACGGACTGAAGCAGCAGATCGAGGCCGGACGGTATCCCAACATCGTCAAGACCACGCTCGACGGCTTCGACCAGCGCGATTATCTGGAAGGCACTTCGGAGAAGTCTGCGCGCGATCACTTCTTCTATTACTCGGGCGCGACGCCGTCGGCCGTGCGCTACAAGAACTGGAAGATGTACTACACCATGTCGCAGCCCGGGCCGGCCGGCTGGATCATGCCGCTTACGCCGTTCCACTTCACACTGGTGCAGAACATCAAGCGCGATCCGTTCGAGCAGGCGGTCGGCATCGACCAGAAGACGGCCATGAGCCTAGGTGGGGCGCTCGGGGGGCCGGTGACGTCCTTCCAATACGACTGGAATATGCTGCCAATCGGTCAACAACTGTGGCTCAAGCACTTGCAGACGTTCGAGAAGTTCCCGCCGCTCCAGGCGCCTGAGAGCTACAACCTCAGTGGCATCATGGACGAAATCAAAAAGGCGGGCGCGCAGCACCCGAGCGATTAGCGACGCTCGGCGTTTTCGCGGACGCGCTGCGCGTGTCTTGGATGTGAACAGCGCGTCCTCTCTTTTTCATTTGGAAGTTTCAGCGGCGTATCGGAGACGATAGGTTGACCGGGAGAAATCAATGACCAAGAACTCTGCCAGTACCGGTATTGATCGCCGCACGCTGGTTTCGGGCATGGCGGCGGCGTCGGCCCTGGGCGGAGTGCTGTCGACTACCGCGCAAGCGCAGACAACCGCGGCGGGCGGCGGCTTTTCGTTCGCCGCCTGCGGCGATTCGCGCCCGATGATGTACCTACCTTACAAGCAGGGCAATCCAGACCTCGTCGAATTGTTTGTCGAAATGTTTGGCTTGGTCATGCCGGAGCGGGTCGCGGAAGCGGTCGTCAAGCGCGATGTAAAGATGATCTTCGATCCGGCCACCAAGGAACTCATCGAGGTCATCATGCCCTTCATGTCAAAGACCGAGGTCATGACACTGTCAGTAGACCAGGGCTGGGTGACCCGAGCCACGGTCGAGGACGTGAAATTGCTTCCCGGCGTGCACCGGGAAATGTTCCAGCTGCAGGGCGGCGACTGGGTGGCGCGTGAGATCGTGCGCGACGTGAAGGTCGGACGCGCCAAATTCGTAGTCAACAGCGGCGACGTCGTCTGGTGGGGCAATCAGGGCCTATCTATCAATGACAGCCCATATTGGAAGCGCCTGAACGACACGATGCTCAAGCAGCTGCCGCCCCCGGACAACGAGATGCGCGCCGCCGGGCTCGAAGGCCGCTGGTTCCTCTCAGCCGGCAATCACGAAGTCTGGGGCGATCCGAAGATCGCGGGTACGTTGACGCCGTGCCGTATCTGAAGAACTTCGGGGTGACGCCGGAGCGGCTGATCTACAAATTCGACTTCAAGGACGTGCGGTTTGTCTTTCTGTGGACCGGAAAATACGACTACCGGTCGCCCTCGCTGTGGGACGGCGATCGGCCAAAGTACGCAGAGCAGATGACGCAGTTGCGGCAGTGGTTGGACGAGGCCAAGGCCAAGGGCATCAAAAAGACGTTTATCGTCTTCCATTATCCGGTGTTCTGCCGCGCCGGCCTCGGTCCAATCCCAGAACCTGATAATCCCCACAAAGTGATTGCAGCCTATGCCAAGGACTTGGAATTAGTCGTCTTCAATGGGCACGTTCACACGACCGAGCTATATGACGTTGATGGTGTGAAATACCTGCTGTTGGGCGGCGGGGGCGCAGAACAAGACCCGATCCTCCCCGGCCGCACCAGTATCAAAGTCCCAGCCGACTATCCGCCGGAGCTCTACTGGAAAGGCCAGCCGCCGCGAGAGGAGTACAACTACGTCCTGGTGGATGTCGAACCGGGTCAGAAGACGAAATTCACCCTGACGCGCTACCGACCAGGATCGGCCGAGCCGTTCGGGACCGAGGCGCTGTTCACCTAGATCCTCCTGCCGATCCCGGTCATGGCGACGGCGCTTCTGATACTGCATGGTCTCGTCGCGGTCGCGCTGCTCGGCGCGATCACGCACCAAACGCTGGCGGCATGGGCACCATCTGGCGCCCGTCCAAGTTCCTTCTTCGGCCGCTTCCGCACCGTGCCGCCGGCCGCCTACACCAATGCCATCGTTGGTCTGTATCTGGGCGGCGCACTGCTGGGGGCGATCGTCTACCTGTATTTCAAGGTTGATATTCAGCCCGACCTGGAACGCGATCGTCACTGGCATGCGCTCGGCTTCTTCGATCTCAAGGAGGATTTCGTTGCGATCGGCTTGGGCCTGCTGCCGGCCTATTGGATAAGTTGGCGTTGGCCGTTTGCTGATAAGCGCGGCCGGACAGAGGTCGCCCTGACCACTATCCTCGGGTTCATTGTTTGGTGGGGCTTTATCGTCGGTCACGTCATGAATGATATTATGGGCTTCGGATCGTGACGTCCGCTCCGATATTTCGCCGCTTCGCCTTGGCCTACGGCACGGGGTTCGCGTTCATCTATGTGGTAGCGAGGGCAAAAGGGCTTGCGCTGTTCACCATCTATCCTTCGCTCGGCGTCGTCCTTCCGGGCATGCACCGTTCCCGCGATGTCGCCGATCCAGTTTTGGATTTTCTCGCGCCCGAGGTGTGGTGGTACGGGTGGACAGCCACGGCCGCTCTCGGCGCGTTCATGTTTGGCTCTATAGTTGCGCTGCTTCCCGCTCACTGGTCTCGCCGGCTTTGGCTGGAATGGGTATGGGTGGCTCCGATCCTCGCAATGATAATCTGCGTTTACTTGACAATTCCCTGGTTCCGACAATAGGCGCGCCGCGCTTTTTTGCTTGGCTCATTGCTGGGACGTACTTCTGGTGCCCATCCTCTCTTTTCATTTGGAAGCTTCTCCGCTATCGAGCGAGCGAGCAAGCAACACAGCGCTTGAATTCCTGGCACGAAATCGATTGCCAAGCTTTGCCGCAGGAAATTGTGGCGAAGTAGCTTTCCCTGTGAGCGCAATTATTGCGCGGTGGACTTGGTCCGCCGCCTCGGTGACAATTGGCCTGGGGTGTGGCTGCCGCTCGTTATCGGCGAGCGGTCTGGCACGGGGGGTCTCACAATGCAGCCTGCTGCAATCTGGATCGTTTACACATTGATGTTCGGCTATCCGGTTCCGACATACGACGAGCACGAGTTCACCAATCGAACCGCTTGCGAGATTCACATGCACTCGTACAGCGAGCAGATTGTCAACGCTTTTAAGCTCGTGTGTTCGAGGAAGTAAACCTCCGGGGACTAGCTCGCGACCCGGAGCGGACAGTTTTTGCGTGTCGCTTATTTCACGGGGAACAGCAGCGACAGCTCGGCGCGCAGCTGCCAGTTCGGCGCGCCGGCAGGATTGACCACATTGTAATAGGTCGCGATGTTCGCGCTGACCGGCTGCTCGCCGATTTTAAATATTCGCCCGAAGCCGCCGCCGATCGGGACAGTCCATCGCTGGTCCGGCGCCGCCAGCCAATTCGCGGTGATGACGGGCGACGTGGTCAGATACCAGCCGTGCGCCATATTATAATTGAAAAATGGCTGCGCCAGGAACGTGTTCACGGACGGTCGCAGCGCGTCGCCGCCAACCGACCACTGATTGTTGAGGAGCACACCCATCACGATGTGGTCCGGGGTCACCACGAAGACGGCCGTGGGGCCAAGCAGTACGCGTCCGGTGCCGAGGATTGGATCGGTGGCCGACGGAATGGTGAATACCGGCCCCGCCCCCCAGATCAGCGCGCCTGAGTGGACGGGAGAGAAAAACAATGACTGTGTGATGTCGCCAATACCGTTCGTGTTGCGGTCGAATACCGGATCGGGCTGGCTGATGACCGGAATGATGGTGCGCGAGATCATGTTCCAGTCGGCGTTGATGTGCATCGGCACGACCGGCTGAATGTTGAGAACCTCCTGGGTGCGACCGAACGGTGCGGCGTTGAAGTTCGTGTTGCTCTGGAAAGGAACGCTGACGAGATCAGCGATGGGATTTTGCGATTTTTTTGCCAGATCTTCATCTTCCGAAGGTTCGCGGGCGCGCTTGGGGCTTGCCGACGCAGCCGGTTCGGAAAGGCCGCTTTCGAATTTGTAGTTGATGCCGGCGGCGATCCATTGGACGTCGTGATTCAAAGCCACCGGGGGAACGGTGGCTGAATTCCAGCCGCCGAGCCCGAGATAGCCATATTCCAGTCGGACGGTCCAATGCGACTTGAATCCGTATTCGAGCCCGGCGCCGACGAGCCAACCGCCATTGGTATTCGTCCCGCTCCAGGTCAGGCCAGGCGCATTGAGTATCGCGCTGCTTCCCACCCATCCGCCGCCCAACTTGCCGTACACGAGCCAGCGGTCCTCGACGATGCCGGCGCGACCCGCCACCGTGCCGATCCAATGCTGACTGACCGAGCCGAGAGTTGGGGTAGGAAGGGGCGGATGATCGAAGGTCGCCCCGTCGAACGTACCCTCGACTCCAAACAGAAGATGTTCGTACTGAATGTTGTAACCGGCCTGAACGCCGGCGATGAACTCGGTGAGGCCGCCGTAAAAATTGTTGCCCGGAATGCTGAGGTTGCCGCTGCTCCAGGCGCCGCCGAAGTTCGCGCCGACATAGAATCCCGCCCAATTATAGGGCGCAGGCGCAGAAGCCGGTGGCCGTGCTTTCGTTGGCATGTCCGCGGCGTGCGCGGAGAAGGCGACGCTGAGTGCAGAAAAAACGAGGCTCGCAAAGCGAAAGTGTTTCACGATGCGCTCCAAATGGTTCGACAATTTCGCTGTCGATCCTTTCGGGAATCTCTCTCGCTATTTCGTCAGCATGTGCGACGACGAGGCCGTGGCGGTTGGCGCCTTCGGCGACAGCACGAACGTCAGCCACACGTTCCAGCCATCGGGCCTGGCATTGTTGTCAAATTCGCCATAGGCCTTGAGGTTGAGATAGCCCTGCTTGTCGCCGACCGGAAACAGGTATCCGATTTGCGGGCCGACGCCGATCACGCGCGACTCGAACGGACAGATGATCGGGGCGCAGCCGCTGTCCGGCGTCAGTTGCTGATAGAAATAGCCGACCAGGCCGACCTGCAACTGCTTGGTTAGAAATTGCGACGCGCCCCAATCGAGGTGCCAGTCGATGCCATTCGTATAGTTTGTCGCGGTGTTTTCGAAATTGCCGGTCAATCCAGTCACCACCGAAAACTCGTGGCCGGCCTTCTCATCGAAATAGGTATAGCCGACGCCGCCGTCGATGGCGCCATGGCCGAGGCCGATGTTGGCCAGATTGCTGGAGCTGTAGAGCCCGACCGGTATGTCACCGGTCAGATAGACCATGTAATTATTGACGCCGGCATTCCACCGGTCGACGAACATCGGAAGGAGATCGCCGACCCCGGAAGTGGTTTGTTGAAGGTCGATGGTTCTCGTGAAGGGAATTGGACCTACCGTTCCAGTCGCAGTCGCGTTCAAATGCGTGTCGTTGACGCCGACCAGGCCAAGCACACTGATGGCTGCCTGACCGCCGAGGAACGGTGTTGCAAAAACGTAGGTTGGAGCGACCATTTCGAGCGTTACGTTCGCGCGGATACTGGCGCTGACGCTGGTGTTCACGGCGGGATTGAATTGTCCGATGGTGATCTCGCGGGCCAGAGCGGCATTGCCGGTTGCCGAGACGTTGGTGTTGTAGAGTATCGACGTCACCGACCATCCCGGCTGCTGCGGCGTGGCGGCGAGGCTGCCAAAAAATCCGGGGATCCAGAAGCTGACGCCGCCCTCGTCGGCGCGCGCGGTCGTCGCCGCGGATGCGCAAAGCGCCAAGGCAAGACATGCCGCCGCTGCGCGAGACCGAACATGCGATCGACCAACCGATCCGTCAGCGGCTCCGTCAGCGAGACTGCAAGCTGCGCTCATGTTCGTCCCCCGTTTTGTGCTGTGTCGTCTCCTCAAGGCGCCGTAACGGTGCAACCGGAAGGCTAGTCGAACAGTCGCCGCGGGACCATCCGCAAAGCTTGGCCATCCACAAATTTTGGAAAATTTTCGCGGGCTGTGCGCTTCCGACAACATGCTTTGGTGTCGAACGATAACCCTTTGGTATCGTTCGCCGATAATCTCGGAGGCGCGGGTGGAGGCCAATTGCCTGCCGAAGCCGCGTACCAGTCCCGCGCTTTTGTCATTCTCACGTCGCCGTTACGAATGGTAGCTTTGCATGTCCGCGCGCGACGGCCGAAACAGTCGTCGGACGCGGGTGCGGACGTTCGACATTCAGGTTAGAGCGCGGAGCAATCGCCGCCGCGGGATGCGGTTGAATCTCGGCGGCACCTTCCGCAGGTGGATTCAGAGCGCCATCCATGCCGAGAATTCTTGCGCCGGCCGTTCTGTGCGTCCTTGTCTCGGCGTCAGGCGTTGCCTTTGCGTACGACTGCGCTCCGCATTGCGACTATGTCCACGATTACGGGCCTTATGATCTGTCATGGGTTTCGCCGGGCCTTGTCGGCATTCCGGTCTGCGATCGCCAGGGCAATTGCTCGCCGCACCTGGTCTACCGGCAATTCGGCCATCCCTGGCCGGGGATAAGGATCACGATACGACCGACGAATCGAGCGCGACCGCATGCGCGGCGATAACAAGGTCGATTGAAGGTGCCGATGCGCACGAATGACCCGCAATGGGGATGGCCTGCCACGCCGACCAACGGACGCGGCCGCGCATGAAAGTTGAGCGAAAACTGTGGCTTGGCCTCGTGGCTGGATTGGCGTCGGCGACGGCGGCAACTGCGCCTGCAGCCGCACTGCCCGGGTCTGGCATGATCGTGCTGATGACAAGCGATTCAGCACGGAATGATTTCGGCGCGTATTCTGGAGCAGGCAAAAGCGGGCAGCCAGCGGTCGCGCCGGCTGGCTCGCCGACCTTGGCGAAAAGTTCAAGCGCGCTGCCGGTCCATTGCATAAGGGAGTGCTATTTCACCCAATCGAGTACCGGGGGATTCACCATTGAATATTGCCACCGGTCTGCGCCATGGCGGTTCTATGACTTACCGCCCCCTCGCAGATTCCGGCGAGATAGCTGCCGATGAATCGGCGCGGCGTGAATTCGAAGACTGGCCCGAGCCGCAGCGCGAGCGGCACCTTCGGCGCCTGGGCGCTGAGCGATCCATCAAGCCGAGCGTTGCTGAAAGTCGTGAAAAACCCGCTGATGCCTTAATCGCGCTGCCTGGAGTCACCGTTTCGGATAGCCAAGGCTTCGGCCATCCGCACAAGGTCCGGCACGCTCTTTGCACTCAGCTTGATCATCATCTTATGGCGGTGGACCTTGACGGTGACTTCGCTCAGGCCGACCTCTGCGGCAATTTGTTTGTTCAATAGCCCTGCCACCACCAGCGGCATAATCTCTTTCTCTCTCGGGCTGAGGGTCTCGAAACGGGCATGCAGGTCCTTGAGCTCTGCCTCTTGCGCCAGTCGCGCCCTATGCCGCTCAAGTCCGGCGTAGATCGCGTCAAGAAGCTCTTGCTCGCGAACCGGCTTCGTCAGAAAACTGACCGCGCCTTCCTGCATCGCGCGAACGGCCATCGGGATATCACCGTAGCCGGTAATCATGATCGTGGGGATTTTCCTGGCGAGTTGTACCTGCAGGTCTAATCCGTTCATCTCCGGCAACCGGACATCCAAGATCAAGCAGGCCGGCCCCACTATCGGGCCGCGCCGAAGAAACTCTCTGGGCGCTGTGAAGACCTCGCAGCGCAAACCCACCGACTCGACCAACTGCTTTACGCCCTCACGAACATCGGCGCTGTCATCGACGACAAAGACGATCGGTTGTTCTGATTCGGCAGGATCGGGTTCGGCAGCATTGGCTGATCGCCCAGCACAAGTCTCCATGTGCCGTGAGCGCGCAAGCATCTTTGTCCCATGCATCGACACACCCAAAGTCCGGTTTTTCAGACAAGTAAAAAGAAGCCCTGCTCCGGCAATTCTATGAACTCCGAGCGCGAATAGCTAGGCCATATACTTTGGTGTATTTGGCAATCCTTTGGTTAATCGGATTGCCGTGCCGAAACTTAGTGCTTTCGTTGTTATCCTGTTGATCCTATTTCTGCTGCTCTGCTTGAGCGCCGCGAGATAACAAAATGCTTCAAAGGCCTGGTGAGGAAATCCGATTGTGCCACCGCGAGGCCGAAGAATGCGCTCGTCGCGCCGAGATTTGCCGCGTAATCTCGAAATCATTGGCCAAGTCGCCCGGATCCGGCGAAGCGGGCAATCCAAATCATCGCCCGACCGAACTGATCACGATCGTCGACGACGAGGATTGCGTGCGCGGGAGCTTGAGCACTTTGATCGAATCATGCGGACGCAAGGCGGCGACGTTTGCATCGGCAGAGGACTATCTCGCTTCAGACGGCAAGCGAAACACCGCATGCTTGATCTTGGACGTTAATCTTCCGGGCATGAGCGGCCCTGCCCTGCAAGCGCATCTGATCGCCGAAGGGCGCTGCCCGCCAACGGTGTTTGTCAGCGGCCGGTCCGAGAGAAATGTGAAAAAGCGCGTCATTGCGGCCGGCGCACTCGCCTATTTGAGCAAGCCATGCAATGAAGGCGTGCTGTTAGACTGCCTTGAGAAAGCTCTCGGCGGGACATTATTGGTAAAATGATCATGATGCAGTTCCGAGACGACGGATCAACGACAGCTTGGCCCGTAACGGCTTCGCTTGGTCGAAGTGAAGCCGAAACCCTCCTCGAAGGAGAGCGGCGGATTCTGGAGATGGTCGCCAAAGGGGATGCACTTCCGCTCACCCTCGATGCCGTGTGCCGACTGGTGGAAGGAAATGCAAGCGGTCTTCTGGCGTCCGTGTTGTTGGTCGATGGCGATCGCTTGCGCCATGGCGGCGCGCCCAGCCTGCCGAAAGCCTACACCGATGCCATCGATGGAGCTCTCATCGGGCCTCGGGTCGGTTCTTGTGGGACGGCTGCGTTCCGTCGCGAGCAGGTGATTGTTTCAGATATCGCAAGTGATCCATTGTGGGCCGATCATCGCGCGATAGCCTTGCCGTACTCACTGCGCGCCTGCTGGTCGACTCCCATCGTGTCATCCGACGGCGGAGTAATCGGGACCTTTGCGATGTATTATCGCGAGCCTCGGAGCCCGAGCCGACGCGATCAGGACGTCATCGCAAAAATCACGCATTTGGCGGGAATTGCGATCGAGCGGAAAATGACGCTCGAAAAATTGCAGCGCAGCGAAGCCTATTTGGCGGAGGCACAGAGGTTGACGCGCACGGGCACCTGGGCCTGGGGAGCCAGGGGCGAGAAAATGCTCTACTGCTCCGATGAAATGCTGCGAATTTTCGGGTTCGACCCGCAAGACGGCGTGCCGAGCGAGAAATTTTGGGAGCGGATCGCCCCAGAAGATCGCGACCGGGTCCGCGACACTTTCCGAAACGCGTTGCGAACGAAAAGCGATCTCGCCGACGAGTACAGAATCATACTGCCCGACGGGGCAATCAAGCACATCCACGTCATTGGACATCCGGTCAGCGACGAGACGGGCGAAGTGGTTGAATGCATCGGCACCATTGTCGATGTGACGGAGCGCAAGCGGATGGAGGAAGAGCGCGAGAGGCTGGACCGACTGGAAGCGGATCTCGCGCAAACGAATCGGGTCAGTCTGATGGGCGAGCTGACCGCCTCGATGGCGCACGAGATCAAGCAGCCGATGGCCGGCGCCGTTGCGTTCGCGCAGGCCTGCGCGCGGTGGTTAGGCCGCGATGTGCCGGATGTCGCGAAAGCCGGTGACGCGGCCGCCAAAATGATCAACAACGTGATGGGCGCGGTCGAGATTATAGACCGAATCCGCTCGCTATACGGCCGAGGCGCGCCGAAGCGGGAAGCATTGGACCTGAACCAGATCGTTCGCGAGATTACCGCCATGCTGGGCGACATGGCGAAACGGAACTCCGTCTCGATCCGCACGGACCTCGACCCGCAATTGCCAAGGACGACAGGAGATCGCGTACAGTTGCAGCAGGTTCTTTTGAACCTTATGCGCAATGGCGTCGAGGCGATGCAGAGTGGCGGCGGCGAGTTGACGGTTACCTCGAGCAAAACAAAGGATCGGCAACTATTGATTTCCGTGAGCGATTCCGGCGTCGGACTTCCGGCTCAGGACAGCGAACGCATTTTCGATGCATTTTTCACGACGAAACCAAAAGGCGCCGGCATGGGATTATCCATCAGCCGCAGGATCATCGAATCGCATGAGGGCCGGTTGTGGGCCAGCCCTAATGCCGTGCGTGGCGCGACCTTTCAGTTCACTTTGCCTTTCAGGCGGGAAGCGGCGCGATATCGGGCGTCGATGAAACACTCAAAAGCGAGTTAGGTGACGGACGCTTCTCGGAGCTGTCCCAAGCGCCGCGTGGCGCGTTCCGGGCTACCTGCCTTACGAATAGAACTGGGGGCGTGGCGCCGACCGAAGCCGATCCCGGACGCAGCGCGTCGGCCTCTGCCACCCCACAGTGCCCGCCTCGCCGCACGAACTGGTCTTGTGCCAACGCAATAGCGCTCAGAGTCTGACGGCGAGCTTGTCCGGATTGCGCGACTCTCCCGGGCTCGCATCCGAGCTTCGGAGGGTAAAAGTCCGCCCTAGCGCGAAGCGCAGCCGGAAGCCATCGCATCCGGCATGCCTGCGTCGCGTGAGTGGCGGGAGACGAATCCTCAGCCACTGATATTAGACCCAATATCAGCCACTGATATTAGATCCAATATGAGTGTTCAGAATGAAGTCCGCACGGCCGACGGCCTTTTAAGCCCCCGGAGCGAGAGTCGGCCGGTTCACCGCGGGCTGGTCTTCACCGTCGTCGCGCTCGCGCTGCTGATGATGTCGATCGATTCGACGATCGTCGCGACGGCATTGCATTCGTTGCGGCGCGGGTTGCACACCTCGATCGACTGGGCCGGGTGGACCATCACGGCGTACTCGCTCGGATTTGTTGTCGTCCTGCCGATCAGCGGCAAGCTCAGCGAGCAGTACGGCGCCCGCAGGGTATTCCTCGTTTCTATCATTGCCTTCACCCTTGCGTCGCTGTGCTGCGGGCTGGCCGACAATATCTACGTGCTGATTGCGTTGCGTGGACTGCAGGCAGCAGGCGGCGCGGGCTTCACGCCCTCGGCGACCGAGATCATCGTCGATCACTTCGGCGACGCGCGCGATCGTGCGGTCAGCTTGTTCGGCAGCATCTTCTCGATCGGTGCGATGATCGGCCCTATCTTCGGCGGCTTGTTCGTGACGTACTGGACGTGGCGGGGCGTCTTTTTGGTCAATGTGCCAATCGGCGTCGCAGTGTTCGTGTTGGCGCTGTATTACGTGCCGCCGGATCGAGCACGGCGAGAGGGAGCCCATCCGAAACTGGACGTTCTCGGTATGGCACTACTCGGTAGCGGCCTGCTCTCAGGCATGCTCGCCGTCAGCTATTTGGCCGAAAGGAATGCCCACGCATGGTCGTTTGCGTTTGCGATTCCGCTGGCCATCGCGATTGCCGCGCTATGGACGTTCTTTCGTCACATCAATCGCTCGGCGCATCCTTTCATCGCGCCGCGCCTGATTACCGGGACAGGCTTCGGCGCGGTCAATCTGGTCAACGGTCTCTACGGCGGCATGACTTCGGGCGTGGTCGCGCTCGTTCCGCTCTACGCAAGCAACCGCTACGACATCGGCGCGCTCAGCTCCGGTACATTGCTCATCGCTCAAGGCGCGGCCGCGATCCTGATGTCGATCGCCGCCGTATTCGCCTTGCGGCGCTCGGGTTACCGGCGGCCGCTGTATGGCGGAGCGGTGGTTATCGCAATCGGACTGCTGCTGCTTGCGCTGTACCCGGTCGCCGGCATGCCACCCTATGCGTGGCTCGCCGGCTCCGCCTTCCTGGTTGGAGCGGGGCGCGGCGCGAACAACCCCGCCAGCCGCAACGCCGGACTGCAACTGGCACCTGAGCACGCCTCGACACTTGCGGCGCTACGGACGATGTGCATGTCCATCGGTACCATCGTTACCATATCGATCGTCACCGCCATTCTCGCCGGTTCGCATGACCCCGGCCGCACCCAAGCTTGGCTCTTCGCAGCCATAGCCGCACTGTTTGTCGCGGCGCTACCATTGATCGCGCGCGTGCCAGAGCACCGCGGTTCGTGGTAACGGCCATAGCGGAAAAGCTCTCGCGAGAACGAGGCTCTCTTTCACTTTCCCGCAACGGGGGGCGCGCTTGCCCGCATATGACGACGGCGCTATGTTAGCGCACGGCGGACAGCCGACACGCTCTGCGTGAACTCCAAGCGGGGCCAAGATGTCCGACTCGCCGATTCCGCTGATCGACCTGCAAAAGTTCTCCAGCGCCAGCGAGCTGGAACGTGCCCGGGTGATCGCCGAGGTGCGCAAGGCGCTCGAGGAGATCGGGTTCCTGCTGATCAAAGGGCACGGCGTCGACCAATTGCTGATCGACCGGGTGACGAATGCGTCGCTGACATTCTTCGACCGGCCGGAGACCGACAAGCTGAAATACTGCTCCGCCAAGCCGGGCGCGCGCGGCTACAACCGCATGCGCGGCCGCACCGTCGGCAAGGCGCAGGACAGCACGTATCTGGCGTCATTGCAGGAGAGTTATGCGGTCGGCCGGCCGAGCGTGCCGAACGATCCGTATTTCTTCACCAAGGAAGCCGGGCACAGCTTCGCCGACAATATCTGGCCCGATGCGCCCGGCGATTTCGCGCCGGCGATGACCGAATACTACAATGCGATGGAACGCACCTACCGCACCATCATGCGGCTGTTCGCCGTCGCGCTGGAGCTTCCCGAGACCTACTTCGACGACAAGATCGACAAGCACGGTAGCCTCCTGCGCCTGACGCACTATCCGTCGCTCGACAGCGAGCCGCTGCCGGGCGAACACCGCTCCGGCGCGCACACCGACGGCGGCGCGCTCACCATCCTGCACATCGACGACACGCCGAACGCGCTGCAGGTGAAGCTGCGCTCCGGCGAATGGATCAACGTCAACCGCGTGCCGGGCGCGTTCGTCATCAACATCGGCGACATGATGATGCGCTGGACCAACGACAAATGGACGTCGAACTGGCACCGCGTCGTCAATCCGCAGCTCGTCAACGGCCGTACCAACCGGCGCCTGTCGCTGGTCTACTTCTGCTCCACCAACCACGACACCGTCGTCGAATGCCTGCCGAACTGTTCGGAGCCCGGCAATCCGCCGCGCTATCCGGCGATCGTGTCGGGCAAATATGCCGAAGAGCGGTTCAATCTGCGCTACGGCATAACCGAACCGGCGGCCAGGCAGGCGTGACGGGCACAGCCATGCATCGCCGACTGACGCGGCGCGCGCTGCTCGAGCGATCCGGCGCGGTGCTGGGCCTGGCGCTTGGCGCGCCACATGTGCTGCGGGCGCAGCAGGCGGCGCAGCCGCAGCGTGGCGGCGTGCTCACCGCGGTGCATTGGCCGGAACCGACAGTGCTCAATACCGCGGTCAATTCCGGCTTCGCCGCGGCGTTCATTTCGACAAAAATCTTGGAGGGCCTGGTCGAGTACGACCGCAAGGGCAAGCCGGTGCCGCAGCTTGCCGAGAGCTGGTCGGTCAGCGCCGACGGCCTTGCCGTCACGTTTCGTCTGCGCGGCGGCGTCACATGGCACGACGGCACGGCGTTCACGTCCGAGGACGTCAAGTTCTCGGTGGAGATCTGGAAAAAATTTCATTCGCGCGGTCGCCTGATCTACGCCAACGTCACGCAGATCGACACGCCCGATCCTCTGACCGTCACCCTGCACCTGTCGGCCCCGGCGCCTGCAATCATGGCGTCGCTGAATTCCTTCACCAGCCCGGTCCTGCCGCGCCACATCTACGAGGGGAAGGACTTTCTGTCGAACCCGGCCAGCCAGCGTCCGACCGGCACCGGGCCGTGGCTGTTCAAGGAGTGGCAGCGCGGCAGCTACATCATCCTCGACCGCAACCCGAATTACTGGCAGCCCGGCAGGCCGTACCCCGATCGGCTGGTCGTGCGCTATCTGCCGGATCCCGCCGCCCGCGCCGCCGTGCTCGAGACCGGCGAGGCGCAGCTCGGCGTGCAGACGCCGGTGGCGCTGAACGATGTGCGGCGGCTCAAGGCACTGCCCCACATCGGCGCGACAACCGACGGCTACGAATATTTCGCGCCGATCGTCACCATGCAGTTCAACAATGCGCGGCCGCCGTTCGACAACGCGCTGGTGCGCAAGGCGGTGGCGTTCGCCATGAACCGCGACCTGATCGTGCGCAACGTCTGGTTCGGCCTCGGCAAGGTCGCGACCGGGCCCATTGCGTCGACGAGCCAGTATTACACCGCCGATGTCGAAAAACATCCATACGACCCGAAGCACGCGGAAGCGCTGCTCGAACAGGCCGGCCACAAGAAGGACGCCGCCGGCGTTCGCCTGAAGCTGACCTACGAAGTGTCGCCGCTCGGCTCGGAATATCTGCGGCTCGGCGAAGTGCTGAAGCAGGAATTGGCGCGCGTCGGCATCGCCATCGAGCTGCGCACGCAGGACAACGCCTCGTCGTCGCGGCGGCTCTACACCGATTACGATTTCGACTTCTTCACCGCCTACATCGCAACGTACGCCGACCCGCAGCTCGCGGTGTATTGGTCGAAGAACATCATCAAGGGCGTGCCGTTCTCCAACGCATCGCATTACGCCAATCCGGAGATGGACCGGCTTCTGGAAGCCGTCCAAGTCGAGAACGATGCCGGCAAACGCATGGCCGAATTCCACCAGATTCAGAAGATTGCCGCCCGCGACCTGCCGATCTTTCCGCTGCTCGAACTGCAGCAGCTGACACTGTTCGACAAGAAGGTGCGCGACCACACAACGACCTTCGACGGGCCGTTCAGCAATTTGGCGCCGATCTGGCTGTCACGCTGAGGCCGGCCGGAATGCTGCTGTTACCCTGCGTATCGACCAGATGGCAGGCGACGAAGCGGCCGGTGCCATCGACCGGCTTGAGCGGCGGCTCGGCCAATCGGCAGACGTCCTGCGCGTACGGGCAGCGGGTGTGGAAGCGGCACCCGCTCGGCGGCGCCAGCGGACTTGGCGGATCGACGTCGTGCATCGGCAGCGGAGTGCGTTTGTGTCCCGCTGCCGGCTCGGGAACCGCCGCGATCACGGCCTGCGTGTAGGGGTGCAGCGGCTTGCGCCACAGGGTGCGGCGGTCGGCCAGTTCGACGATCTTGCCGAGATACATCACCGCGATGCGATCGGCGATGTGCTCGACCACCGACAGATCGTGCGAGATGAACAGATAGCCGATGCCGAATTCGGCGCGCAGGCTGTCAAGCAGATTGAGCACCTGGGCGCGAATGGAAACGTCGAGCGCCGAGACCGGCTCGTCGCAGACGATCAATTTCGGCGACAGCGCCAGCGCACGCGCAATGCCGACGCGCTGGCGCTGGCCGCCGGAGAGTTCGTGCGGCAGGCGGCTTTGGGCTTCGCTCGGCAGGCCCACCTTGGCCATCAGCCACGCGACGCGCGTGCGCCGCGCGGTGGCTGCGCCGCGCCCATGCACGATCAACGGCTCCTCGATGATCCGCCCGATCGTGGTCCGCGGGTTGAGCGAGGCAAAAGGATCCTGAAAGATCATCTGCATCTTGGCGCGATGCGGACGCAACGCGCTGCGGCCGAGCGCAGTGATATCGGCGCCGTCGAATTCGATGGTGCCGGAATCGGGCACGGCGATGCGCGTGGCCAGCCGCGCCAGCGATGATTTTCCGCAGCCGGACTCGCCGACCAGCCCCAAAACTTCGCCGGCGGCGATGTCGAGACTGACGCCGTCGACGGCGTGCACCATGCCGCGCGCGGTGCGGTAATGCTTCACCACATCGCGCATGCGAAACAGCGCGGTCATGGCGCGGCCCAATGCAAATCGCCAGCCCTGACGCACGCCGCGGCGCGCCCGCCCGAAAAAAGTCGCAGCGGCAAGTCGCCGTGCCGGCAGGCATCGAGCGCATAAGGACAGCGCGGCGCGAACCGACAGCCGGCCGGCAGCGCCGCTAGCGAGGGCACGGTCCCGGGAATTTCCAGAAGCGGCCGCGGCCGCCCCGCGGCATCGACCTCGGCGTTCGGCCGCGGCAGCGATTGCAGGAGGCCGCGCGTGTAGGGATGCAGCGGTTCGTCGAACAGGTCGTTGACGGACGCCTCTTCGACCACGCGCCCGGCATACATGATCAACACCCGCTGCGCGGTCTGCGCCACCACGCCGAGATCGTGGGTGATGAGCAGCATGGCCATGCCCAGGCGCTGTTTGAGGTCGTCGAGCAATTCGAGGATTTGCGCCTGGGTGGTGACGTCGAGCGCCGTGGTCGGCTCATCGGCGATGAGGAGCGCAGGCTCGCAGGCGATCGCCATGGCGATCATGGCGCGCTGCCGCATGCCGCCGGACAACCGATGCGGATAGTCGCGGATCAGCCGATGCGGATCGGGAATGCGGACAAGATTGAGAAGCTCGGCGACGCGCGCGTAGGCGGCGGCGCGCGACAGCTTTTGATGCTCGCGAATAACCTCGGCGATCTGATCGCCGATGGTGAAGACCGGATTGAGCGAGGTCATCGGCTCCTGAAACACCATGCCGATGCGGTTGCCGCGCAGCGCGCGCATTTCGTCCGCTGGGAGCTTGAGCAGGTCGCGGCCCTCGAACCGGATTTCGCCGCCGACGAAGCGGCCGGGCGGATCGGGAACGAGGCGCAGAATGGAGGCGGCGGTAACCGATTTGCCGCAACCGGACTCGCCGACCAGCGCCACTGTCTCGCCTGCCTCGATCGCAAAGCTGACGCCGTCGACCGCCGGCAAGCGTCCTTGCCGGGTGAAAAAATGCGTGGCGAGATCGCGGACATCGAGCAGCGGCACGATCTATCGCCTTCGCAGCCGCGGATTGAGCGCGTCGGCCAACCCCTCGCCGACCAGATTAAGCCCGAGCACGGCGGCGAAGATCGCGATCCCCGGCACCGCGCTGATATACCAGGCGTCGCGGATCGAATCGCGCCCGGCGCCGATAATCGCGCCCCAGCTGATCACATTGGGATCGCCGAGGCCGAGAAACGCCAGGCCGGCCTCGATCAGAATGGACGTCGCCATCATCAGCGACGCCGCGACGATCACCGGCGTGAGCGCATTGGGCAATATCTGGGTCAGGATGATGCGCAGGTCCGTCATGCCGATGGCGATGCCGGCCTGCACGAACTCGCGCTCGCGCAAGCTCAACACTTCGGCGCGAACGAGCCGCGCCACCGCGGGCCACGACACCACGCTGATGGCGAGCACGATCGTTTCGAGCGACGGCCGGAACGCCGCCACCACGATGATGGCGAGCACGAACGGCGGAATCGTCTGCATGACTTCGGTGATGCCCATCAGCGCATCGTCGATCGGCCCGCCGTAATAGCCGGCAAGCGCGCCGACGACGATGCCGATGGTCACCGCCGCGGCCGTCGCGGTCGCGCCGATCAACAGCGACACATGGGCGCCGTGGAAGATTTCCGCGCCGAGATCGCGGCCGAGCACATCGGAGCCGAACGGAAATTCGCGATCCTGCAGCGGCCACAAGAAGGGCGGCGCGACCATGTCGGCGGGATCACCGGGATAAAGCAGCGGCGCCGCCACCACCATCAACAAGATCGCGGCGACGATGCCGAGCCCCACGACGGCGGCGCGATTGCGGCAAAAACTTTGCCAGAATTCCATGGAGCCCGACATCAGGCGGCACCGATGCGCGGGTCGAGCCACCGATAGGCGACGTCGACCAGGATGTTTGCGCTCACCACCACAATGGAGGTCAAGAGCAGAATGCCGAGCAACAGATTGAGGTCGCGCGACAACACGCTGTCGAAGGCGAGCCGCCCCAGGCCCGGCCAGCCGAACACGGTCTCCACCAGCACGGCGCCGCCCAACAGATTGGCGATCTGCAATCCGAACACCGTGACGATCGGAAGGAGCGCATTGCGCAACACGTGCCGGTAGGCGACGCGCCTCTCGCTCAGTCCCTTGGCCCGCGCAGTGGTGACGAAATCCTGGCCGTACATTTCGAGCATGGAGGCGCGCATCAGCCGCGCATAGAACGCCGTGTGGAACAGCGACAGCGTCACCACCGGCAGCACCATGTGGTGCGCAACATCGGCCAGATAGGCAAGGCCGGTGTAGCCGGCGCCGATCGTCACCATGCCGCCGGTCGGAAACCAGCCGAGCTTCACGCCGAACAGCACGATCATCAGGATGCCGATCCAGAAAATCGGCATGGCGTAGAACACGAGCGACGCGATCGATACCGCCGCGTCGCTGAGCTTGCCGACGCGGCGCGCAGCAACGATGCCAAGGAGCGAGCCGGCCGCAAACGCCAGCAGCAAGGTCGGCACCGTCAGGGCGAGCGTGGCGGGCAGCCGTTCCCCGATCAGCGACGCGACCGAGCGGCCGAAGCGAAACGAGTAGCCGAGGTCGAGATGGGCGACCCGACTCATGTAGTCGACGAATTGCAGCCACAGCGGTTGATCGAGCCCGAACCGCACCTTCAAGTCGGCAATGTAGTCGGGCGATGCCGCGCCGCTTTCACCCGCCAGCACATCGGCCACATCGCCGGGCGCCAGATGCACGATGACGAAATTGAGCGCAGCGATCGCCGCGATGATCAGCACCGAACGCACGATGCGCGCGCCGACCGGCCAGACCAGGCGACCGAGCGCGGTCGTCGCATCGGGACCGATCGTCAATCGGCCGGAAGTTTCGCGAAGCTCAGCCATGGCCATGCGCAAGCGCGAAATCGTGCATCTTCTCTCGCCGATGTAAAGCGCCGCCCGCCGTCAGGCGTGGCGGGAGCCGGCCAGGCGGGCAAGCGAGAGCGCCAGACCGAGCAGGACTTCGTCGCTGCCGGCCCAGCCGATAAACGAGAGGCCGACGGGCGTGCCCGAGATCGTACCGAGCGGAATTGTCATCTGCGGCAGGCCGGCGATTCCGGCAATGCAGGTGAGCCGCATGACGCGCACCCGGAAGTCGTCCAGGTCGGCGGCCGTGGCGTCTTGGCGCGGCGCAATGTCGGGAGCGGTCGGCAGCAGCAAGACGCAGCCGGGAGCCGCCATGCTGCAAACCCGCTCGCGCGCGGCCCGTTGCTCTTTGCGCGCCGCGTTGGCATCGGCGTCGCGAACCGACGCGGCAAATTCCATGCGTTCCTTGATGCCGGGCCCCAGGCGCGGATGGTGCTGCTCGATGAACGTGCCGTAGGTGTGCCACGTCTCGTGCGCTTGAATGATACGAAATGCTTCGCGCCACGTATCGATGCGCTCGCGCGCGACGCTGCCGGGCTCCAGATGCGGCAAGGCGTGGCCGCATTCGTCCAACGCCGCGCGAATGAGGGAAGCGACGGCGGTGCTGGCATGCGCCAGCGCATCGTCCAGCACGATGACCTTCTCGATCGGCGCGGGGTGCTTTGCGCCCTGCAGGATGACGGAGCCGACGCGCCGGAACACGCCCGGCGTGGCGGCGAACCATCCGGGCACGTCGAACGACGGCGCCATCGCCATGACGCCCGACAGATCGATGCGGCCGAGCGTCGGACGCAGTCCATAGAGGCCGCAGAACGACGCCGGAATTCGGATCGAGCCGCCGGTGTCGCTGCCCAAGGCAAAGTCGCACATGCCCGCCGCCGTTGCCGCGGCCGAACCGCTCGACGACCCGCCGGGCAGGCGACCCGGCGCGCGCGGGTTGGTCGGCGTGCCGTAATGCGCGTTGGCGCCGGTGATGCTGTAAAAGAATTCATCGCAAATCGTCTTGCCGACGATCATCGCGCCGGCGTCGGTCAATTGTTGAACGGCGCCCGCGGTGCGGCTCGCCGGTGGATGCGTCTCGAGCCATTCCGGGTTGCCGCCGCCGGTCCGTTCGCCGGCGATGTCGTACATGTCCTTGATGGCCGCAGTCAGCCCCGCCAGCCGCCCCTGCGCGGCGCCGGCAATCGGACGTGCAAGGTCGTGCGGGACAAAAGGCGACTGAGTCATTGTTTGATCGGGCATGTTGGGCCCCGTCACGCGGCCGGCGCGGCGCTTTGGCCGAGATACCAATCGAGGATCGTCTCGCCGTCCCACGCGACCACGCCGCTATGGCTGAGGATCTCGCCGAACGCCCGCTCGACATGGCGCAAGCGATGCGGCGCGCCGGAAAGATAGGGATGGCAGGCAATGCACACGAACTTCGGCCGCTCCGCCGACTCGGCATACAGACATTCGAACTGATCGAGCGCCCGGCGATACATCATGTCGGACGGATGATTTTGCAGCGCCATCATCACGATGTCATGGATCTCGAAATTATACGGCAGCGCGACCAGCGGCCGGTGTTTGGTCTTGAGCGTGACCGGCTCGTCGTCCAGCACCCAGTCGCCGATATATTCGACACCGGCCTCCGACAGAAAGTCGGGCGTGTCGAACGTCTGCGTCAATCCCGGACCGAACCATCCTCGGGGCCGCTTGCCGGAAAATTTTTCGATGATTTCCATCGACCGCTCGATCACGGCGCGCTGATCGTCGACCTTGTGCATGGGTATCTGATCGTAGCTGTGCGCATTCAATTCCCAGCGCTTCGCCAGGCAGGCTTCGACCACCTGCGGGTAGGTCTCGCAAACCTTGGCATTCAGCGTCACGGTGGGCGAGATGCCGAGGCGCTCGAACATCCTTTTCAGCCGCCAAAAGCCGACGCGCATGCCGTATTCGTGCCAGCTCCAATTCGGCAGATCGGGAATTTGCGGCTGGCCCTGCGGCGGCGTGATGACCATCCGCGCCATCGGCCGTGCCAAGTCCCATTCCTCCAGCGCCAAGAGCGGCCACAGCACGAAGCGCACGCCGGCCGGCAGCTTCAGCGCGGGCCTGGTCTCGATGGGCGAGTAAGGCAGCCGGTCGCGAGGATGCAAATGCGTTCTCGTTTGTTGCTGTGGTCGAGAGTCTAGCTTGGCAGGATAAACATTCCTGTGCGGCGTTGTCACGCCAATGCTGCGCTCACCGCGGCGGCAGACGCTCGAATGTCGGCAAGCCTTCGGCAACGACATGGAAGGGCTGTTTGTCGACGGTATAGATCGCCATTTGCGGCGCGCCGAACAGGCTCGGATCATCGAGCGTGCCGACCTTCAGGATGACCAGCGGCAGGCCCGGCCGTCGCGTGACCAGATGCGTACCGCATTCGCCGCAAAACTCGCGCGTCACCGGGCTTTCGAGATCGGCACGCGAGAATTGGCGCGGCTCGCCGCTCGTGTAACGAAAGCCGCGCGGCTCCATGAGCATGAACACGTTCGGCGCGCCGCCGCTGATGTACTGGCATTCGCGGCAATGGCACTGCGCCCTGAGGCGCGGCTCGCCCTCCGCCACATAACGAATTTTACCGCAATAGCATCCGCCTTCGAACTTCATGGCTGGAACCTCCGAAGGCCGTGATTTTAGCACGTCGTCGCGAACGTAACCTGGATGAGCCTCCTCCGACCTGATACTCAGAGGGCTTGGCGAGCGCTTCTCCGCAGGCATCGGGCGACATCCGTCCACGCCTGGGCCATTTCGAGAAGTAGCGCGCGATCCTTTGGCAGCGCCCGCTCCGCCAGCTCGGTACAGGCGCCGACATAATGCCCAAAGTCAGGGATGATCCCGAATGGCTCTTTTGCGTAACGGCCAGGGGGCAGCGGCGCGTCGAACCTCACGCCAGCGCGGCTTTCCCTGCGCCACACGACCGAACAGGACCGGCGGCACTCATCACCCTCGACGAGCAGATCAAAACGGTTGGGGAGTGGGCCGCGCAGCTCCAGTTGGGCCCCCGTTTCGGAAAGGTTGCGGACAATGCATTCGGAAGAGTCGCCGTTGGACCAGAGCGTCCGGGCATTTTTCAAGGTCTTGCGCCGTGGCCAGCCCCTGCGCTCAGGGATCTTTTGCCGATCGGCGACTTCACCCAGCTCGATGCTCGAATGCGTCACATCGCCCATTGCTAAATCTCCAGGCTCCTCCTGAATTCAGGCACCTCATTTGCAGGAACTCCTCGAACCGCCTCAGCATCGCTCGTCTCTTTGCCGCGAACGCCACTCGGAATTGTTGCCGCGAGAGGGGAATCGGGCATTGTCCAATCCGAGATGAACTTGACGCCGACAAAGCGACCGTCCGCCCATACGACTTCGCAGTTTCGTCGGACGCCGGCGTCTTTCATGAGCAGCAGACTGAACGTGCGGGGCAATTCGGCGGCGGGGTGCGCTATGGCAAGGCGCGCGCCACCGTCTGACATGTCCCAGATCACACAACGGACTGGATTCCCCGCCGCTTGCAGGACAACGGCCGCGGCGCGGCGCATCGGTCGCCGTCTATGCTTTCGGTATTCCCGCTTTGCGGCGAGCATGGTCGCCCCCAACTTTGCCTTCGCGCCCATTTCACACGATCAAGCTGAACGAATCCTTGGCGCGAGGACTATACGTTGGTATGTTGATTGATCTTTTGGTTTGTTGGAGCATCGGACCTGTCGGCATCCGACGCAGCGACTACGTAGTATTACTGAGATTCCCCGCCTGGTCGGCGTTGTCGTCTCGGCTTTTTTCCGGAGAACGAAATCTGATCTTGCACGGCCGGGTTTCAGCGGCGGTCTCGGCTAGTCGGTCGCGACTTTGTCACGCGGCCGTCCTAATGGTGACCAAAAAGGGGAGCGATGATGGTGAGGTCGCTTGTCTGTTGTATGCGTGCTGTCGGAGTAACCACTATGACGATCCACGAGTTGTTGAACGCAATCACCACTGAGCTGACTGCGATTGGCGCAGCCACCGATTTGGGCGCGATGGACCAGGATGGTAACCGCGTATCAGCCGTCCTGACAATCGAGGATACCCGCGTTCGCCTCAGCCTTGAGCCGGCACAGATGAGTATGGAGGATCAGGCCGGTTGAACATCGGACCGCGGAATTGGTTGCCGGGGGCTTGCCCTCGTTTCTGAGGAGCAGCGCATCAGCTATTCGCGAACACGCTTGCGATAGTTGAGGGCGCAATTGGCCTGGCTTGGCTGTCAAACGGCCGGGCAATTTGCTGCCCTGCACTCGCGGTTCGTTCGCAGCACTTCTTCGACATCGAGAAGCATCGCGCTATCCCCCTGCCCGGCGGGCCTGACGGCGCGACCCAGCTTTGCGTGTTCGAGCCGGGCCACGGCGCCCCCACGCATCTACACGCCGCGCCGCCAAATGCGGACCGGCAGGGATATGACGCCATGAGAACGCACTTCCCGTAACTCGTGTTCCGATACCGCGAAATTTTGCCGCGCGGCAACGCGTCGAAGGTTTTCGCCAAAATATCGGCCTAAAAACCGGCGCAAGTTTTCTGCTTGAAATGAAAAACAAGCCGATCCCCGAGGGATCGCATTCCCTGAGGGATCGCCATCCAGAAGGGAAGAAATCATGACCAGATCAAGCAAGGACGGCCTGTCCGGTCGACGCCGTTTCCTCAAGGTCGCCGCGGCTGGAGCAGCCGCGACGGCTCTCGCACCGACGATCGTGCGCGCGCAGGGCCCGATCAGCATGCGCTGGCAGAGCACCTGGGCCGCCAAAGACATCTTCCACGAATACGCACTCGACTATGCCAGGAAGGTCAACGACATGACCGGCGGCGATCTCAAGATCGAGGTGCTTCCCGCCGGTGCCGTGGTGCCCGCGTTCGGCCTGCTCGATGCCGTGTCGAAGGGCACGCTCGATGGCGGGCACGGCGTGCTGGTCTATCACTACGGCAAACAGACCGCGCTGGCGCTGTGGGGCTCGGGCCCGGGCTACGCGATGGATGCCAACATGCTGCTCGCCTGGCACAAATACGGCGGCGGCAAGGAGCTGCTCGCCAAGCTGTACGCCTCGATCGGAGCAAATGTCGTCTCGTTTCCTTATGGGCCGATGCCGACCCAGCCGCTCGGCTGGTTCAAGAAGCCGATCAGCAAGGCGGAAGATTTCCAGGGCGTCAAATTCCGCACGGTCGGCATTTCGATTGACGTATTCACCGGCCTCGGTGCGGCGGTCAATGCCTTGCCGGGCGGCGAGATCGTCTCGGCGATGGACCGCGGCCTGCTGGACGCTGCCGAGTTCAACAACGCGACGTCGGATCGCGTGCTCGGCTTCCCGGATGTCTCCAAGATCTGCATGCTGCAAAGCTACCATCAGAACGCCGAGCAGCTCGAGATCCTGTTCAACAAGAACAAATTCGACGCGTTGCCGGAGCGGATGAAGGCGATCATCGCCAACGCTGCCGAAGCGGCAAGCCAGGACATGGCCTGGAAGGCGATCGACCGCTACTCGCGGGACTATGAGGAGCTGCAGACCAAGGACAAAGTCCGGTTCTACAAAACGCCGGATTCGATCCTGCAGAAGCAACTCGACATCTACGACCAGGTCGCCGAGAAGAAGTCGGCCGAAAACCCGCTGTTCAAGGAAATCGTCCAATCGCAAATGGCCTTCGCCAAGCGTGCGACACAGTGGGAGCAGGACACGGTGGTCAGCCGGCGCATGGCCTACAACCATTACTTCGGACCGAACGCCAAGAAGAGGATCTGACCAGATCGTCCTCGGTAGAGACATCGTCCGGGATCGCAAATCCCGGACGGTGTCCATGCTGTGTCTACAGCGTAGTGCCCCCGACATTGACGGTGGCAAGCACATATGAGTGCGCAGCGCCTTCTGTACGTCATTGACGGCGTCAGCACGTGGACTGGCAAGGCCGCGGCATGGCTGGTTGTTGGGTTGATGGCTCTGGTCTGCGCCGAAGTGTTCAAGCGCTACATCCTCAACATGCCGACGGCGTGGATCTTCGACGCCTCGAACATGCTGTACGGCACCTTGTTCATGATCGCGGGCGCCTACACGCTGGCGCAGAACGCCCATGTCCGCGGCGACTTTCTCTACAGCTCGATGCGGCCGCGCCTACAGGCCGCGCTCGACGTGGTGCTGTACTTCGCGTTCTTCCTGCCGGGCATCGCGGCGCTAGTCTACGCGGGATGGGACTACGCGATGGATTCCTGGCGGATCGACGAGCATTCCAACGTGACCGCGGAGGGGCCGCCGATCTACCAGTTCAAGTTCATGATCCCGCTGGCGGGGGCGCTGGTGCTGCTGCAAGGCGCCGCCGAGATCGCACGCTGCATCATCTGCCTGCGGACCGGGGCCTGGCCGAGCCGGCTCGCCGACGTGTCCGAGATCGACGTCGTCGAGGAGCAGCTGGTGCACAGCGAATACGTCGACGACGAATCGCGCAAGGCTGCGATCGCACACGCGCAGGACATCGAGGAGATCGCACGGCAGCGCGGCATGGGCGGAGACCTGCAGCGATGAGCGATCCGGCACTCGGGCTTTTGATGCTCGCCCTGATCGTGGTCGTCATCATGATGGGCTTCCCGACGGCGTTCACCCTGATGGGGCTCGGGATGTTCTTCGGCTTCTTCGCCTATTACCGGAGCGGCGTAGCGTGGGGCGACAATCACATCTTCGATCTGATGGTTCAGCGTACCTACGGGGCGATGACCAACGACGTCCTCATCTCGATCCCGCTATTCGTGCTGATGGGCTACGTCATGGAGCGCGGCGCGCTGGTCGACAAGATGTTCTATTCGATCCAGCTCGCGTTTCGCCACGTGCCGGCCTCGCTCGCGGTGGCGACGCTTATCGTGTGCACATTCTGGGGAATCGCGAGCGGCCTTGTCGGCGCGGTCGTCGTGCTGATGGGCGTCATCGCCTTCAATCCAATGTTGAAGGCAGGCTACGACGTCAAGCTTGCGTCTGGCGTAATCACCGCCGGCGGCACGCTCGGCATCCTGATCCCGCCGTCGGTGATGATCATCGTTTACGCCGCGGTGGCCGGGCAGTCGGTGGTGAAGCTTTATGCGGCGGCAATGTTTCCCGGTTTCCTTCTGGCCTTCCTTTATCTCCTCTACGTCGTCGGCTGGGCGGTGCTGAATCCGCGGATCGCCCCGAAGCTGCCCGAAAGCAAGACCCGCGTTCCGGTCCGGCCCTGGATCATCAAGCTGCAGCAGACCTATTCGCGCAAGATGCTGCCGGCGCTGGTTGCGGCCGTCCTGGTGCCTGCACGGGTCGTCAACGTCACCGTCGAGGGCGTCCGCATCAGCTACCTGACGCTGCTCAAGAGCCTCGGCCACGCGCTCGTGCCGCTTGCCCTGACGCTGCTCACGCTGGGGATCACCTGGTGGTATGTGGTCATTCACCAGCAACCGGACATTCAATCGCCAGCGACGGCCGCGATCGAGCTGCAGTTGAAGCCGGGGGCGGCCCAGACACTGGGCGCGGGCGCGCAGCCCACAGAGGAAAATCTCGAGGAGCTCGGCGGCGGGGTCCGTTCACGGGATTTGGCCGGGACGAGCAAGGCGGAGGCGCTGCAGCAGATGGGCAGCCCCGAGCTGCGCAACAGGAGCACCGCGGCGCCCGCGGAGTCCGGCCCGGCGCGGGAATTCTACATCTACTTCGCATCGGTCGCGGGCATCTGCTGTCTACTGCTCGCCTATTACTACTGGATCATGGAAGCCGAGCAGTTCGAAGTGCTGCGGCTGTTGATTACGTCGGTGATGCCGCTCGCCATCCTGACGGTGGTCGTGCTGGCGGTGATCCTGTTCGGCATCACGACCGCAACGGAGTCGGCGGCGATCGGTGCGGCCGGCGCTTTCCTGCTGGCGTACCAGGCACGTACGCTCGACTGGAAGCGCACCAAGGAAGCGGTGTTCCTGACCGCCAAGACCACCTCGATGGTGTGCTGGCTGTTCGTCGGATCGGCGCTGTTCTCGGCCGTGTTCGCCATCCTCGGCGGTCAGGCGCTCCTGGAAAGCTGGGTGCTGTCGCTGAACCTCACCCCGGTCCAGTTCATGATGCTGTCGCAGGCGATCGTCTTCCTGCTGGGATGGCCGCTGGAATGGACTGAGATCATCGTGATCTTCGTGCCGATTTTCCTTCCCATGCTGAAGCATTTCGGCATCGACCCGGTCCTGTGGGGTGTGCTGGTCTTCGTGAACCTGCAGGCGGCGTTCCTGTCGCCGCCGGTCGCAATGTCGGCGTTCTATCTCAAAGGCGTGGCGCCAAAGCACGTCACGCTGAACCAGATCTTCTCCGGGATGATGCCCTACATGCTGATCGTCATCCTTTGCATGGTGCTGATGTATGTCTGGCCCGGCATGACACTGTGGCTGCCAAACTATCTGTACGGCACTTGAGGCAGCAGGGCAGCATCGACCGCCCGGCAAGCTCCGCGCCGTAACCCATCATGCAGCCACGACGGCAGATGATGGATTTCGCTGCCGCTCGACCCGTCCTACGTTATTGCGGTGTCGCTGTCGCCGCCTGCTCCATAATCGAGATCATCCGCTCGATCACAGCGTCGGTTTTCGTGCCTGACGGAAACACGGTTTTCCGATCAGGATCAGCCTCCCAATAGCCCTTCGCATTCTTTCGATACGCGACGATTTGATAAAGACCTTCCGACTCTTCGATGCTCCAGGTCAACGTACCTCGCGCAAACGCCGACCAGGTTTTCACGCCGGCGTATTTGAGCAGAACAGGCGGTGGAAAATTTCCAGCCGAATACCGAGGCCCTGGCGGATTACCACGCGCGATCGTTGCCTGAAGCGCCCGGCGCATGCCTTCAGAATCCGATAGAGGCACGACCGCGACAGGCTCCATCTCCCGATAGATAGGCTCCTCCAACAGTCGGCCTGTCGTTGGCACGAACGCCACGTGGCCCTTAAGATAAACATGCCAGTGCATGTGCCTAGAACTCCGTTACGTTGATGCCGACTGGCCTCGGCAATTTTCTTGCTCGCTCGCGCACTTCTTCGACTATAGCTCTCTGCTCTGCCGTCATACTGCCCTTGGGAACGGCTATGCGTTTGATTTCCGCCCTGATCGTCTTCTCGTCTTCCGGCCGCGCGTTGGCAATCCATTCGACGAAGTCGGCCAGTTCGTCGATGCGCTTCGGCCCGGGCGGCAGGCGGACCCAATCGTCGTGCGGAGCGGGCGGCACATCCGTCCGCCGGTTCGAATCCTCGTGTTCTGCCGTGCGCACCGACGATGATTCGCTGCTCTCACCATCGGTCGGGGCGAACCAGCCTGGATTGGGCGACGTACCGGTTCGCGGGTGCTTGGCCGGGTCCCATTCGGAGTTGGGTACTTCACCGCGCGCGTATTTGATCAGCGCGTCCTCCGCCTCCATGCGATCGCGCGCGAAAGCATCCGGCAGATCGGGGATGCGCAGGTGCACGGCGGCGATACAGGCGAGACACTGATCGTCGGCATTCAGGGCCGCCGCGACGGTTGCGAGGCCGGGCATGATTCGCTCGACCGCGGATGCGTCGTGATAAGCGCCGCCGAACAAACGTTCGATCTCGCATTGCTCGCGCACAACAAAGTGTGCGTCGCGCCGCGCGATGAGCGGCGTGCGGCCGAGCAGGAGGCCCTCGGCCGTACAAGCCAGACCGAGATTGTTGTCAGTCGCGTCGCTGAGACGCCAGAATTGGATCGTCATGGTGGCGTGGCATTTCGCGTGCGGAGAGACTAAAGTCAACAATAAAACGACTTAGATGTGCTAAGTCTCTCATTCTGCGTCATATTCCGCGTCAAGGCCGGGACGCCAAAGCGGCATTCACACGTTCCAAAAGCGCAGAGATATATCCCATGATTCGCAACTGACCCATGCCCTCCAGATAGTCGTCGCATTGCGCCAGGCGGGAGAAGCGCTGCAAAAGCCGCCAAAAATCATATCTTGACTTTAGTCCCCTGATCGGATCCCATTGGCGCCGTCTCGCTTCCGCAAGGACGCTGGCCGGTCACTCCGGCTGGCGGAGCGAGAGCGGTGCCTGCGGGCAGGGGCTCGTCACCTCCGCTCCCGGGCGGCTTCGGGAAAACGCCCGGCCGGCATTACGACCGGTCTGCGATTGGATCGCTGGACTGGGACAGGCGACGGCGGAGTAACCGCCGCCGAAGTCAGGTCCCAGGAAGCGCGTCTGGAGCCGAGTGGCGGCGTTGGTTCGCTGCCCCAAGAGCCGCGGTGGAACGCCGGTAGGCGCGCGCTCCGCTGAGCGCGAGCCGCACCCCGCAGGGTGCGGAGGTTGCAGTTGGCGTCTGCCGGCGTTCCGCCTGCCTTGTTTTATTTGTTTTTTCTTTTTCTTCTTTCTTCGTAGCCTGGGTGAGCGCAGCGAAGCCCGGGATCGATAGTGAAGCTTGCAACGCCGTTCCCGGATATCGCTTCGCTCATCCGGGCTACAAGCTTGCGCCAAGCCTGATCGAGCCGAAGCCGGTCCTACCGCCCGGTGTTAAGAACTTCGGCGTGACGCGATCCCACCCGGCGTCGTTCTTGCCCGTGCCGTACGGCAAACCTCGGATGCAACGCATCGCGAGAACGAGAACGCTTGTCTCTTTCCTCACCCGCGACGGCAGGGGGAGGAAAGTTGTTTTACCGCGACGAAGGCGCGCAGCGAGGCGGCGGCCATCTGCTTGCGCCGTTTCGGCTTTTCGCCCTACTATCGGGACCTTAGCAAGACCAAGCACTCGCGCGACGGCACCGTCGTCAAGCTTCTGGGAGGGACCGCTGATGTCCAAGCGAATGATCGCGGCTTTGGCCGCATTGGCCATTTCGGCCGGCGCCGCGTCGGCGCAGGAGGTGAAGGTCGGCCTGATCCTGCCCTATACGGGCATCGGCGCCGAGCTGGCGCAGCAAGTCGATCGCGCCGTCGAGCTTTATCTGAAACAGAACGCGGCTCAGATAAAGCCCTACAAGATCACCATCATCAAGCGCGATTCCAAGGCGCCGAACGGCGCCGAGGCCAAGGTCGCCGCCCAGGAATTGCTCACCCAGAACAAGGTCGACGTCTTGGCCGGCTGGATCTATTCGCCCGACGCCATCGCGTCGGCGCCGATCGTCAATGCCGGCAAGAAGCTCGGCGTCATCATGAACGCGGCCACCTCGTTCATCACCGAGCTGTCGCCCTACTACGTGCGTACCTCGTTCACGCTGTGGCATTCGAGCTATGCGATGGGCATCGCGGCGGTCAAGAACCTGCACGCCAAGACCGCCGTGATCGCCTACACCGACTATCCGCCCGGCAAGGACTCACTCGACGCGTTCAAGCTCGCCTTCGAGCAGAACGGCGGCAAGGTGCTGGACGCCATTCCGGCCGGCGGCCCCGGCCAGGTGCCGGACTTCACGCCGTTCTTCCAGCGCGCCAAGGACGCGCACCCCGACGTGCTGTTCGTGTTCGTGCCGGCCGGCGACCACGCCACCGCCGTGGTCAAGACCTATGCGGCGCTCGGCATGCGCGCTGCCGGCATCAAGCTGATCGGACCGGGCGACATCGTCCAGGACATCAAGCTGCAAGCCATGGGCGACGCCGCGGTCGGCCTGATCACCATGCACCACTACAACGCCGACCTCGACAACCCGCAGAACAAGGCGTTCGTCGCCGCCTACAAGAAGGAGTACGGCGCCGACTCGACGCCGGACTTCATCTCGGCCGGCGCCTGGGACGGTATGGCGGCGATCGCGCACGCCGTGCAGGCCACCAAGGGCAAGATGGACGGCGATGCCGCGGTGAAATCGCTGCTCGGCTGGAAGTTCGACAGTCCGCAGGGCCCGATCATGATCGATCCGCAGACCCGCGACATCGTCATGAACGAATACCTCGACGA
>Ga0070741_10001441_pt1 | contig 72496 bp, 58 predicted proteins | sample Coa_R1_4_FD_66440 | JGI IMG/M metagenome (GOLD analysis project Ga0070741, IMG submission 66440) | Surface soil microbial communities from Centralia Pennsylvania, which are recovering from an underground coalmine fire - Coalmine... | ecosystem: Environmental > Terrestrial > Soil > Unclassified ... | reverse complement strand
CACGTAGCGCTTCACCTTGGCGTTTTTAGCGATGTAGCCGAGGTAGGCCGGAGCGGCGGCATTGAAGATGAAGTTCTTGCTGGGCGAGTACTCGGCCATGGGATCGTTGGACAGCCCGCCGAGGAAGATGACCTGGTCGTAAGCTTTGAGGTCTTCAATGGTGAGATGAAAGATGTCTTTGTTCAGAATGCCGGTTTCGCGCGGCAGATGATTGCCGAACCAGAACAGATCGACGACGTCGACCTTATAACCGCGCTCCTGCAATTTCGGGATCAACACCGATCCCACGTATCCCGCGCCACCCGCGATCAGTAGTCTCATCCCCGCCCCCTAGGATCGTAATGCGACTTCTGCTTCCTGCGAATACTGGAAATTGTCAGACTCCGGTGACTTCAGCCACTCCGCCAAGGTTCGGGCCTTGGTATCTTTGTCGGAAATGATGGGATCCTTGACCGGCCACTCGACGCCGATCGCGGGGTCGTTCCAGCGAATGCCGGATTCCCCCTTGTTGTTGTAGATCCCAGTGCACTTGTACTGAATTTCGGTTCCATCGGTGAGCGCGCAGAAACCGCGCGCAAAACCTGCGGGCGCCCAGACCTGGCGACGATTTTGGGGCGAGGCCTCCACCCCGACCCACTTGCCCAAAGTCGGCGAGCCTTTGCGGATATCGACGGCGACGAGAAATGCGGCTCCGGCGGTGACGCGCATGAGTTTGCCCATGGGCGGCTCCCATTGAAAATGGAGCCCGCGCACCACGCCTTTCGAGGAGCACGAATGATTGTCCTGCACAAAATTAGTGGGCAGGCCTAAATTCTTGAACTGGTCGGCACGAAACGCTTCCAGGAAGAAGCCGCGGCTATCTTGGAAAATGTCTGGCACGAGGACGAACACATCGCCAAAATGCCTCGCTTCTACCTTAATATCCATTGAAACCAAGCCTCCATTGATTAGAGCCTGCGCAAACAACTGTTGGGGGATTGAGGATCCGTACCCGGGTGGAGACGGAAAAGAAATGGGCCTCAAGCACTTCGAGCGTGCGGAGACCCTGCTCTGAGCTTGATATTGACGTTCGCTCAGAGCATTGTCAAGATGCATAAATTTGCAACGTCCACCTGGAAATATGCAAGCTTTTACATGCGAAAAACATGGTTTCGGCAGCGGACTTAGAAAAGGGGAAGAGCTAGCGGGAAGACGGGTTAATTACCCGGTTATAAATTGACATTAGTATTGGATAGTTCGCCTCAGCCGTGTACCTGGTTTCGTATTCCTTTCGCGCCGCTTCTCCCATTTGCCGCATCTCGCCAGGATGCAACGTAGCCCAATCGACTTTTGCCCGAAGATTGACGGCATCACCCGGAGTGAAATGCAGGCCGGTTTCCCGGTCACGCACGATCTCCTGCATCGCGCCCAGACGGCTGCAGATGACCGGCGTGCCACACGCGAAGGCTTCCGCCAGAGTGAGGGGAAAACCCTCATACCACTCGCTGGGTAAGACCAGAAAACGCGCCGCCTTAAGGGCCGCGATACTCTGCTCGCGAGGCAGGTGTCCGCGGAACTGGACCTGTGTCAGTCCGAGCCGCCCCGCTTCAGCTTCCAGCTCTGCCTGGTTGGGACCGCCGCCTGCGATTACCAGCGGAATGGACACACTCAATTCCCGCCACGCCCGAAGCAGCGTGCGCACTCTTTCGGCAGGCGCGAGCCGGCCCATGAACAACGCGTAATCTCGAGTTCCCGTGCCATAGCCCGGGTCAGGGGCCACGAAATTCGGCTTGACCGCAATTTTGTCAGCCGGCAATCCTCCGGCGATGAACTTAGCTCGCGCAAATTCGGTGAGCGCGATGAAGCAGGAAATCTCGCGATCCCATGTGCCCCGGTTGCGATGAAAGGCAAGCATCGCGGCTACAACGGCCGTCGCGGATCGCGAACCGTGATAGCAGGCGTGCAGCACGCTTCGCGCCAGGGAAGATTCCATGCATTCCTCGCAAATGTGCCCATCGCGAAAGAAGATTCCGTCGGGGCAGAGGAGGCGGAAATTATGAAGAGTCTGCACGACGGGGATTCCGGTTTCGGCGCATGCCGAATAAATGGACGGCGAGATCATCAGGAACGTGTTGTGAACGTGAACGACGTCCGGCTTCTCGCGACGCAGCAGGGCCGACAGATCGCGGCGGCTCTGGGGAGACCAGATGGTGTTGCGGGCGAGCTCGATGGTATGCAGGCCGGTGTAAGCGTCAGCCTCAAAATTGCTGCGGCGGTAGACATGCACAGAGTGGCCTGCCGCTTGGAGCAGTTGCCGTTCCTGATCGCACACCACGTCCTCACCGCCGGGCTGCTGGTACGTGTTGTGCACGAGAAGGATCTTCATACCCGTCCTACGAGTTCAAAGCGCGATGCAGACTACGCAATGTCGCATCGATAGCAGTTGATATGCTCAGGGCAAAATTGCAAGAAAGTTTTCCAAATAACTCTCCTGTGCCGTCCGGACGCTAACGCACACGCTGGCGAAGGCTTATGACAAGACACCGAAAGATGCTGTCCCATTGTCATCACTATCTAAGACGTTTGCCCTATTCCCATGAACCGCGTTTTCGTCTACATTGCGAACAATTAAACACGCAGTTGGTTCCACGTATTTTCAGGTTTTGTGCCGATCAACCGATCAAGTTTGCGAGCGTAGAGCGGAGTTTAGAGACTACGTAACGAAAACTTTAACAGGTTGCGTGCTATCCACTCGTCTGACCGTGCAGTTTTTTGCATCTTGACAGGAAGTTCGCGGGAGTAGCAGACTCCCGAAACCGCCCGCGCGACGGGCTCTCCGACTCGCTCGTAGTTTCTAGCAAACAACTCTGGCCAACCCAGTGGTAGAGCTGCGTCCCTGTTAGCAGAGAAGGCCAAGAACCCTAATTGATGTGTGGGGCGTGATGTGGTCGAAGCTTACGCCGGTCGACGGTCACTTTTTTCGCGTGATGACAGTCACTGCGATCTGTAGCGGCCTGAGATAAATGGTGGTTAACGCCACCTCGGACAATCTGCTTCGCGCCACAAGTCTGGAGTTGTTCGCGCGCGGCCGCGAAAGCAGTTGCGCAAATAATTTGAATTACGAGTTCATGACGTGCTCCTTGGCTTTTGCAAGGGCACATGAATTCCCCCGGTGGACTCATGAAGAATTTATTTTCTCTGCTGCTATTCATTGGCGCCATGACACTTGGCACCGCGCTTGCCCAGACGGCTGACTTCTACGTCGCGACCACGGGCAACGACAACAATCCTGGAACATTACAGCAGCCGTTTGCCACGTTCGACCACGCACGCCAGGCGGCGGACAACCTGCTGCAAAACTCGCCGGGCCGCACCAACCCGATCATCGTGATGTTCCGCGGCGGCACGTACTATCTGCCGGCGCCGGTGAACTTCGGCGCGACCGACTCGGGAACGTCCAAACTGCAAATTATTTACGAGAACTACCCGAGCGAAACTCCGGTTTTCAGCGGCGGAATGCGCATTACCAACTGGAAACAGATCAACGGCAATGAATGGCAGGCGACGCTTCCCAAAACTACAAAGTACTTTGAGCAGTTGTGGTACAACGGCCAACGGCGGCTGCGGCCGCGCCTGGGTACGGGCAACGTGGGAACGTACTACTACATTGCTAATCCCGTTTACGTTGGTACGTCGCAGACCAACTGCACGGTGTACACATCCTCGGGATATCTATGTTTTGACCGCTTCTACTACGACTCCAAGGATCCCATCACTAATACCTGGAAAAACCTAAGCCCGCCGAGCGGTAATCCCTGCTTCGCCAATGGCAACAGCTATCCGCCGGGGGATATCCAGGCGGTCATCTTCGAGAAGTGGAGCACCTCGAAATTACGTGTCAGCTGTGTGGACACCATCCACCACATTCTTTATTTCACCGGCCCGACCGAACTTTACCAGACCAGCCAGAGCATCGGGTTCACCAATCCCATGGCAGGACATCGGTACATTATCGAAAACGTCAAGGATGAGTTCACGCAGGGCGGGCAATGGTTTCTGGATCAGTCAAGCACGACCTGGACGCTGAACTACCTGGCGAATGCCAATGAAAACCCGAATAACGACACGGTGATCATTCCCCAGCAATCACAACTGGTGATCGGCAACTACCTGAAGTATGTGAAATTCCAGGGGCTCACGTTTAAGAACGATAACTGGACGGTCCCTTCGCCGGGCGGGTACCCTTCCGAGCGCTTTGACCAGGGCGTCACAGGCGCAATTGGCTGCTACAACTGCCAGTCGGTCACCTTCGACACAGTGACGGTTACGCAAACCGCAGGCGGCGGCATTGAGTTCTACACCAATGATTACAACTCAACCACGTCGCACAACACGGTGCAGAATTCCTCGCTTTACGATCTCGGCGCGTTTGGCATCCGCAATGGACTCATCGCGTACTACAAGGACACAGACAGCAATGTTCCGCAGCACGCGACCGTGAAGAACAATGCGATTGCGGCATTCGGGCGCGTAATACCGTCGGCGATTGGCATCGTGCAGGGTGATGGGCACGACAATACGTACACGCACAATGACATTTTTGACGGCTATCACAGCGGCATAGAGCTGTGCGCGCAGGGTTGCTTCCCCGGCACCAGTAATTCGCATGGCGCTTTCAACAACATCATGTCGTTCAACCACATTTATTCGATCGGGCAAGGCATGACGGACGATATGGCGTGCATCTACGTCAATACCGATCCTTCCGCGACCGGGAACCAAATCCTCAACAACAAATGTCACGATGTGCTCGATGCCTCAGTGTTCGAGAGCGACGGCTATGCGGGGCAAGCTTATTACCTGGACGTCAACACTTCGAACGTACTCATCAAGAACAATATCGCTTATCGTGTGTCCGCCAGTGGCGTGGCCGAGACCTGCGGCCCGCAAACGCCGAATACGAGCAATACCATCACGAATAATGTGTTCGCGTTTTTCAAAAGCGCCGCCAAGCAACAGGGGTGCACCGCGCCCGCTTCGAACGTCCTGCAATTCAGCTTTACAAATAACATCGTGTACTACGAAAACTATTCGAACGTTCAGAGCGGCTGTAACGATCCCAAGGGCGGTAAAGACACTGGCGTGCAGAAGTTCAGCAGCAACCTGTACTGCTACGCCTCAGATCCGAACTGCACCCTGCCCACCGACGCCTTCTTCACCACGGATTCTTCCTGCGGGAAAAATTGGAAAACGCTTTCCGGATGGCAGAGCATGGGCCAGGACACGAGCAGCATGGTGGCCAATCCAATGTTCACGAATCCGACTTACCCGAACGATAACTTTTCACTGAAGGCGAGTTCGCCCGCGACCCAGATCGGGTTTGTCGCTTTCAATGTCAACGCTCCCGGACGCACCTCAGGTCCCACGATTCCGACGATCCCTGCGACATTCGTGGTCAGCAGTCTTGAAGGCCGGACCAAAACCGTTCTGACCTCCAGCTTGAATCCTGCGACTTACGGCCAGAAAGTGACCATTACGGCGACTATCACGTCGGAAATGGGGCCGCCTCCTTCCAGCGAGACGATCTCATTGATGGACGGCTCGACATTGCTCGCCAATGTGCCCATCACGAATGGCGTGGCCACATACTCGACCTCAAAATTCGAGGGCGGCAGTCATAAGCTGCAGGCCACGTATAACGGCGATTCCATGTGGTCGGGCAGCTCCTCGTTCACGATGAGCCAGAAGATCAACAAGGCTACGACGACAACCACGTTGAAGTCGTCACCCAATCCGTCGAATAACGGACAGGTGGTTACGCTGACAGCTACGGTTACCTCGTCGAGCGGCAAGCCCACCGGCAGCGTTACGTTCAAAAGAGGGTCGACGGTGATGGGCACGGCGAATCTGAACAGCAACGGAGTAGCCACCATGACCACATCGACTATACCCACGGGAACGCATTCGCTGTTTGCTTCCTATACCTCGACGACTGACTATTCGGGCAGCACATCGCCCGCAGTTCAGCAGACGGTCAACAAGTAAGAAAGCGCGGGTGAATTTTCCAAAGTTGGCGGGGGCCGGGTTGCCCCCGCTTTCTTGTCTTAATCCACAAAGATAGCCGGATCGCTTACAGGCGTGCTTTTTCTTCCCGGGCCCGCCCATTGGGGCGGATTGACACCACCGGGGCCTCGACGTATATTTTCGCCACCTCACTGAACGGAACTCGTGACCCGGCGCGCTCCCCATAAACGGTCACCTTCCGCGATATTTTCTTTTGGAAGGAATTCCCCGATGAACTCAGTCTCTCAAGCGCCTGCCCGCATATCTGTCATTCTTTACTTATTCGTGATGGTTGCTCTATTCGCGGCGTTCGCGCTGCCCGCACACGCCCAGTTCACCTTGCAGAAGATCAGCATCGATCAATTTACGAATTCCGACAGCGTGCACAGAACGGAAGTCGAGCCCGCGACCTTTGCCTCGGGATCGACGATTGTCAGCGCGTTCCAAGTGGCCCGGCGGCCGGGCAACATTGGCTGGGGCAGCGCCGACATCGGCTTCGCGACCTCGACCAACGGCGGGATCACGTGGAGCTTCGGTTATCTTCCCGGTCTAACGGTGAATTACAAGAATGGTCCGTATTACGGCGCAGCCGATCCGTCGGTAGCTTACGACTCCAAGCACGGCGTATGGCTGATCTCCAGCCTGCCGCTGATCAATCCCATTGGCGACGTTGCAGTCAGCCGGTCGAACGACGGCCTCCATTGGAGCAATCCGGTGATCATCGACAGCACTCACAATGACGATAAGAACTGGACAGTGTGCGATAACACGCCGAGTAGTCCGTATTTCGGCAACTGCTACACGGAGTGGGACGCCGCGACCAGCACAGGGTTCGTGGAAATGAGCACGTCGCGGGATGGCGGCAAGACATGGACGCCGGGCGCCACCACGGCAGATCATGCCGGCGGACTGGGCGGCCAGCCGCTGGTGCAGCCGAATGGCAACGTCGTGGTTCCCTTCACGAATTATTTCGGCAATTACTCTTTCACTTCGACGGATGGAGGCAAGACCTGGGGCCAGACGGTCACCATTGTCGCGGCAATCGACAGCCATGCGGACGCGGGCGGCATTCGCAATCCGAATCTGCCATCCGCGGAGATCGATTCGGCGGGAAAGCTTTACGTGCTGTGGGCGGATTGCCGCTTCCGCAAAAACTGCGCGGAAAACGACGTGGTCATGAGCACCTCGGCTGACGGCAATTCCTGGAGCAAGCCCGTGCGCATTCCTATCGATCCCACGACGAGCACGGTGGACCACTTTATCCCGGGCATCGGCATCGACCACTCCACCGGAGGCAGCGGCGCGCACATCACGATCGTGTACTACTACTATCCGGTTTCGAGCTGCGGGAACTCCTGCCAACTGGACGTCGGGTTCACGACCTCGCAGGATGGCGGGCAGACCTGGACTGCCGGACAGAAGATTGCCGGGCCCATGCAACTGAGCTGGCTACCGGTATCGGATCTGGGGCCGATGGTGGCAGACTACATTCACGTGTCGTACACGAATGGCAATCCGTTTGGGGTGTTCGCGGCGGCGACTGCCCCGAATGGCGGGGTGCTGAACGAGGCGATGTACACGACGAAGCAGCCGCTGCTGGCGTTAGGAGATGTGCCGCGGTTCAGCTCGAAAAGCGACGAGATGGTGGCAGGGGCGAAGTCCGATCACGTGATGAAAGGCTACTACGACGATGAAGGGAGATACCCGATTCCGGAGTCGAAGAGGGATCAGGGGAAGAGCCAGGAGTAGTTGGGTCGTCACCGCGCTATTCAGCATTCAGCTAAGTGCCAGATCCGTGGTGGGGCGGACACTCTGTCCGCCCAATGAAGCACGCAATGCACAAGTTGGATAGCCAGGCATCATTGAAGAATTCCTCCTGCCAGCCCGGGCAAGAGTGTGTCAGCACGCGATGGGATAAGAACAGCGACACAGGACTGGCCGCGCCACACGAGCCCGCTGCGGCGTCCAGTTGCAACTTCCTTCATATTGACAGCTCCGGATGGCTAGAGCAGACTGACTGGATTCGTCGGCTCCCCTGCTGCGGCTTGGACGTCGGCTGCTCGCTCGGCAATGAGACCAGCTCATCGCTCGCCGCCATCTCCGCTTCGTCGCGACGGGACTTTGCAGGCACCAACTTGTCGTGGCAACTCATGAACGTTCAGGACAATGGCTGTTTCCCCTCGCATAACATCGCTACCCCGGAGGAATGTCATGTTTGCATCTGCCACGGTTTCACCCCAGCGCAATAGTTCCGTGTGCATCGGACAGAGGCTTCGCGGCTCAAGAATTTTCTTCGTGTTCCTGCTCGCGATGGTGGTGTGCTGTGTCGCATTGCCCGGCTTAGGGCAGGCGCCCAATATTATCAACACCGTGGCGGGAGGGGGTAGCAATTCGAGCAATCCCCTGAACGCAGTTGTGCCGGGACCGACGTCGGCGATCTCGGATGCACAAGGGAACGTGTACATCGCGCCGCCGCTGTCGCGCTATGTTTTCGAACTGAGTAATGGCGCACTGAGCAACTATGCCGGGCAAGGATACGGCGGGTTTGGGGGAGACGGAGGCTCAGTGAGCGGGTCCCTGCTGGGAGCGGCGGGTGGTCTGGTGATGGACAGCAGCGGAACCCTTTTCATTTCCGACTACGGCAACTCGCGCATTCGCATGGTTGTGGGCGGCAAGATCAGCACGATTGCGGGCACCGGGATCAAGTGCGCGGACTCCACCAATCCATGCGGCGATGGTGGATCGGCAACGGCGGCTGGCGTGCCGATGCTAAACCTGCCGATGGGTATCGCGGTCGACAATAAGGGTGGCCTGTACATCGCCGACTCGTTCAACAACCGCATTCGCCTGGTGAATTACGGGAGTTCGTCGATCACGGTGGCGGGGGTGACGGTACCTCCGGGAGACATCAACACGATTGCAGGATCAGGCAACGCGTGCACCAATCCCACCTTGGGGTGCGGGAACGGCGGAGCGGCGCTTGCAGCCCAATTGACCTTGCCCGAGGATGTGGCCGTCGACAGCGCCGGGAACATTTTCATTGCGGATACGAAGGATCAGATGGTGCGCGAGATTGCGGCGGGAAGCAGCAACATTCAAGCCTTCGCCGGCAAGGGTGGAGCGTGCACTACACCGACCGCGGCGTGCGGCGACGGCGGCCCAGCTACTGCTGCGCTGTTGCATCTGCCCGCTGGAGCAGCGGTGGACAGCACCGGCAACGTCTATATAGCGGATACCAGCGACCATAAAATTCGCCTGGTCAATACGCAATCGAGTGCGATTACCGTCGATGGCGTGACCATTAACCCAGGCAATATCGGCACGATTGCGGGCACCGGGGTGCAGGGCTTTGGAGGAGATGGTGGAGCGCCGACCAGCGCCAATCTTGATTTGCCGGGCAAAATTTTCGTGGATGGGTCCGGCAACATGCTGGTGGCCGACACCGGCAATCAGCGGGTGCGCCAGATCAAGGCGAACGTGATTAATACGATTGCGGGCGGTGGATTGGGCGACGCGACGGGCACCGCTGCCATCTTCGCCGGCCCGTACAACCTCAGCGAGGACAGCGCCGGCAATATCTACATCGCCGACCAGGGGAATAATCGCATCCGCAAAGTGGATTCGAACTTTACCGTGTCGACAGTGGTGGGAACGGGCAGCGCGGGAGCCAGTGGTGATACCAGCTCCGCACGCAGCGCGACGCTCAATTCTCCGAGTTCGATCGCGATCGATCAATCGGGCAATTTGTATATCGCCGACAGCAACAACTTCGCAGTACGGAAGGTGGACGCAAACGGGAATATTTCCAGGGTAGCGGGCACGTACGGGAAATCGTGCTTCCCCACCAACAGTGCTTGCGGCGACGGAGGTCCTGCGACGGCGGCGACCTTCGCGTTACCACTGACCACGATCGTCGATCACTCCGGCAACCTTGTGATCGCCGATTACTTTGCCCATCGCATTCGCGCGGTGAACATGCAAACGAGCCCCATCACACTCTGGGGCGTCAACATTCAGCCCGGCAATATTGCGACCGTCGCCGGGATTGGCACTGCCGGATACGCGGGCAACGGTGGTCCGGCCATACAGGCCAAACTCAGCCATCCCTCGGGCCTGGCCGTGGACAGCGCGAACAACCTTTACATCTCCGATCAGTACAACATGCAAATCCGGCAGGTGAATGCCTCTGGTCAGATCAATGCGTATGCGTTGAACACCAAGGCTTGCCTGTGCGGGGACGGCAAGCCAGCGTTGCAGGGCAGCATGTGGAACCCGCTCATGATTGCCATAGATCCCAGCAATAACCTGTTCATCTCGGGCGGGAATGATGACGTGGTGCAAATCGTGGATGCAGCCACCCAGTACTACGGCACGATTGCGGGGAGTGCTCAGAACGCCGACCAGGGCGGCTTTTTCGGAGACGGCGGGCCCGCGACGCAAGCCCGGATGGCGAATACCGGCGCGCTTGTGGACGGTGCGGGAAACCTCTGGGTCTCGGACAACGGCAACAACCGGCTGCGGCATGTCGTACTCGGTCCAGCATTGACGCCGTCGACGAAGACTCTGAGCTTCGGAACCTTGCCCCTGAATACCAAGAGCAGTCCGCAAAGTACGATCGCCAGCAGTTCCGGCGGCCTTGACGTCAGCCTGTCAGGCATTACGATCACGGGTACCAATGCAGGGGAGTTCGCGCAGACCAACAACTGTCCTGCGATGGTCGCGCCCAACCGCACCTGCAAAGCGAATGTGACCTTGACGCCTACCACGTACGGACCGGTAAGCGCGACGCTGAATTTCAACGACAACGCGCCGGATAGCCCGCAGACGGTGAAACTGACCGGCTCGGGGCCGGATTTCACGTTGACCGCAGCTCCGAATCAGTTGACGATCCAGCCGGGACAATCGGGGAGTTCCACGCTGACGGTTACACCGCTCGGGCTGTTCAACCAGGTTGTGACCTTCACCTGTAGCGGCGCTCCCGCGAACAGCCAGTGCAGCATTTCGCCGCATTCGGTGCAGCCCGACGGCATCGATCCGATCACCTCGACGCTGACGCTGAAGACGCTTGGGTCGGTCGCACCGGGCACTTACACCATCACCGCCACCGGATCGTTCTCGCCGCTACGGCATCCGGCGACAATCACAGTTACTATCCCGTAAGGCCACGACAGTGGCGGACTCCCGCAGTCCGCCTGTTTGTCCAACTCAATCAGCGCTGCAAACGCAAACGGGCGTAGGTGGGATTGCAAGACGAATCTGCTCCTTGCGGCTCCCAACTGAAGCGCCCCCGTTCAAAGTCGACCGCGATCTCGCGCACGCACAATCCCGAGACCCCGAGCAAGCCATCGAACTGGTATTGGCTGAGGTGGCGGTCATCGGTAAAGAAAGCGGCGGGATTGCGAAATTCGGCCTGGCCCAAGCGAACTCCAGGCGCGGCGATCTCAGACAGTTTGAAATGTCCCATCAGGTTTGCGCCCTGAGATTCTCCTTCCGAAGAAGGCGTTTTCAGCCCGCGTTGACGAAACAACACGAGCGCAGAGGTGCCAGTATCGAGCATCAAGTTCAAGTGCTGGCCGCCGTATTCCGCCTTTAGAACCAGGAACGAACCATCTTTTTGAAAATCGACCCACTGTTCGCGGTCGCAGACCGGGCCAAAGACGATTCGTTGCGCAATATATTCGATGCGAAAGCTGTGTCCGGCCAGCAGGTCAAGACCGACCAGGGCATCGATGCGCGTACCCAACTCGCGCTGCAGGTCCGATAGGTCGAGTACGGTCACGGGGAAATTACGCTGCTGCACGGGACCAATACCTATTTCGGGCAAGAAGATGTCCGTTCCGCGCAAATCACCGTCGATGACATGGGTCTGCGAGGGCGCGCCGTGAAGGTGCAACTTTTCGGCAATCGAGCGGTCGAGAATAGTACGACCTCCAGTGTCGACGATGAAATTGAGTTTTTTAAGATCGCCAACGTTGCCGTGGACCACGACGACGTGATCTCGAACCAGGCTGATGGGAACGGCTTGGGCGTTGGCGAAGGAAACCGCCGCGAGATGCAGGAATCCTGCGGCGAGAAGGGTGAACAGGAAGCTGTACTGCATAGATCCCCCGCTTTGGCGCAATAGACGCGGCAGGGAGCAAAGCGTGATGCGGGCCGCGAAAGATTTGTCCACAGATCAATCTCTCGCGTGTCGTGTCACGGATCGGTCCTGTGCGGCTGATATGTCAGGCGGTTTGTGAAGGGATGAGAGTTATGCGAAACGGCGGCGGCTCAGGCTTCGAGCGTGAGTTCGTCCAGTTGCAGGAATTCCTGAACGATGGGCTCGGTCGACTTCTCCATCTCCGAATAAGGGCCAAAGAAAATGACCCGGGCTTCATGCAGGAACACGACGCGATCCGCCAGCTTTTTGGCGAGACGCATGTCGTGCGTGACCACCACGCTGGTCAGATGGAGCTGCAGCTTGAGGCGTTTAATCAAGTCGCCGAGCAGTTGTGCCATAAGCGGATCGACCATGGTGGTGGGTTCGTCATAGAGAACGCACTCTGGTTGCGCGGCCAGCGCGCGCGCGATGGCCACGGATCGTTTCATGCCGGTGGAAAGATCGGAGGGGAGCAGGTCGCGCATTTCCCTGACGCCCACCATGTCCAAGAGCCCATCGATGATCTGGTAGATCTGTTCCTCTGAAAGGTCACGCCGCTCGCGCAAAGGGAACGCGACGTTCTCTCCCACGGTCAGGGAATCGAAGAGCGCGCCATTCTGAAAGACCATGGTGACCTTTTTGCGAATGGGCTCCATCTCTTTTTCGGTGTAGTCGGTGATGTCCTGCCCCGCCACGATGACGCGGCCCGAATCCGGTTTCAGAAAACCCATAATGTGATGCAGGGAGACAGACTTGCCCACACCGCTGCGCCCCAGAATGCAGACAGTCTCGGCGGGCAGCACATTGAAGCTGACATGCTGCAGGACGTGGTTATCCCCGAAAGCTTTGGAGACGTCCTTGAACTCGATGTAGGGATCTGGCATGACAGTCAGCTTGAATTATGCATTGAGAACCGGGTGGCGCGGTGCGCGCTTGCTCACGCTAGCCTCCGAACTGATTACATCATAGAGATCGGATAGCAGCATAGGTGTGGGCTTGCCGCGTTCAGTACAGGACGCAGGCTTGCGCGGAGATCAACAAAAATGGGGAGGGTGTTTACTCAGATTTTTTGAGCACCTGCTGGAGATCGTCCGGGGTGTTCAGGTTCCGGAAGATGGCCGGAGAAAAGCCGAGGGGCGTCCACTGCGATTCGTCGAGGATGCGGGTGGGCACCTGGGCAAAGAGTGCATCGATCTTATTTCGCCCGGCGCGCAGCGCCGTCTCGGCGATCGCCGCAAAGCCTCGCTGGTAGAGCGCGCAGAGTGGCTGCAAGCGTCCTTCTACGCTGGGCACTAGTACCCACTCGGATGACGTCCTCGCCTGCCCAACGAGATAATGCACGAATGCGACATCAAGGAATGGCATGTCCACGGCAAGAACCAGGTTGAGATCGGTAGTTGTGGTTTGCAGCGCGGCATGAATTCCACCCAGCGGCCCTGCTGCGACGAAAACGTCGGGTACAACCGGGGCAAAACTGGCGAATTTTTCGGGGTCGCCGACAATTGCAATTTTGTCGCTCACTGCCTGCGCGAGGGTAAGCACACGTTGCAAAAGGGAACGGCCCTCCAGCTCAATAAAAGCTTTGTCCCGCCCCATGCGAGAACTCTTGCCCCCGGCAACCACGAAGGCGGAGATGTCGGCGAAGGTTGTCACTGTCCGGGCCTCAGCCATGGCGAAAGGACAGTGTGCACGGCGAAAGCAGTGTGCAAATCTCCTCCATCGCAAGTACGAAAGTAACCTAGCGCAAGTTCCGATCGCGATAGATGATAGCGGGTGTCTGGCAATACTTCCGACAATCAGCCATGCCCCAGAAGATTTTAGACGTGCTTATGCTAGGTCGCTGCTCCCACGAGTTTTCCTGGCCTCGGCGGGCGGCCGATGGCCACTACTACCAGGTCTGCCTGTTGTGCGCAGTCGAGTACAAGTACGACTGGAAAACCATGCGCCGAACGGAGCGGGTGGAGCACGAAGCCCCGGAAGGGGAAGCTCCGCGTCGGCGCGCCCATTCCAAGAAGCCCACCTGGGTGCCCCGGGCCCGCCGGTTAAAGCTGAGCCTGGCGGTGCGCTACCGGGTTAAGAACCTAAGCACGTGGCACGAGGGCACCATTCTGAACATCAGCCAGTCGGGAGTTCTGGTTCAAGGCCCCGAGGCGCTGCCGGTCAATGCCCTGGTGGAGATGGTGTTCGAGATGCCTGAGGAAATCTCTGGTCAGAAGAACAGCAACGTGCTGTGCCAAGGGCGGATCATCCGGTCCAAGGAAACACAAGAGATTACGGATGGCATCGGGATGGCGGCCTCCATTCTGGATTACAAATTCTTACACCAGAACTGATCCGGCCGGGCCCGACCCGGCATTTCTTTTCAGCTCGAGAAAGTCCGCAACTACTTACTGCAATGCGGGTTGACAGTGACGGGACAGATGCGGGTAACAGCCGCAAAAATAGTTTAAACGAACTCGCATTCAGCATCTAAACTGTTAGGAACCTGTACAACTTCAGGAGTAAACGTTATGAAGGCGAGGGTGTATCTCTCCGTAGTCCTCCTCATTACGCTCTTGGGTGTGGCGTGCAACAAGGCTCCTAGTGACGCCGACATTCAAAGCGCGATTCAAAGCAAATTCAGCCAGGATTCCGGCTTACAAGGCAAACAACTGGGCGTTCAGTCTGCCGGAGGCACAGTCACACTGACCGGCAACGTGGATACGGAAATCCAGCGTGATGCGGCGGCTCGCCAGGCGTCTTCTGTAGCCGGCGTGAAAGAAGTAGTGAACAACCTTCAGGTCGCAGCACCACCCGCTCCGGAGGTCGCGCAAGCTCCGCCCCCTCCGGTTGAAGAGCCCAAGCCAGCACCCAAGCCACGAGTGAAACACCGCAGCAGCGCCCCGGCGCCGCAGCCAGCCCCTGCCCCGGAACCGCCGCCAATGGTGGCGGAGAATACGCCCCCGCCTGCTCCGGCTCCACCTCCACCACCCCCCGCGCCTAAGAAGGTCACCATCCCGTCGGGGACTACGCTGGCGGTGCGGCTGGTCGATACCATTGATTCCGAGCGTGCCCAGGCAGGCCAAACGTTCCATGCCACCCTGGATTCACCACTTTCGGTGGATGGCGATGTAGCCATACCTGCCGGTTACGATGTGGAAGGTCATGTCGTGACGGTGCAGAGCGCTGGGAAGTTTGCCGGGCAGTCGGTGCTGGTCCTGCAACTGGACCGCATGGCTGTGGGCGACAAGTATTACAACATTCAGACCGACCAGTACAAACGCCAGGGCTCGTCGCGCGGCAAGAATACGGCTGAAAAGGTGGGCGCCGGCGCGGGTATTGGAGCGATTATCGGAGCCATTGCCGGCGGCGGTAAAGGAGCTGCGATCGGCGCGGCCGCCGGTGGCGGTCTCGGCGGCGGCGTTCAGGCAGCGACTAAGGGCCAGCAGATCAAGCTGCCTTCAGAAACTGTGCTGAACTTTACCCTGCAGAACGGACTCACCGTGACTCCCGCCCAGGGACCGAACGCGGGACGCCAGAAGATGGGCGACTAAGACCGGCAGTTGTTTCGACAGGGCACAGCGCAAGCTGTGCCCTTTCTGTTTGAGGCAAGCCTTCACAGATCTTCTACTTACCTGTGTTTGCCGATCACACGCTGTTGTGATCAGCCACACTGTTTCGTGTCCCGGACGCTCCTAGACTCAACTGTTGTTGCATTTCGAAACAGTTCTTACTGGAGTCACAGGAGGAGATTATGCAGCTACGCCGCATGGTGTGGTTTGCCGTAGTTTTGTTCGCTGTCGCCGCCTTTGCGGGTGACGAACCACCGACCAAGACGATTAAGCACGTCCCGGTGAAGCCGACGTCCCCGGCCTCGGGACAGCAAATGTATGAAACCTATTGCGCCGTCTGCCACGGCAGGGATGCCAAGGGCGGCGGTCCGGCTTCCGAGGCCCTCAAAACCCCGGCTCCTGACCTGACGATGCTGTCACAAAAGGAGGGTGGAAAATATCCATCGCTGCACGTGCAAAATATCATTCGCGGGGAGTCCGGAGTTCCGGCGCATGGCACGAAGGACATGCCGGTTTGGGGTTCTCTGTTCTGGCACATGAGCCAGGGGCATGAAGGCGAAGTGCAGCAGCGGATCACAAACCTGAATCACTACATCGAGTCGCTGCAAGCAAAGAAGTAGCGACACTGGAGTCGGAGACCACCCGGAAGGCCAAGCGCGCCAGCCGGGTGCGCCCGCTGCACAGCGCGGGAATGACCGGTTGTCTCACACGACATCCTGCTCTCACGCCAGCCTGCTAGAATCGCCGCCTGGTGGCGACTCAGACCCTCAGCTTCTCCCAGATCACGGTGGCGCAGCGGCGCACGCTGATTGCGGCGGCGCTCGGCTGGATGCTAGATTCCTTCGACGCCATGCTCTATGCGCTCGTGCTGACTCATGTCATGCGCGATCTCGGCATGAGCAAAGCGACCTCTGGACTGCTCTACACGCTCACCTTGCTGGCGTCAGGGATCGGCGGCGTGATGTTCGGGTTCATCGCCGACCGCATTGGGCGCAAGTGCGCTCTCATGGTGAGCATACTCACGTATTCAGTGTGCTCGTTTGCTTCCGGACTCTCCACCAGCATCCTGATGCTGGCGGTGTTTCGCTTCATTCTCGGACTAGGCATGGGCGGCGAGTGGAATACGGGGGCAGCGCTAGTCGCAGAGACATGGCCGGCCGAGTTGCGCGCGAAAGCGATCGCGGTGGTGCAAAGTTCATGGGCGATCGGCTACGCGTTGGCGGCGCTGGTGGCGGGCATCGTCCTGCAGTACGCGAACTGGCGCATGGTGTTCTTCGTCGGCATCCTGCCTGCCCTGGTGACACTGTGGATCCAGAGCCGGGTTCCGGAATCACCGATGTGGGAGGACGATCGCCGCGTGGCGAAAGGGTCCGAGCATATCGCCAACGCACCGCAAGACGAGGAACGTGGAACCATTGCGCTCATTTTGCGGCCACCATATGCGCGGCAAACGATTGCTCTACTGTTCGCCAACTTTTTCGGCATGTTCGCCTGGTGGGGACTGTTCACCTGGATACCGCCGTTCTTGTCTCTTCCGGCCGATCAAGGCGGACGCGGCTTTAGCGTGATGGGCACGACCGGGTTGCTGCTGGTCCTGAACCTGTTCGGAATGCTGCCCGGCTACGCCAGCTTTGGCTGGTTTGCCGACCGGCTGGGCAGGCGCAGTTCCTTCATCCTCTACACTGGGGCCGCAGCCTTGCTGGTGCCGCTCTATGCGCTCGCGCGCCAGCCCTGGACGCTTTTGGTGATCGGGACTGTAGTGGCGTTCTTCGGAACCGGATTTTTCTCGGGATCGGGAATTATCGGCAGTGAAATCTTCCCGACCGCGGTGCGCGCGAGGGCGTTGGGATTCACTTACAACGGCGCGCGCGCCATGAGTTGTGTAGCGCCTTACGTGATCGGACGAGTGGGACAGGCGAAGGGCCTGGGCTCTGCATTTCATTTATGCGCGGGCGCGTTTCTGCTTGCGGCATTATCGGCAGCCCTGCTGCAGGAGACCAAAGGAAAAGAGCTGGCGTAACGCTTCTGGACCTAGGGAAGCACCCGCCGAGAGAAAAGCACCAGCTATTCGATTGGCTCGACGAGGGCGGCGGTATCTCTTTGGCCGCGATCCGGAAGTTGCACCACCACGATTGCGGTCAGCACGATGACAATACCCAGACTCTGTATGGGCCGCATCACTTCTCCGAGGGCAATGGCCGCGAGAATGATCGAGAACACTGGCTCGAGACAGCTGGCCACGATGGCGCGGGTTGGCTCAAGATGCTGCAGGCCCGCGAAGTACAAGGAAAACGGTCCGAGCACCGAGACCAGCGAGAACACGAACAGAAAGGTCCATTGGATTCCGGAATAGTGCGCAGCAGCAATCTTCCAGGGCGGATTGACCAGCATCCAGAATGCTGAAGCGGCGAACAAGGTCCAGAGCAAAACCAGCCAGCGGTCGTAGCGCGCGAGAATTTCGTGCCCTCCCACGTTGTAGAAGGCGAACGAAAAGGCTGCCGCCACGGCTGCCGTTACGCCCAGCACATCCAAGCGAAACCCTCCGGCCCCGATAACCCCGATGGCAAGAGCGCTGCCGACAACTGCCAAGGCAACCGCAGACACCCGCTTGAGGGTAGCGCGCTGCGATCCGCGGGCCACCATGTACAACAGTACCCAGACCGGGGCGGTGTATTGCAGGATGATGGCGGTCGCGACGTTTGTCCTCTGAATTGCGAGGTAGTACAGGTAATTGGACGCGGCAACTCCGAGTACGCCCAGCAACAAGCACCGAAAGAAATCGCGACGAGGCAGGCGCAGCCGGGACCACCCGCGCGCCAGCGCAAGCAGAGGCATGAGCACGAGGAGGGAAAACGTCGTGCGGCTCTGAGAAAGAATTAAGGGATCAATGGGCTGGAGCGCAGTGCCTGCGGGCAGCAGGCGCCCGGTGAATGCGGCGCGTCCCAGGGTGGCGGAAATGCCCCACAGAAAGGTCGCGCTGCCAATATAGAGGTAGCCGCGGAATGGACTGGTCTTATGGGCCAAGAAGCTGTTCGAGACGCTCGGGGTTGAAGCCAACCATCACCTCTTCGCCAATGATGATCGTAGGAGTCGAACGGCTTTTATATTTGTGCACCAGGTCGCGCACGGCATTCGGATCCATGGTGACATCGCGCAGCTGGTAGCTTATGCCTCTCTCCGAGAGGTAGGCCTCGGCGACATGGCACGGCGGTCAACCAGGTTGCACGAAAAGAGTTATGCTCGGGGGCTTGCTTTCAGTCATAGTGTCCCAGGTTCAGAGATGCCCACTCCAAAGTAAAACTCAGATTTGCGATGGCCAAATTCAATCTGACCCGCAGCAACACGGACGTAACCTAGCGTTAACCGCCCAGGTATTCGATGTCAAAGCTGATGGTGGCGGATTTCTCCAGCATGGCGGAGACGGAACAGTATTTTTCCTTGGACAGCCGAACGGCGTCCTCCACAGCTTTCCTGGTTACGTTTCCCCCCACGCGGTAGATCAGCTTGATTCCAGTATAAATGGCAGGATATCCCGCGGCCCGCTCTGCTTCGGCGCGCACCTCGAGAGAGGTAAAGGGCTCGCGCTTCTTGCGGAGAATGCCAACCACGTCGCTCGCAGTACATCCGCACAACGCGATGAGAACCAGTTCCATGGGACTGTTGGCAGTCTTTTCAGCACCCGCATCGGTGACCAGCGCGTGCCCCGAAGAAGCAACTCCGATAAAGCGATCGTGATCCGACCACGTAACGGCAGCGTGCATACCAGAACCTTTCCGCACACATTGTTATTTGTTACAACGAGTCAGTAATCGACATCCACTGTATCAGCGGCTCATGCCTGCGCGTCGCGCCATTGACGCCAATCTGCACGTACAGCCTCGGCCATTTTCCCAGCGGCGGTAAAAAGCCATCCCGCCTTCTGCCGCCTGAGGTGAACCTTGACAGCCTTGATCGCTTCTCGCGTGCCCAAGTGCACGTTTGCGATCTCCCAACCCATGGCATGAAGCAACTTTAATTCCTGGCCGGCCGCATTCAAGGTTTGCAACTCGATGCGCGAGCAATGCGGACTGAGGCGCCGCACAATCCATTTGCCCCTTACCTGCATGAACGGATCGGGACAGCGCACGGCGCGCGTGATGATGGGCTGGCACAAGATCTCCGCCGGACCTTCGTCGCCTTGCGCCCAATACACTGCCGAAGGGACTACGGCCTTCACTTCCCGCGCGATTCTTCCGCCATGCCAATCTGCCAAGGCGATGAAGCGCATGCGACCGAGGCTGCCCAGTCCGACAATGCGATGCGCCACCCGATAAGGGATTCCGCGCTCCGGCATCATGTGCTCCAGTCCCTCTCGGGCACTGGCTGGAATATCTCCTCGGAACGTCGGTAATTTGTCCATCTTGCCCCAGAAGTGGACGGGGTCGCGTAACTCATTTTCCGCGAGGGATCGCAGCCAGCGGTGATGTTCTCCCAGCACGAACGGCAATCCACCGTGGGCGAGCGACTGCGTATATCCCTCCAGGATGGCATCGCAAGCTTCTCTAGTTTTGACGGCAAGGTGCTGTGCCTCTCCCGCCAATACAGCGCTGGCAGCCAGGCGCACCAGATCGATGGTGTAGGGCATGGTAAAGGCTTCGTCGAAGTCGTTGACGCCCCAAATGAGACGTCCTTCGAGGTCACGCCAGGTGCCGAAATTCTCTACGTGCAGATCGCCCACGGCCAGCAAATGTGGCGCGCTTGCCAGTTGGGGACAGATTTTGGGCCACAACTGAAGCCAACGATAAAAAGTAGCCCGCAGGAAGGGAAACGCGGCGCGAGCCATGGCCACATGCTTCAGGCGGAGGTCAGCATCGAGAACGGAAGTATGCTGCCGCAGCCATTTTTCGTAGCGCCGGGAGGCCCTAACGATGTTCATGCTCGGGGCGCACAATAGAACGGCGACCGCACAAATGTCAACGTGGCAGCGCGCAGATGGCGATGAGCCCTGAAGCGCTGGAGAAAAAAGTGAAGAACCGGCGACGGCGATCGATGACCGCGCAATTCATGATCCGCGCGAGCGATCAGTTGTAGAAGGCGGCGTTCTTCTCGATGAAAGCTTTCTTGTCGTCCGGAACGTCATCGAGAGCGTGTATTGAATCCGAAGTGCACACCGGCACGCAGGCTCCGCAATCGATGCAGCCATTCGGATCCACATACAATTGCGTGGCCGTGTCGAATGAGGGTTCGTCCTTCTTGGGATGGATGCAGTCAGTGGGGCAAACATCGACGCAAAGCTCGTCCTTGATGCAACTATCGGTAATCACATACGCCATGGCTCGAATCTCCTGAACATGAACTGGATATGAGAAGTAGATAAGAATTTGCGGTTCCCGGGTAAGCGCACATGTCGCTAAGCTTGGTGACGTGGATCACGAGGCAGGTGTACAGCATTAGCGGCAGAGCAATCGCCAGCCTAGGAGAACCCAAAGAAGCGCTTCTCCCGCTACCAGCACACTTACGAGGCCGCGCTCCCCGGCCCCGTGGAAAGGGGCGGATCATCCCGCTCACACGCGGCGCAATCGACTGCTCGTTTCCAAACTTCGTCGACGCGGCCGATCCAATAGCGCATTGGAAAGTAATCCCCAACGATCGACGTCTGGAGTCGCTTGCCGGGAGCGCAAGCCGAAAAAATCACGATCTTCTGTGACCGCCATCACAGCAATGATGTCTGGAACGGCTTAGAACTAGGCGAATACGGAGCTAAAAGCGACGCAATAAAAGATTGCCCGGTCCATTCCTAACCCCACATAGCCGTTACCCCAGCGGCGGGCCGGGCAAACCCCTCCCAGGATAGAGCCAGCCAGCAAAGCTGAGCCCCGGCAGAGCGCTCGCCGACACGTGTCCCAGCGCACACAGTGTTGCTGTCCGCAAACGAAACTCAGAAACCGCCGTCACGCTAATACGTGCGCTCTCAATCACTTAAAAATAGGAACAAGGTTTGCCACCTGATTTAGCGAATCACGAGGTGGCCAAAGTGAAAACCGCAAAAGAGCGAAGATTCCGCGGAACTCTGCTAGTCGCGGTCGCGCTTGTCCTGAAGGCAGCAGCAGCCGCGCAGACGTCTCAAAATCTGCGACAGACGCCGGCAGCACCACGGCACCGCATTTTGATCAGCATTGCCAACCGCAAGCTGGCCGTGCTGCGAGACGGCGTCATAGTACGCACGTTTCCCATCTCCGTGGGCGCAAGGATCAGCCCCAGCCCGACCGGGCAGTTTGAGATCGTCACCCGAATAACCAATCCCACGTACTACCACCCGGGGATAGTCATTCCCGCGGGCAATGACAATCCGATTGGCACTCGCTGGATAGGCCTCAACAAAGCGGGCTACCGGATCCACGGCACAAACGAGCCGCACTCCATCGGACACGCAGCTTCGCACGGCTGCATTCGGCTGCGCAACCGGGACGTCGAGCAGCTATTCGCCATGGTCCGGGTCGGCGATGTTGTAGAAATTCGCGCCGATTCGATTCCACAAGACGCCGCGACCTACAGCGAAGCCCAGGCGACGCGCACTTTGCAAACGCTGTCATTGTCGGCGCTCGCGCAGCCGGCGGGCGGTCAGTAATCAAGTTTATTCAATCCACTGATAAGGAGGTCCTATGCAACTCGCAGTCACAGCCCTCGCAGTTACCGCCGGAATGATCTTCTCGCTGTCGGTCGCAGTTCTTGTCGAGGAGCTCATTTTCGGAAAAGTGCTCCCGCTATTCGTTCGACAGATGGAGCACGTGAAGTTAGAGCAAGAGCGCTGAGGCGCTAAGGAGAACCACCATGCTGTTCCTGAAATATGTACTCATGTTCTGTGGCCTGGCCATGATTGTGACGGCCATCGGAATTCTCACTTATGACCTTTATCAACAGATGCCGTACCGGCGGCAACCGCCAGAAGGTGCCTCATTGGCGGCGCCTGCTGTGCGCTGGCGGATTTCGATGGCACTTGCCATGCTCGCGTGGGCACCTCTGCTTCTTGCGCTCAGCATTATCGTCGTGCCCAGCGGGATGGGCGCAGTCCGGATCAGCCAGACCAGCGGCACAGTTCCTGGAACGTTGTATCCCGGGGTGCATTTCATCGCGCCGCTGCTGGAGAGTGTCGTGCTATTCGACACCCGCGATCAGTTGTTCACCACTGGCGCGATCGAGGAGATCAAAACATCCGCGACAAAAGCACAGCCACTCAACGTACAGGCGAAGGAGGGATTGACGCTCGGCCTGGCCATTACCGTCCGCTACCGACTCGACCCGCGGCGTCTCGATTACATTCAGACCAATCTTCCGCAGCCAGTCGAAAGGGAAATAGTCCCACCGGTGATTGCCAGCGCCTGGCGCGAACTCGTGCCCAACTACACCGTCCGCGAGATCTTCGCGACCCGCCGTGAAGAAGTGCGCAAACGCGCTTCGGATATCATTACCCAGAAACTGTCGGCGGATGGAATCGTGGTGAAAGAAGTCATGCTGCGCGATATTCAACTGCCACCCGAATATGCCAAGGGCCTAGAGAATCTGTTGTTGAAGGAACAGCAGAACGATCAGATGGCGGTGGAGACGGAAATTCACCAGAAACAGGTGCGCATTTCCGAACTGGAGGCCGAAGCCACCAAGGTGCAACAGGTCAAGCAGGCGGAAGGAGAAGCCCAGGTACGCGTGCTGCAAGCCAAAGGCGAGGCAGATGCCATGCAGTACACCCTGCCGCTGAAGGAGAAGCAGATCCAGCAGTCGCGGCTTGAGGCCGAGGCTCGCAAAGAATCCACGATCAAGAACGCCGAAGCCTCGGCGGAAGCAAAAGTGATCGACAGCAAGGCGGAGATGGAGCGCCGCAAGCTGCTCGCCGAAGCCGAAGCGAATCGCATTCGAGTCACCGCGGTAGCCGACTCAGAACGCATGAAGAGCGAGGGCGCCATCCTCAAGCAGAATCCGCTGTTGATCAACAAGATCGTTGCCGAGCGTCTTTCCGACAAGCTGCAGATCATGATGGTGCCGTCGGATGGAAAATTCTTTTTTGCCAATGACGTGCTTCGCAGTATGAATATGGCGAACCGCACCAGCCAATCAGAAGAGGCGGACGACCCGCCGCAAAAATAACTCAGGCGACTGTGCCTACCCCGGCCCATCCGGACGGCGGCGCATAGAAACGAGGTCAGCCCCCGTCGCCGCCCGGACATACCCGAGCAACCGGCCACTCCCATTTGCATCCTAACCATGTCGACACACCCAAGTGTGTCCAGCTGAGCTTTGGGACTGTGATATGCGGCTGAACTATCTCCGAATGCTTGCCATCCTGCTTCTCTGCGGGGCCGCCTTTGCGGAGGCGCACCTGCGAATCCCTCTGCCCGGGAAAACCAGCACCACGCCGGTACAAAAGCTGAACCGAGACGGCGTGAATGCCCTGCAGAAGCATAATTACAGCAAGGCTCGTGAGCTCTTCTATCACGCGTACCTGATCGATCCGGACGATCCGTTCACGCTCAACAATCTTGGTTACGTCTCCGAACTGCAGGGTGACGTGGACCGGGCGCAGCGCTATTACGAATTGGCGCGTCGCAATGCGTCGGACGCGGTAGTGGCCAAATCAAACTTGAAGATGGCGGAAGGTAAGCCTTTCGCGGAAGTGGTGAACGGACTGAAAGACGCGAATCTCGACGTCAATCGATACAACGTCGAAGCCATGCGCCTGCTTTCTCACGGACGCCCGCAAGAGGCCGAAGGCGTACTCAAGAAGGCGCTGGCGACAAATCCGCAGAGCGCATTTACGCTTAACAACCTGGGATTTGCGAAGGAGAACGAAGGGGAGTTGCAGGAGGCGCTTCGCTACTATCGAGAGGCCGCCGATCTGCATTCCAATGACACAGTCATCGTAGCCGTGAGCAAGCATTGGCGCGGGCGTCCGATTAGCAAGGTGGCTTCGGAAAATGCCAAGGCCGTCGAGAATCGCCTGAAGCATCCGGAGAGTACGCAGGAGCAGGTGGCCCGTCTGAACCTGCGCGGGGTATCTGCGCTGAACCGCAACGATGAGGAAGCGGCACGTCGTTTGTTCGAACAGGCTTACAAGCTCGATCCCACAGACGCATTTACGCTCAACAACATGGGGTATTTGTCGGAACTGGACGGCGACCGCGAGACGGCGGACGATTTCTATAGTCGGGCCCGCCAGGCAAACGGGGCGCAAAGCAAGGTCACGATGTCGACGCAGCGCAGTGTCGAAGGCATGCGGATGGGGGTAGTCGCGGACGTGAATGACCAGAAGGTCGAGAACAAGATCGAAGCCATCGCCGAAGCTCGGCGTGCGCAGGGCGGACCCGCGCCGCCGCAACTGATGCGTCGCAATGGCACGCCGGTTGTGGAACCTGAAGTGCCCAGCGCGCCTCCGGGATCGCAACAGCCTCTGCCTCCGCAGCAGCAACCCAGCCCGCAACCGGAGCCGCAGTTGACGCCGCGAGCCCCATCGCCTTATTCGCCGGCTCCGCCGCAAATGCCGGCGCCACAGCTACCGCAGACCGGGCAGCCGCAGTCGCAACCTCAATCGCAACCGCAGACGGTGCCGCAAACTTTGCCGCCGGCCGAAACTCAACCGCCACCACAGTAGCGGCGTTGACGTTTTGCGAGTGAGATGGCACAGGCTTGTTGCCTATTCGCCTGCTTTGACCGCAAGCGTTTGCGCGAGCGGTCTCTTGACCTTGAAATCACATATGGTTAATTCCAGGCCACCGTACTCGGGATGATCGTTCTGCCCAACCGTGAATGCGACATCCAGGGTGTCGCCAGTCAAAAGCTTCTCCGCCTCGACCCGCTCAGCCATGCGCCACCCTAGCGCTTCATAGGTGATCGCCTTCCGCCAATTGCCGCTGCCGCGCTTCTCCTCCGCCGCCCCGACCTCGCTGCGGCGCGCGGCCGACGCGTCCGCATCACACCGCGGCGCAGTTAACAACGAATTCTCTTCTGCGCTTTCCAGGCTGGCGGAAAGCTTAAGTTTGATGTGCTTGTCTTTCAATATTCGCGCCGGCGCCGACAATTGCACGTTTCGCGAAACAAAGACGGGCTCGGGATTACCCTGTCCGAACGGTTCAAGGCGCGCCAGCACCTGCAATAGCTCGGGAGTTACGTTTTCAATCGGCAACTCCCAGTCGACATCGAGGACCGGCTCGAAATCAGCGGGACTGAGACATCGCCGCGCGTACTGGTCCAAGTGAGTTCGCAATTCGGGCACGCGCGCAGTCGGAAGAGAAAAGCCAACCGCGTGACTGTGCCCGCCATATCGCGTAAACAAGTGACTGCAGGACTCAATCGCCTGCAGGAGATGGAAGGTACGAATCGAGCGGCCCGAGCCATGCGCCTCTTCTCCATCGCGCGACAGCACCAGAGCCGGCCGACCATAACGTTCAACCACGCGGGTGGCGGTGATACCGATAACGCCGCGATGCCAGCCCTCGCCATCGATGACAACGCAGTATGCATCCTTGAGGGCGGGATCCTGTTCTACGCGCGTTTCGATCTCCGCCAGGATGCGCCGCTCTTCTTCCTGCCGGTCGCCATTCAGCTTGTCGAGACGCGCGGCCAAGGCACGGGCACGAGCTGGATCTTTGATACTGAAAAGTTCAATCACATCCCGCGCCACGTCCATCCGTCCGGCTGCGTTCAGGCGCGGCGCGATACGAAATGCGACTTCTCCTGAGGTGAGCGGACGCTGCCGCCCAAGGTCCGCCACTTCCAGCAGCGCTCTCAGGCCGACATTCACCGGTGAGCGCAACGCCTCCAGCCCGAGCTTCGCGAAGACTCGATTTTCATCGACCAGCGGCACCGCATCGGCGATGGTCGCGATGGCTACCACCTTCATGAATGATGTCAAGAGCCGCGATTGGTCCGGACCATCGAGTTTTCGCTGCATCAGGGCCTGCGCCAGCTTGAATGCCACGCCCGCACCGCACAGCGACTTGCATGGATAATCGCAACCCGCCTGATTCGGATTCAGCACCGTCAATGCCTTGGGCACGCCATCCTGGCCGGGAAGATGATGGTCGGTGACGATTAGGTCAATGCTCAGGCGCGCAGCAGTTTCCGCCGCGGCAAAAGCGCGAATGCCAGTATCCACGCTGATGATCAGGCGCACGCCATCCGCAGCCGCACGCTCGATGACCTCGTCCTTCATGCCATAGCCCTCGCGAATGCGGTGCGGCACATGAAAATCGGCTACACCGCCACAGAGCTCGATGGCAGTTTTGAGAATGACAATGGCGGTCGTGCCGTCGACGTCGTAATCACCGTAGATGAGAATGCCCTCTTTCCGCTCAATGGCGGATACCAGGCGTTCGACGGCAATTTGCATTCCTGTCATCGCATATGGGGAGTGCAGATGGGCTAGCGAGGGGGTGAGAAACTTCTGGGCAAGTTCCGGATTGTCGATGCCGCGCATGAGGAGCAACCGCGCCAAAGGGGAAGCCAGTTCCGCGCTTTTAGCACCGCCCGGCATCAGGCGCAGTTCGGCAGCCAGCGACTGGATACGTGGTTCGTCGGCACTCTTCAGAGCCCAATTCATTCGGATCGCGATCCTAAGACAGGCGAGCCAAGCCGAGTGGATAAACTTCCGCGCGATGCTGTTATACCGAGCAGTTCATTATGCAGTAGGCAGAAACGAAAGACGAAACGCAAATGCAGGAAACCTGTGGAATAGCGAGCAGATCAAAAGAATTGGACGACAGGAGCGGGCACAAAAGTCGAACAGGGTACAGCGGCGTTCGGCTTTAAAGCACAGCCTTGTATTTCCGCACCAATTCGTTTTTCACCTTGCGGAACATCTCCTGATAGTTGGCGCCGCTGCGCCGCATTTCCTCCGAATAGGCCTCCAGGATCACGCGGACTTCGTCATTGATGCGGTCTTCGAGCGAAAGTTCGTCGAGCAGCGAAGAATGCACTTTCTGGTTTAAGGCGGGAATGTCCTTGGACTCAATGAACTCGCCGGCAAGTAATTTCCTGGAAACTTCGCGCGCAAGGTAGGCCACATATTCTTTGGAGAAAAGCATGGTAGGTCTGTGAATTCGATAGTCTAGCACAGGCAGCATTCCGGCCCAGTGCTCCACGGTTCGCCGACATTCGCCACGCAGAATTCAGTGGCTACATTCCCCGCCCTCGTCCACCCGCCTTGCATTGGTATCCGCGACTTGAAAAAGCATACAATCTACGATGTATATGTCGACCACGACTGACGATCTGACCACCCTGAAAGACGACATGATCGCCTTCATCGAAGGCCACGGCATGCGCCGGTTTCCCGGCTACGTGGACTACGACGAGGTGCAGTGCGTGATGCTGGATTCGCACAGCAATCCTGATGCCTGGAAGGATTTCGTGGAGCTTGCCAAGGCGTCGTCCGCCCCGTTCCTCACCATGCACGCCTGGACGCTCACCCGGGAAGAGCTAGACGAGACCATTCGCCGCCTTTCCAACGGTGAATACGGAAATGACGAGGATGTTGAAGATGCTCGCTGGCTGCGCACGTACCTGGGCAAGACGGGATTCGTGCAGCTGGGATTCGCCTACCAGGGCACTATGTTCATCTTCGAGACTGGAACCGAGTGGTACGAGCGCTACCAGCACCTGCTGGAGATTTCCGAAGATTTCGGCGGGCTTACCCTCGATGAACCGGATCAGGACGACGAACCCTAACCGCTGCTGACTTGCACCAGTTCCGTGGTTCTTTTCAATTGCCCGCAAGCGGCATAGATGTCCCGACCGCGCGGACGTCGAATAAAAGCCGGAATTCCCGCAGAGGTCAGGATTCTCTGAAACGCGGTTACCCTCTCTTCTTCCGGCGTGCGGAAGTCAATCTCCGGCCCTGGATTCAGAGCAATCAGGTTTACCTTGGCGCGCATTCCGCGGATCAACTCGACGACCTCGCGCGCGTTCTGCTCCGCATCGTTTACGTCGGCGAGTAAAACGTATTCGAAGGTAAGCTTCTCCCGGTTCGGCAAGGGAAAGTCACGGGCGGCGGCGATAAGCTTCTCCAGATTCCACTTTTTGCCGATGGGCATCAGGCGAGTGCGCAATTGATCATTGGAAGCATTCAAGGAAATTGCCAACTTCGGCCGAACCGGTTCCTGGGCGAAATCGTAAATGCGAGGCACAATTCCCGCCGTAGACACGGTCATGCGCGAGGCAGGTATTCCCGTCCCCTCAACTAACAGACGCACGGCTTTAATGAAATTGTCGTAGTTGAGAAAGGGCTCACCCATTCCCATGAAAACCAGGTTCACCCGCTGTTCGGGAGGACTGACACCCTGATCCTTCAGCAGTGCGCAAACCTGGCCCGCGATCTCGCCGGCGGTGAGGTTCCGCTTGACCCCGAGCAGGGCGGTCATGCAGAACTGGCAGTCTACGGCACAACCGACTTGGCTGGAGACGCAGATTGTGGCCCGCGACCACCCCTTGGTGCGGGGGTCACCTGCCTCGGTGCCATCGCCGCTCTCACCCTCATCCCCTTCGGGCATCCACACGGTTTCGACGGACTGGCCGTCGGGAAAGCCAATGAGGTAGCGAACGGTTCCATCCAGCGAAGCAAATTTCTTATCGATGGCGGGAAGTCCAACTGAAAAGCCGGCTTCCCCGAGGCGGTCGCGAAAAGTCCTGGGCAGGGTCAAGATTTGCTCTACCGAGTCCACTTTCTGCCGGTACACCGCATCAAAGAGTTGTCGGGCCCGGTATGAAGGCTCTCCGGCTTCCTGCACAATGTCTGCAAGTTCTTCCAGATTAAGGCCTAAGAGGCTGTGTAGGTGAGCGGCTGGCATGACCGGAGTCCTGCGATCTTGCTCATTTTAGATGTTTTTTCGATGATTTCGGCTCGTGTGGGCGAATCTGGCCATCATTCCCGGGGACGCTTGTAAGTTGTTGATAGTAAAAGATGAACTCTGACCCCGGGGGTCCCTATCGTGTGTCAGAATATAGGTGGCTGGGTTTCTCCTCTCCTTTCGAGCCTGTTGGGGTGAGTCGTTATGGTGGAAGATGTCCGTAACATTCGTCGTGCAGTTCTGCCCAACGGGCTAACCGTGATCACGGAGCAGATGGAGCACATTCGTTCCATCTCGATCGGGATCTGGATACGGACCGGCTCGCGTGACGAGGACCCGCAGTGGAATGGGATTTCTCATTTCATTGAGCACATGGTCTTCAAGGGCACCCGCAACCGCTCCGCCGAAGACATTGCCCGCCAGGTGGACTCGATCGGCGGCAACATGGACGCGTTCACGGCGAAAGAGTGCATCTGCTTCAACGTCAAAGTTCTGGATGAACACCTGCCCGTCGCGCTCGATGTGCTAAGTGACCTGGTGCTGAATCCAGTGTTCGCGGTCGAGGATATCGGGCGCGAACGCGGGGTGATCCTCGAAGAAATCAAGATGGACGAGGACAATCCCGACTACCTGGTCCACGAGATTTTCACCCAGAATTTCTGGAAGGATCATCCTCTCGGCAAACCGATTCTCGGCACCCGCGACACGGTCAGGAAATTCGAACAACAGATCGTACTCGACGCTTACGCCCAGCGCTTCGCTCCCGGCAACCTGATCGTGTGCGGCGCAGGACACCTGAACCACGATCATTTTGTCGATCTTGTTTCCAAGCACTTCCAGCATATGAAGCCTTTCAAGAACGGCTTCCATTCATCGCCACCGAAAGTTGTTTCGCGCATCACCATGCGCAACAAGAAGTCGCTCGAGCAGGTGCAGATTTGCGTGGGAGTTCCCTCGCATCCGCTGGCGCACGAGAACCGCTACGCTTCGTACATCCTGAATACATTGCTGGGTGGGGGCATGAGTTCGCGCCTGTTTCAAAACATTCGCGAGCGTCAGGGCCTAGCTTACGCCATCTACAGCGACCTGAACCCGTATCGCGATACCGGCTGCCTGTGCGTGTATGCTGGGACTTCGAAGGAGTCGGCGGCTAAGGTGGTGCAGTCGGTGGTGTCGGAGTTCCGCAAGCTGAAGAGCGAGGAAGTTCCTGAAGAAGAACTGCGCCGCGCCAAGGACCAGCTCAAGGGCAGCCTGATGCTGTCGCTGGAGTCCTCTACCGCGCGCATGTCGAACCTGGCCCGCCAGGAAATGTATTTCGACCGGTTTTTCACGCTTGACGAACTGATCGAGAAGATCGAGGGCGTTACCGCCGACGACCTGCGTGCCATGGCAAATGATTTCTTCCGTCCCGAAGCCATCGCTGTTACCGTGCTGGGCAACTTGAATGGCCTGAAGATCTCCCGGGAACAACTGGCTTGCTGAGACAGAAGCCGGCTCTGCGGTGACTGCTTCCAGTAACATCTGTGGGCCGGCTGAGTAGCTTTGTGATCCCGCTGTCCGGCAGGTGCTTGTACCTCCTCTCGTGAGTCTCGGGTCCCAGTCCTGATTCTCTCCCGCTTGCTGCGTCCATTCTCATCAGCTACAAATGAACTGGATCCCGATCTCATTCTGAATGCCGGCCAATACTGACAGCACCCTAACCGAGCCATCACACTCCGGCGCCGGCATCTGGACTCGCGTCCGCACGTCCACCTTCTGGATGGTGGTGATCGCGTTCGGCCTGCGCGTGGCCGCCATTCTTGTCCTGCATACCTATAAATTCCGCACCAACGATCAGAACTTTGGTTTCGGCTGGGAGATGGGCCGCATCGGCGAGTCGATTGCGGCGGGACGGGGGTTCAGCAATCCCTTTCACGGCATCACCGGGCCAACCGCATGGGAACCGCCGCTCTACCCTTATTTGATCGGCGGGGTGTTCAAGTTGTTCGGCATCTACTCGCACGTGTCATCGTTCGTGCTACTTACCATCAACAGTTTTTTTTCGGCGCTTACATGCGTCCCCATGTTCCTGATCGCGCGCCGCTCGTTTGGCGAAAAAGTGGCAATCGCGTCTGGCTGGACGTGGGCCCTGTTTCCCTACGTCATGTATTGGTGCACGCGCTGGGTGTGGGAAACAAGCCTGTCGGCGCTGCTGATCGCGGTGATTTTCTGGCTGTCGCTAGGCATGGAAGATCGCGAGGGCTTGAGACCCTGGGCTGAATTCGGCGCACTTTGGGGTATTGCCGCATTGAACAGCCCGGTGCTGCTGGCCTTTCTGCCGGCGTCAGGGCTGTGGGCGTGGTATCGGCGCGGCCGCCGGGGCAAGTCGTCGTTCACCGGAGTGGCGTTGGCGTCATTGCTTTTCTTCGCGGTCATCACGCCGTGGCTCATTCGCAATTATCGCACCTTCGCACAACCGGTTTTCATCCGCAGTAATTTCGGCGCCGAACTGCGAATGGGCAACGGCCCGTGGGCGAACGGCACCTGGATGTATTTCCTTCATCCCACGCAGAACACGGTCGCGTACCGCGAATACGTGCAGATGGGCGAAATTGCCTACGTGAGCGAACGCAAACGCGAGGCCTTGGCGTTCATCCGGGAGAATCCCGGCAGGTTTCTTGTTATCAGCGTCAAACGATTCATCTATTACTGGGGCGGTGTTCCAAAAGCAGCTGAATTTTCTGAGCTGAAGAACTCATTTTTCCTGGCATCATCGATTCTCTGCTTTTGGGGATTAGCGCGCGCGATCCGCCGCCGCAAGCACGGAGCACGGTTGTTTTTCTGGCTTATCCTGCTTTATCCAGCCGTGTATTACTTCGTGTTTCCTCACGCCCGTTATCGTCATCCCATCGAGCCGGAGATCGGCATCCTGGCGATCTTCCTGATCAGCGAAGCCAAAACGAAAACTAATGGCCGCGGAGCGTCACCTCACGCGGCAGTGTGACCTCGTCCGCGAGTCCCGCTGTTTTATGGTGCTAAGTAAGAATCGCGCACCGCAGTATCCGCCGCTCCCTAGCCGTTCGGCGGATGCGCGGACCTCGCTCCTGCTGCATGCTTGATTTGGGAGACAGGAGAAACTCATGGCTACATCTCTAATGGAATCTCTCTCGAACGAATTCGCCAGTGCCGCGGAGCGCCACGACAAATCGGTGGTGGCGGTGCATGCGCGACGCTGGATGCCGTCGAGCGGCATCGAATGGAAAAGAGGCGTGATCGTCACCGCGAATCATGGCATTCGCCGCGACGAAGACATCCACGTGCTGACAAGCGAAAACAAACCGCTGGCCGCAACCCTCGCAGGACGCGACCCCAGCACCGATCTGGCGGTCCTGCGGGTGGAGGGCGCTTTCGGGGCTGTACCGGAGTTGGGGGACAGCGCGTCCCTGAAACTGGGACACCTGGTGCTTGCCCTGGGCCGCTCGCGACGTGGCAACCTGGTGGCAAGCGCAGGCATGGTCGGCGGCATCGCCGGCGAATTCCGCACCTGGCGCGGAGGAAAACTCGATCAACACATTCGCCTGGATCTATCTCTCTATCCCGGACTCTCCGGCGGCCCGCTGGTCAATGCGCAGGGCAAAGTCGTCGGCGTGAATACGAACGGATTGGCGCGCGGACGCGCCATCACCATTCCGGTCTCGACGGTCAATCGCGTGGTGGACGAACTGCTGGAGACGGGGCACATCGCGCGCCCGTACCTCGGCCTGGCGATGCAGCCGGTCGCCATTCCCGAGGCCATGCGCGGCAAGCTGAAGTTCGGGGCGGAGAACGGGCTGCTGGTAGTGCACGTCGAAACCGGTGGTCCCGGAGAGAAAGGCGGAGTTTTGCTAGGCGACGTGCTGGTCGAGGTGCAAGGTAAACCAGTGCAGGAAATGGAGACGATCACCGAACTACTCGCCGCGGCGAAGGTGGGCCAGACCTACTCCGTCACCGTGCTGCGCGGCGGAAACGCTGCCCAGCTTTCCATTACCCTTGGCGAGCGGCCCGGAAAGTAAATCCATGGCGCAGAAGAACGGAACGGGCGTGATCAGCGTGCTTCTGGCGGCCACGTCCTCCGTTCGCCGCGCCGCGCTTGAGTCGATCATAGCGAGCGAACCGCACCTTAAGCTTGCCGGAACTATCACCGCACTGACCTCGCTGGCATCTCATGCGCGCGACGTGCAGCCCGATGTGATCCTCGCGGAGCTCGAACGCCCTGATCCCCACTTCCTTACGACCTTTTCCACGGTCGTGACGGGAAGTGCGCCGTCCGCGGTCATGCTGGTGGATGATCCCGAGCTAGCGTGGATTGCCCGCGCGATACGTTTAGGCGTCCGCTCGATCCTGCCCCGTGATGCGACGGAGGAGGAAATTGTGTCAGCCATTCGGGCCGTGCACTCTGGCCTGGCGCTGCTCGATCCGGAAATCGCCCAAGAACTGGCGCGCCACGTCCGCCTAAAAGAGGCCGAACCTACACACGAACCTCTCGGAGATTTAACACCACGAGAGATAGAAGTATTGCGCATGCTGGCGGATGGCATTGCCAACCGGCAAATGGCGGCGCGCCTGGGGATTTCTGAACATACGGTCAAGTTTCATATCAGCTCCATCCTCGACAAACTCGACGCGTCCAGCCGCACCGAAGCGGTCACCATGGGGATCCGAATAGGCATCATCGCGATCTGAGAATCGACGATGTTTTACGGTTCGGGCGAATCTAAGACGGCAATCAGGGCCACTAATAAATCGTGTAACCGGGCGCGGGCACGCGAATGTCCGGCTTCGACGCCATTAAGAGCAGCGCTCCCGTTTTCTTGAATGATTTCAGATCGTCGAGGCTGTGGAACGATGTGGTCTTGTAGTTTTCGGGAGTGGGCGTGTCGTCGGGAATTTGCCGCCACTCAACGTTCTCGAACGCATGGCGTTTCAACAACTCCGCGTACTCGGCGGCGGAGCGGACGTGCACGGGCACTTTCAATTTGTCGACCCATTGTAGTGAATAGGGATTGTCTTTGTACAAATTGATGAGGATGAACATGCGCCCGCGCGGCGCCATAACGCGGAACAACTCCATCAGCGCGCGCTCCTGATCGGGATAGTAGTAGAAAGATTCCACGGACAATACTTTGTCGAAGAAGTTTTCTTCCCAAGGGAGCTTTTCAGCCGAACCCCAAACGTAAAGGATGTTGTCGAAATCTTTCGACTCGGCACGGGCCTGCCGAACCATCTCGTCCGAGATGTCTAGGCCAACCACTTGCCCGAAGCCTTGCGGGCCATCGCTGACCAGCCGCGCCAGCAGCCGTGTCGCCCATCCCGAGCCGCAGCCCAGGTCCAGCACGCGCTCTCCGGGACGCAAATCCATGAGACGGATTGTTTTCTCGGTGATGTCTCGGTGATGGCGTTCCATCTTCGGGCCTTCGCCCGATTCCGCCCACTTGTTGAATTCCTGCTGCAGTTTCTGGTCCGGTGTACTTGGATTTTCCATTTGTCGTTCGCCCTTCGAGGTGTCGCGGTTAGAAATTGAGTTGAAAGCGTCTGAACTGAATTCGTCGCTACGCGCAGAATGACAATCAACCAGCTACTTGCGAGCCGGATGCCAGTGGCAAAAGCGGGGACATGTTTTCACCGCGCCCGCTACAGATCTATGCTACATTTCCCTTCTTGATGTCGCCAAATCCGCAGCCTGTTCAGAAACCGCAGCCGGAGCCGCTTTTGTACTGTCCCACCTGCGCGGCGGAGGTCACAGACCCACTTACCTGCGGCGACTGTGCTGCTGTCATCTGCCGCCGCTGTGGAACTCCGCTCGAATCGCCCGACGAACTCGGGATGGGCTGATCATGAGTTCGCCCACGGCATCTACAGCTCCCCCGCACGCTGAAACAAAACCCGGCCTCATTCGCGGGTTGTCGCTGCTTGATTCCGTGCTGCTGCTGGTGAGCGGCATCATCGGGTCATCCATTTTTCTGACGGCCAAAGACATCGCCGGGCCTCTACCTCATCCCGTTTGGTTCCTGCTGGTGTGGGTGCTAGGCGGCGTCATCTCGATGTGCGCGTGCTTCGCTTTTGCAGAACTCGGCTCCATGTTCCCGGATTCGGGCGGCCAGTATGTCTATCTTCGGGAAGCTTACGGCGACCTGCCGGCTTTTCTTTACGGATGGATGCTGTTTGCGGTCGCGAACGGGGGCTCGATTGCAGCGCTAGCCGTGGGCTCAGCCGCGTATCTGGGAGAAACTGTGCCGCCGATCTCCAGTGCGCATATCGTGTACTCCGGTCTTGGCCTGACACTCACCCGCGCTCACCTGGTCGCTCTTGTACTTATCGCAATCATGACGTGGATGAATGTCACTGGCCTGCGCCGCGGCGCTATTCTGCAGAACGTCGCGACTTGGGCCAAATTTGCCGCGATGGCGGCGTTCGTTCTGCTAGGCCTGACAATCGGCAAGGGAACTTGGGCGCACTTCAGCGCGCGCGAGTGGAACTCTACTGGCGGATTGAGCATGGGCCTGAGCCCATGGCAGTTGCTGTCGGCGGTCGGCGTCGGCATGATCGCCGTTTTCTGGGCCTACGACGGCTGGGTGTATATCACCTGGGTGGCAGGTGAAGTAAAAGAACCACGGCGGAATGTGCCGCTGGCCATGGTGCTGGGCGTCATCATCGTGGGCGTGATTTATGTTTCGATGAACGTGGTCTACGTCTATGCGCTGCCCGGGACGGACGTCGCAAAATACGAGACCATCGCCCGGGCCGCGGCGGTCACGCTGTTTTCCCCGGCTGCAGCGGTCTGGCTGTCACTAATGATCGCGGTCTCCTGCTTTGGCGCGGCCGCGACCTGCACGCTCTCCGGAGCGCGCGTGTACTACGCCATGGCATGTGACGGCGCCTTCTTCCAGAGCATGGCGCGCATCCATCCCAAGTGGCGCACACCCGCGTTCAGCCTCATCGGACAAGCGATTTGGGCGGGCATCCTCGCTCTCAGCGGCCGCTACGACCAGCTTTACACGTATGTGATGTTCGGCATGGTGCTGTCGTATACGCTCACCGTGATCGGCCTGTTTGTGTTGCGCTGGAAGCGTCCCGACATTCCGCGTCCGTATCGCTGCACCGGCTATCCCTGGCTGCCCGCAATCTACATCCTGATCGGCGGGGCGTGGACGCTGAACACGATCATCACGCGCCCGAAAGAAGCTCTTGCCGGAGCCGCCATTGTGCTGATCGGCGTGCCGGGATACCTGTACTGGAAACGGACAAGCGGCAAAGTCCCAGCCTAGCCGCGCGGTTCCCGCTAAAGTCGAATCACCATTACAATCTCTCAAACCCTGTTTTCGGAGCTCACCGTGACCGATTCCCTTCTCATCGCTAAAGGCGAACACGAACTTTTCCTGCTGCCCAACATGGCCAACCGGCATGGCTTGGTTGCCGGCGCAACGGGCACCGGCAAGACGGTCACTTTGCAGGTTATTGCGGAGGCGTTCAGCAGAATAGGCGTACCGGTGTTCGCCGCCGACGTCAAAGGCGATCTCTCCGGTATCAGCCAGCCCGGGACAAACAATCCCAAGCTGCAGGAGCGAGTGCAAAAGTTAGGGCTCGGCAATTTCAGCTTCAGCGGCTGCCCGGTAACTTTCTGGGACGTGTTTGGTGAAGAAGGCCATCCTGTACGCGCAACCGTCTCGGAGATGGGCCCGCTGCTCTTCAGTCGTATTCTGAACCTGAACGATACTCAAACCGGAGTTCTCACCCTGGTGTTCAAGATTGCCGATGACGGCGGCTTGCTGCTGCTCGACTTGAAAGATCTGCAAGCCATGCTGCAGCACGTGGGCGATGCCGCCAAGGATTACCAGACTGAGTACGGCAACATTTCCGCGGCGAGCATTGGCGCCATCCAGCGCGGTTTGGTGGGATTGCAGCAACAGGGTGGCGACAAGTTCTTTGGCGAGGCCGCGTTGAATCTCGATGACCTGATGCAAACCGATTCGAGCGGCAAGGGCATAATTAACCTGCTCGCCGCCGACAAGCTGATGCAGTCGCCACAGCTTTACGCCACGTTTCTCTTGTGGATGCTTTCCGAGCTGTTCGAGAGACTGCCCGAAGTGGGCGATCCGGAAAAGCCGAAACTCGTCTTCTTTTTTGACGAGGCGCACCTGCTGTTCACGGATCTGCCTGCATCACTGCAACAGAAAATCGAACAGGTCGTCCGCTTGATCCGCTCCAAAGGCGTGGGGGTGTACTTCGTCACTCAGAATCCAACCGACATTCCGGAAATCATCCTGGGACAGCTCGGGAACCGCGTTCAACACGCGCTGCGCGCGTTCACTCCCAAAGACCAGAAAGACGTACGCGCCGCGGCTGAAACGTTCCGCACCAATCCCAGGTTGAATGTGGCCGAGGTCATTACGCAACTTGGAGTCGGAGAAGGACTACTCTCGTTTCTGGACGACAAGGGAACACCGGGTATTGTGGAGCGCGCGCTGGTCTGTCCACCGCATAGTCAAATCGGCCCTATCACTCCCGAGCAGCGCAAGCAGATCATGCAGAACTCGCTGGTCGCGGGCGTGTACGACAAGGTAGTCGATCGCGAATCTGCCTACGAGCGCCTGAAGGGCAAAGCCGCGCAACCTGTGTCGCAGGCACAAGAGCAGCAACATCAGCAGGAACAGCAGAACCAGCCGTGGTACGCCAATCTTCCCGCGACCCTGGGTTCACTGGGGATGGGCGGCAGCACGTCGCGGGGAGGCCGTCGCGGCGACACCCTGGTGGAAGCGGCGATGAAGAGCGCGGTGCGGACAATGGGCAGCCAGGTAGGACGCCAACTGGTGCGCGGACTGATGGGCTCGCTGCTCGGCGGAAGCAGCCGCCGGTAGGGCAGCGCCGCTGCTCCTGGATTTTCAACTTGCCGTCTGCGAGTCCCGATGATATCTCTGGCATCCTCCTTGCCCTGGCAACGTGAACACTGACCTCGGGACATAGATTGGCACACGACGAAACGCCCGCCGCGACCCGCACCCCATCACTCGTGCAAGCCGGCATGTCGATTGCCGAGGCCGAAGATCCCAACCGCCCCCGGCGGGTTCTGGGATTTCGTGATCTCATACTGTTTTATGTGGTTACCGGCATCAGCCTCCGCTGGATTGCCACCGCCGCCGCCGCGGGTCCCAGTTCGATTGTCATCTGGATCGGTGCCTGGTTGGTGTTCTACACGCCGCTGGCGCTGAGCGTGATCGAACTCTCTTCGCGTTACCCCAACGAGGGCGGCCTCTATGTCTGGAGCAAGCGTGCGTTCGGCGACTTCTCCGGCTTCATGTCCGCCTGGATTTACTGGACCAGCAATCTCCCCTACTTCCCAGCCGTGCTCTATTTCGCTGCCAGCAACGCTCTGTTCATGCGGCAAAGCGCCTGGGGTCATCTTTCCAACAGCCCGTCCTTCTACATCATCTTCGCCCTGGTGGCGCTGGCGACGGCCACCATCCTCAATATCGTCGGGCTTGATGTGGGCAAGTGGCTGCACAATCTTGGCGCGCTTGCGATGTGGATTCCGGCCGGCATCGTGGTCCTCATGGGTCTCATGGCGTGGCACCGCTTCGGCTCCGCGACTACTTTCACGCTACACACTATGACACCGAAGACCCACCTGAATGACATCATCTTCTGGTCGGTACTGACGTTTGCCTTCGGGGGATGCGAAACCGCATCGTTCATGGGAGAGGAGATCAAGAATGCCCGCCGCACCATCCCATGGGGATTGTTTATCGCCGGATTAACCGTAGCGATCTGCTATATCGGGGGCACAATCGGAGTTCTGCTTGCGCTGCCGTCGACGGAAGTGAATGATCTGCAGGGACTGATGCAGGCTATCGCGAAAACCGCGCAGCGCGTCAGCTTTGAAGGCATCATTCCGGTCGCAGCCTTGCTGATCATGCTGAGCAATGTTGGCGCGGCCGGAGCTTATCTGGCGGCCGTGGCGCGCCTGCCGTTCGTTGCCGGTATCGACCGCTTCCTGCCTCGCGCCTTCGGGGCGCTGCACCCACGCTGGCGTACGCCGTGGGTGGCATTGTTCACGCAATTTCTGCTGGGCGTGCTCTTCATTTTCCTGGGACAGGCGGGCACGACTGTGAAGGGTGCGTATGACGTGCTGGTCAGCATCGGCGTGATTACGTACTTTCTTCCCTACCTGTACGTTTTCGCGGCGATGTTCAAACTGCAATCCGAACCGGCTGGGCGGGAAGTGATTCGCGTGCCCGGTGGCAAGCCAATCGCGAAGCTGGTCGCGATAATCGGATTCATCACCACGACCTTGACCATCGCCCTCTCGCTGCTGCCACAACCTGACGAACCCAATAAACCACTGGCCGTGATCAAAATCGTGGGTTTGACGGGCTTTTTGCTGCTTGCAGGCGCGGGAATTTACTGGGGAGGAAAGCGCAGGATGGCACGCCCCGTAAGTTGAGAGCGGCTATAGCCTACACCGGCACTGCCGTCTTTCTCGGCGGATTGAAGAACGGCAGCTTGACGACCGTCGCCGTGGTCTTCAGGCGCTGGGCTTCAACCGTGAGTTCCATTTGCAGTTTTGTACCGGGCTTGGAATGCTCGGTCGCCACGCTGGCCAGCGCGATCAACTTCTTCAGCAGCGGTGAGAAGGCCGTGGTTGTCGCCTTTCCCACCTGCTTGTCCCCAACATAGATCGGAACCGCCACGCGGGAGGCCTGGCTGGGGGCCGCCGGGGACAAGCCGAAGCGGTCAAACTGTTCCTCTACTTCCACCCAGTCAATTTCCAACCCGACCAACTGCCGCGCCACTCCATGCCTCTCGTCGCGCGCCAGCGCCGATTTGCCCACGAAATTTTCTTTGTCCAGGTGGACCATCTTGCCAAATCCCAGTTCGTACGGCGAATACTTCTGCGACGAGATAAGCGCCTTTTTCGAACTGATGTAATCGACCTCGATCAGCAGTAGACCCGCCTCGACGCGCGCCACGTCGAGCGCCAGCATGCCCGCCGCGTGCAGATCGAAAGCCTTCCCCTTTTCCGCCAGGGCATCCCAAACCTTTACGGCATCGTTCCACGGGACCCAGATTTCATATCCCAAATCGCCCGTATAACCTGTACGCGAGATGTCGACGGGCACACCCGCAATTTTCCCGCTGGTAACACGGAAGTATTTCAGGTTAGCGATGTCCGCCTGTGCCACCGCTTTCAGCAGCTTTCCGGAAGTTGGGCCTTGTAGAGCGAGTGCGGCTACCTTTTCTGAAATGTCCTCGATCTGCACATCCATGTTGAGGCCATTTTGACTGAACCAGCGCAGACTCGGGTCGGCGGCGGTCCAGCGATATTTGTTCTCCTCCAGCCGTGAGATGGTTCCGTCGTCGATGACCTTGCCCTGTTCGTCGCACCAGCAGCAATAGATCACCTGCCCGATCTTGACTTTGTTGATGTCGCGGGTGATGACCCGGTTCACGAGCTTGGTCGCATCCTGTCCCGTGATCAAGTACTTGTACAGAGGCGTAATGTCAATCATCGCCGCGGCATTGCGGATGGCGTTGTACTCGTGCTCGTGATGCACCTCGTAGACGCTGACCGTGTAGTATCCCGACCACTCGCGGTAATTCAGGCTCTGGCAAAGGGGAAAGGTTCTCTCGTGAAATGCAGTTCCGACTGGCACGGTGATTTCCTTGGATGAACTTTGTATTGAAGCTGGCTCGAACCGTGGATTATATGTAGGCGGCGGCTCGCCAGCAAATCCGCATTCCATCTGACTTCCAGTCACGCCATCGGCAAAACTGGAGACAAATGCAGCCGTTCTCGATAGAATGACGAGTCATTCCCGAATGCGCCGCACTCTCATAGCCTGGAGCGTTCTCCCCAGTGGACTCTGATCCACTCCGGTGGCGCATTGTTTCGGCCTTCCTTTTCCGGATCGTGATTTCCGATCGCAAAGGTTTTTAGTTGTCGGCGAAGCTGGCACCTGAGAACCAGGAGTTCATAGCGTATGGCTGCTTCCAAATACGATGTTATTGTCATCGGCGGAGGCCACAATGGCCTAGTCAATGCCGCCTATCTTGCCAAGGCGGGCAAGAAAGTTCTAGTGCTGGAGCGCCGTCACGTGCTGGGCGGTGCTGCGGTGACCGAAGAGGTTTTTCCCGGCTTCAAGTTCTCGGTGTGCTCCTACGTGGTTTCGTTGCTCCGGCCGGAGATCATTCGCGATCTTGATCTGCCGCGCCACGGCCTGGAAATTCTTCCTCTCGATGGCACGTTCACGCCCATGCCCAACGGCGATTATTTGTGGCGGGTGAACGATCATGGCAAGACGCATCGCGAGATCGCGCGTCACTCCAAGCTGGACGCCGAAGCCTACGACGAATTCGGCAAGGCGATGCAGGCCATGTGCCGCTTCGTGAAGCCGATCCTCAGCATGGTGCCACCTGATCCTTCCACCCTGAATCCGCGCGAACTGATGAAGCTGCTGTTCATCGGCCGGCGCTTCCAGGGCATGACCAGCGAGGACAAGTACAACCAGGTGCAGCTCATGACCATGAGCGCCATCGATTTCCTCGATCAGTGGTTCGAAACCGACGTGCTCAAGGCGACAATGTCAGCCTCGGGAATCATCGGCACCTTCCTGGGCGTGCGTTCGCCTGGCACCGCGTACGTGCTGCTGCACCACTACATGGGAGAGATCGACGGCGCCTTCCGCGCCTGGGGTTTCGCCCGCGGCGGGACTGGGGCAATTTCGAATGCAATCGCCGATGCGGCACGCGAAGCCGGGGTGGAAATCCGCACGCAGGCTCCGATTGCAAAAATTGTCGTTAAAGGAAATCGCGCTAAGGGCGTCGTTCTCGGCAATGGCGAGGAAATTTATGCGGACGTGGTGTCCTCGAGCGTGGATCCGCGCCACACGTTCATCGAGTTCATGGATCCCGGCAATCTACCGTCGGAATTTGTGGAAGGAGTGCGCCGCTACAAATATCGCGGCTCGTCGGGAAAAGTGAACATGGCGCTGGATGCGCTGCCAAACTTCAAGTGCATGCCTGGTACGGGCGCACACCTGCGCGGTGCGATGTCAATCTCGCCCGCGGTCGAGTACATGGAGAAAGCCTACGACGATGCCAAGTACGGCCACTTCTCGCGGCGTCCTTACATTGACATGGTGATCCCCTCGCTTACGGATCCTTCCGTCGCACCTCCGGGCAAGCACGTGCTTTCCTGTTTCGTGCAGTACGCGCCTTACAAGCTCGCGCCCGGTTTGCACTGGGATACAGAAAAAGAAAAATTTGGCGACACCGTGGTCGACACCATCGCCGAATACGCGCCCAATATCAAAGACATTATCCTGCACCGCCAGGTCGTCACCCCGCTCGATCTGGAACGTGAGTTTGGTTTAAGCGAAGGCAACATTTTCCAGGGCGAGCTCTCGCTGGAGCAGCTCTTCTTCCTGCGTCCAGTGCCGGGTTACGCGCAGTTCCGGACCCCCGTGAAGAACCTCTACATGTGTGGATCGGCCACCCACCCAGGGGGCGGCATCATGGGCGCACCCGGACGGCTGGCTGCGCTGGAAATTCTCAAAGACATCAAGGGAGCGGCATGACCATGGCCAACGAGCGCGATTTGGTAATCATCGGCGGCGGCCACAACGGGTTGGTCACTGCTTTTTACCTGGCGAAGGCGGGATTCAAACCTCTGGTCCTCGAGCGCCGGTCTCAGCCGGGCGGCGCAGCCGTAACCGAAGAGTTTCATCCCGGCTTTCGTGTTTCGACTCTCGCGCACTCCGCCGGACCGATTCGCCCCGACATCCTGCGCGACATGCAACTGGAAAAACACGGCCTGAAGCTGATCACTCCGGCGGTGAGCGTGCTCTCGCTTGCCCCCAACCTCCGCGCTCTCACCCTGTATCACGACTTGAAGCAATCCGCACAGGAGATCGGCAAGTTCTCGCAAAAGGATGCCACCGCGTATGCCGACCTGCAGCAATCGCTGGGCAAGATGGGCAGAGTGATCGGCGAGGCGCTCATGCTGGCGCCGCCCAATATCGATAATCCCAGCAAGGGCGATCTCTGGGGCATGCTGCAAACCGGACGCTCCATCCGCAAGCTTGGCAAGAAAGACATGTTCCGCCTGCTGCGATGGGGACCGATGGCGGTGGCCGATCTGGTGGCCGAGTTCTTCGAGACTGAATTGCTGCGCGGAACCATCGCGGCGCGCGGCATTTTTGGCACGTTTCTCGGTCCATGGTCGGCGGGCAGCAGCCTGGTACTGCTGATTCGCGCAGCAGGCGACGCGCATCCCGCCGGCTCTGCGATGTTTGCCACCGGAGGCATGGGAGCGATTACCCAAGCGATGGCTGCAGCCGCACAGTCCGCGGGGGCGGAAATCCGCACCGACGCCGAGGTCGCCGAAGTTCGCGTGAGAGATGGCGTCGCCAACGGCGTCGTTCTCAGGGGAGGCGAAGAGGTTGGTGCGAAAGCGGTCATCTCGAACGCGGATCCCAAGCGCACGCTGCTCAGGCTCGTGGACCCAACGCACCTCACACCCGACTTCGTCAAGAAATTGCAGGACTATCGCACGCCCGGCACGGTGGCAAAGGTAAATCTTGCGCTCTCCGGATTGCCGAAATTCACTGGGTTGAATGGCGACAGCACCGCCCTGGAAGGCCGCATCCAGGTCGGGTACGAAATCGACTATCTGGAGCGCGCGTTCGACGAATCCAAGTATGGCAACTTCTCGCGCCAGCCGTACCTGGAAGCTACTATCCCCTCGCTGACGGACCCGTCGCTTGCTCCCGAGGGCAAGCACGTGATGTCCATCTACATGCAGTACGCGCCCTACAAGCTCAAGGGCTCCGATTGGGAAAGTCAGCGCACCGCGCTCGGAGAAACGGTCGTCAAGACGCTGGCGCAGTATGCGCCGAATCTGCCGGAATTGATTGTGCGTCATCAGATCATCACGCCGAAAGACCTGGAGAGCACCTATGGCCTGACGGGCGGCCATATCTTTCACGGCGAGCTCTCGCTCGACCAGTTCTTCACTATGCGGCCATTGCTTGACTGGGCGCGCTATCGCACGCCGATCACCAATTTGTACCTGTGCGGCAGCGGCACGCACCCTGGCGCAGGCTTGACCGGGGGCTCGGGAGCCAATGCGGCGAAAGAGATCATCAAGCTGCTGAGAAAGTAGTCCGCCTAGGCTGGGTCGACCCGGGGTGACACCAAATATGAAGAACTCCGCGATCCTTCTTGTCTCTTGCCCGGACCGCAAAGGCGTGGTCGCGTCGATTGCAGACTTCGTGTTTCACCACAACGGCAACATCCTGCACGCAGACGAGCACGCCGACTTCGGTAACAATATTTTTCTCATGCGGGTGGAATTCGACCCTACTGACTTCGACATTCCATTGGAAGATGTTGCGACGCATTTTCAGCCGATCGCGCAGAAGTTCGGGATGAATTGGAGGTTGGCCCGGTCGGATTACCGGCCGAAAATGATCATCCTGGTTTCGAGGTATGATCACTGCCTGGTTGACCTGCTCTATCGTCATCAGAGCGGCGAACTGGCTTGCGAAATCCCGCTGATCATTTCCAATCACCCCGACAATCGCAGTATCGCCGAGTTCTACCGCATTCCTTACGAGACGGTTGCCGTTCCGAAAGACAAAAAGCGTGAGGCCGAGGAGAAGATTCTCGACCTGGTGCGCCGCCACAATCCTGATTTCCTGGTGCTGGCGCGCTACATGCAGATCCTCTCCAACGAATTCGTAAGTGAATTCCCCCACCGCATGATCAATATCCATCACTCGTTCCTGCCGGCGTTCATTGGGGCGAAGCCTTACCATCAGGCGTTCCAGCGAGGCGTGAAGCTGATCGGCGCAACCAGCCACTACGTGACCGAGGTTCTGGACGACGGCCCCATTATCGAGCAAGACGTAGTGCGCATCTCGCATCGCGACTCCCTCGATGATCTTCTACAGAAGGGCCGCGACCTGGAGAAAGTGGTGCTCTCCCGTGCCGTCCGCTGGCATATCGAGAGCCGCGTATTGCTGTACGGAAATAAGACCGTGGTATTCGACTAGCTGCTTGCGGCGCCCGGGATGCGGTTTGCGCGCCCCAATTCCCGTCTCCGGCGTTGCAAGCGCACAATGACAATTTGTCAGGTGTTAATACTCATAAAAAGAGTTGGTGGTTCTTTTGATTTACCTCCTATAATGCTGCGGCTCTAATTTTTGCCGCGGGCAGCATTCACTGCCATGGCGGGAAAGCCGCGCCCGGCATGCTTTCAGCGCCGGTTGCATAAAGCCTGTGCACTTTGCAAAACGCAATCGCAATTTCGAAATGGGTGAGGGAGAAATGTTGAAGCGATCAAATCTAGTTTGCCTGGTCATTCTGCTGTTTGGTGGACTCACAGCATTTGCGCAAAACGGAAAAAAGGGCGTGGTCAGCATTAACGGCGGACGCACCAGCATCTTCGTGAATACTCCATCGCAGATCGAAGCGCCCGCCGACGATGCAGACGCCGGGTTGGTGGTCATTTACAGCAACCTGGGCAGCGGAAGCAATGTGTATAACGCGATCGTCGGTTCCGGCGTGCTGGGACCCGACGTGCCCAACCAGCTCTTTCCCGAGTGGATGGCATACGCATTTTCGCCGATCGCCGATCACACTGTTTATTCCATCAAGGTTGGCGCTACCTACGTCAGCGGTTTCAACAAGCTGGTGATGAGCCTGAACGAGGATGGGGGTGGCATCCCGGGAAAGATCTTGCAGACGTGGACGTTCGGCAATCTTCCCGAGTTCGGCACCTGCTGCACTTTGCAGACGGGGCGTGCACTGAACGGAATTCCCGTGACTCACGGCCACACTTATTGGGTGACGCTGCGCACCGTTCCCGCGGGGAAAGACACTTGGGAAGTGTGGAACGACAATTTCAGCGGCATCCAAGGTCCCACCGCGAACAACATCGGCTCCGGATGGATCAACGAAGGCATTCAGACCCTGGGCGCGTTCGGAGTCCTTGGAAAATAGCTCTCGCGCCGGCTTCGGAGTTGTCCACTCGAACGGCGTTGCTTCGGATCGGCACGCGGAGGCAGTCTTCACGCAAGGCTGCCTTCGCATTTGCTCTCCAAGTCTCCTGCGGACTTCGTAAAGAAATTTCAACCAGCCTGCTGTTTCAGAACCCAAGCATTGCTTCAGTTGTGAAACCAAATTACTTCGGTAACCCCAAAGGCTGCTGTCGGGAAGTAACTTGCGCGGAAATTCGCTTTCGTCTTAACTTGAGTAACCAATTCTCTAGCACCATTGGTTACCTGAGGGGGACTCGGGTTCGGAGGGCTGTCCTTGGTCGAGGATCCGAAGTGGGAGCTTGCCATCCTGGCAACCGTGCAGGGCTTTTACGAAAAGCTGCTGCAGGAGCCTTTGCAGGGCGAGGTCCCGATTCCTACCGGTCTGGAGGATATCTCGCTGCAGTCCGGCGACTCCGACGTCCACGAAACCCTGGGCAAAATGCGACGCTGGTTGCGCCTGCTCGACATGGCCATCTCGCCCGCTATGCTGAGGCGCGCCTTCACTCCCGATACCGATCCGGAAATTGCCGAGGCGATGCTGCGTTACCTGGTACGCACGCGCGACTCCAGCGAAGTTACCCGCGATAAGACCGATCTGGTCGCTACGTTTCTTTACCGTCATCCACGCGTCCCGGGGCAGTGGGAGAAGCGCGGCTATGGGCTTGATGGTTCGTTACCGCTTTCGCCGTTTGAGATCGCGCTGCTTGAGATTCTCGCGGACGCAGATGTGCCGTGTTTACCCGAGGAGCACGTCCAACTGCTGCGGCGTTTCGACCCGCTCCAGGAAGAAGCGGAAGCCTTCCGTGATTTCAACTCGCTGATAGATTCCGGCATCATCACGCGGGTGCGCGAACTCAAGAGCATGCTGGATCCGTCGTTCTACCATCCCGGCGTTCTGGCCACCATCGCGCCGTACAACACCGCTTTCGGAAAGAAGTTTGACGAGCTGTTCGAAAAAGCCGCCGCCGAAATCAAGACTTTCGCCGAAGCCCTCGAAGAACAGGGTGGCAGCATTCTCGGCAACGTGGACGGAGTAGACGTTACGGTGGAACACGTGGCCGCGCTAAATCAGAAAGAATTGATGCAATCGGACTATGGCACCGCTTTGGAGCGCTTCCAGCGAGTGTCCAAGCTGAAGAAGACGTTGGACCGGCGGCCGCCGATTCGACGCAGTATACGTCCAAATGCGCCGCCACCGCCACCAGCCACGGTCAAAGCAGCTTCCGCGGCCGCGGCTGCGCCGCGCATGGCTCCAATCCGTCGCGTGCTCATGCCCAGCGTGACTCCGCAGCAGCTGGCGATGGAAGAGAGCAAGTTGCGGCGAGTGGAAGAATCCATTCGCGTCTTCGTGCGCGTGGCCGATCCCAAGTACCGCCAGGTTGTGCCCATGCGATTCTTTAACCTCATGTTGACTGACGCCGAGGCGGATGCGTATTGCGCCGACTATCTCGAAGAGAAGAGCATGCGCGCCGAGGTGGGCCGCGCTCTGCTACGCATGGTCGCTATTTCCGCCCGCATCAGTACCGAACTCGAAGAACTTAAGCGATCGCAGAATTCCGCATCCTTGTGGAAACTGCACGCCGATTCGCTGGTTGTACTGTTGGAAGTCGCCCGTGCCGTGAGCCAGACGGCAGCACGGCTGATGAAAGCTATCGCCGACCAGGGCGGCACCGCAGAGCAAGCCCAGTGGGTCCGGGCCTCGCTCGACAAGCTGCGAGAACGGTCTGACCTGGTGGTTCGTACCCTGGCCCAAACGAGTGAGCAGCCGGGCTAGGCCGTCCCGCAAGCCTCCGCATTAACGCTCGCGTTATGCGACGTGCCATTTGAAATACAATGTGCTGCAACGGCACGTGGCATCCTTGCAAACTGCGCTTCCAGGCCGCACACTAGAGGTTCACTTTCCCAGATACCGTATGATCACTCGCAGAAGATTTCTCGCTTACTCGGCCGGCGCTTGCGCCTGCGTTTTCTCTGTACCCGAAATCTCAGCCGCCATGGCGGACACGGGGCCGCATCTGCGCTTTCCTTCAGCGCCGCGCGAGCGTATTGCTATTGCCTCTTATCCTTTTCGAGATTTCATAGTGAGCAAGGGCGAAACACCGTCGGCGAGCAAGATGGAAGTGAAGGATTTCGCTGCGCACGTGAATGCGAAATTCAATATCCGGAAAATCGAGCCGTGGAGTGAGCATTTCCAGTCGCTTGACCCCAAGTATTTAGGCGAGATTCGGTCCGCTGTGAAAAAAGTCGATGGAGCCATTGTGAACATTGCGGTTGATGGCAAAGCCAGCCCTTATGCCGTCGATCGAGGTGAGCGTGACCGGGCTGTAGCCTTCGCAAAGCAATGGGTGGATGCGGCCGCCGCCGTGGGCTCACCCAGTATTCGCACCAATATCCCTGCGACGAAAGATTCCCACCCTGATGTGGAGCGGACCGCCGCGAGTCTAAAAGTGGTGGCGGATTATGCTTCGACCAGGAGCGTGGTGGTGAATCTCGAAAACGATAATCCTGCCGTCGAAGATCCCTTCTTTCTCATCAATGTCATCAAAAGCGTCGGCAGCCCCTGGTTGCACGCCCTTCCCGACTTCGGAAACACCCTGGCGCACTTCGATGAGCAGCATGCCTACAGAGGAATCGATGCGATGTTTGCTTATGCTTACAACATTTGCCACGTAAAGGAAACCGAAGTGCCCGAGAATGCCCGGGCGGTCCACGTGGATCTTGCCAGGACATTCGGGTACCTCAAGCAACATGGGTACGCGGGCTACTGCTCGATGGAATGGGACAGCCCGGGTGTTCCCTACGAAGGCACCCGCCAATTGATCGACAAAACGGTCCGTTACCTGTGACGCGAGCACGGCGTACCGCCAGAACGTGATCTTCCCCCCCGTGCGAGGCGATTACGGCATAACTCCGCGCGCATTTACAACTCGCGGAACTCCACGCGATGCATTCTCGTACATGACTGATGAGAGAGGTGTGTCTATGAAGCCTCACCTGGTCATCCTCATCTTTACAATTCTGCTATTCGGGTATTTGGCCCCTCAGGTCGCCATGTCGGAGGATGCGGCTCAGCCGACGGCGGTGCGGCAGCAGAACATCACCCCCGGTGCGCTGCGCATAGAATTTGAATCGGGTAACTACACCATTCGGGCGAGCGAGAAGCAGGAAATTGTTGTTACTTACCATGCCGCCACGCCCGAGAAGCTGCGCGCCGTGAAGGTCGAAATCAAGCCCGAGACCCGCGGCGCGGAAATTTTCGTGCGCCATACACCGAACGACGATTTTTACGCGACCATCGACGTGCCCCGCCGATCCGATCTTTGGGTCCGGCTCACAGCGGGCGACTTGAAGATCGAAGATATCGAGGGAAACAAGGACCTGGAAAGCAATGCAGGGGATATCACGATCGAAGTCCCGCATCCAGAAGTGTATAGTCGCGTGGACGCCTCCGTCATTGCGGGAGACATTGATGCTAGGGCTTTCAATGTCAGCAAAAGCGGGCTGTTCCGATCATTTCACCAGAGCGGGAGCGGAAAGTATCGACTGCATGCGCGTTTGATGGCGGGCGACCTGATCTTCTCACCGGGAGCATAAGGCCGCACGGACTCCACCCTGCATTCGGCGAATTGAATTAAGCAATTTCTGGAGTACAATCACCGCCTCGAATCTAGACAGGGAGATTCCCGCCATGGAGACCATGATCCAACGCCAACGCGAGATTGTCGCCGAACACATTCGCGGCGAAAACGAACATAACTGGCCGGCGGTCTACAACACCTTCGTGCAGGATGACCGCGCTTATTACGACGTGGTGCCGCTGGGCGCGAGGTTCAAAGGCATAGAAGGCGTGCGCGCGTTCTATCAGTCGATCGCGACCGCCATGCCAGACCTGCGGATCGATGTGGTGGCGGAATACGATGTGCCCGGATGTTCCATTCGCGAGGTCGTCATCTCGGGGACACACAAAGGCGAGTTCGGCGGGGTGAAACCCCAGGGGAACAAGCTCCGTTTTGAAATGGCGGCGTTTTACAGCTTCGACACAGATTCAGTGAAGCTCGTCTCCGAAAGGATCTACTACGATCAGGCTACGGTGTTCGCGCAGATGCAGGGGAAACAGGGCGCCGCGGTCGCGTGAACCTTACGGCAAGCGTAACTACGTCGGCCGCAAATGACGATCCGAATAAGAAGAAGATAAAAGAAAAAGACGGGCAGGTGACCCGTCTTTGCCGTTAGAAGCTAGCAGCTGAGAGCTAGTTAACGTCGAACTGTTCCTGGTGCAACGCCGGGTCCGACTTCACGATAATGGTCTTCTTGCAGAGCTCTTCCATTTCGTTCAGCCAACGGCCATTGTTGTTTTTGAGCGCCTTGCCGACTTCGGGATTGACCCGCAGCATGACGTCACTGTGGTCGAGGTGGCGGGCCAGCTTGCGCATCTCCACGTAAATCTCGTTGCACACGGTGTTCACCGACTTCACGAACCCGGTACCCGTGCAGTACGGGCAGGGCGCGCCGATGGTGCGCTCCAGGGATTGCTTCACCCGCTTGCGGGTGATCGCCACCAGTCCGAAGTCGTTAAACTGCAGGACCTTCGACGGGGCACGGTCGCTGCGCAACGCTTCTTCCAGCGCCTGCATAACTTTTTGCCGGTTCCGCCGCTCGTCCATATCGATGAAGTCAATCACAATAATGCCTCCGAGATCGCGCAGGCGTACCTGCCGCACGATTTCCTTGATGGCATCCACGTTGGTTTTGACGATCGTGTCCTCGAGCCGCGCAGTCTTGCCGACGTACTTACCGGTGTTCACGTCAATGGCAACCAGAGCTTCGGTCTGATTGATCACAATGTAGCCGCCGCTCTTCAGCCAAACCTTCGATTTCAGCGCCTTGTTCAGTTCTTCGGATAAGCCGAATTGGTCAAATAAAGGCGTCTCTTTGGTGTACAGCTTGACCCGGCGAACCAGGGCGGGTTGAAAGCGGTTGGCAAAACGGAGAATGCGCTCGTATTCCTGTTCGCTATCGACCCAGATGGCGGAGAAATCGGACGTGACCTGATCGCGAAGCACGCGCTCCACGACATTCAAGTCGTGATAAATCAGGGCCGGCGACTTGCTATTGTCAGAACGGCTCTTGATCTCGGACCACAAATTTTTGAGGAAACGAATGTCAGCCCGCAGCTCTTCTTCCGAGCAGTTCTGCGCCGCGGTACGGACGATAAAACCGCCGTGGCCGTTCTCGCGTTCGCTCATCACGATGCGCTTAAGGCGCTGACGCTCTTCTTCCGAAGAAATCTTGCGCGACACGCCCGTGTGGTTGACGGTCGGCATGTAGACCAGAAAGCGCCCCGGAAGCGCTATGTGGCTGGTGATGCGCGCTCCCTTCTTACCGATGGGCTCTTTCGCGATCTGCACCAGGATCTCCTGGCCTTCTTTCAAAAGATCGGTGATCAGCGGCAGCGGTTGGGCTTCGCGGCGCATGGGACGAAAGCGGCGTCCACCACTGCCCCGCCTTCCGCGATTGCGATCGAAACGGGGACGCTGGGCCCGCTGCGTATAGCCCGCGGTAGCAGCGGGAGCGCGAACCTCAGCCCGCGCCTCGCCTTCCGGCATCTCGCCGCTGAGCAGCGCCTCGGCTTCCTCCTGGGCCTCATCAATAGCCGCTTCTTCTTCGTCGATCTCGTCTTCAGTTTCCCCTTCCGCGCTAGCGGCCTCGACCGGTTCGGAACCGGAAAACTCGGGCGTGACCTGGTCCTGCTGAACACCCGCGCTTCCCACCTGGTGTTCTACCGGCTCGCGGTGATCGTCCGCGGCGTGCGTCTCTTCTTCCAGTTCCTCGAAAGCAGCGTCTTCCTGGATGTCCTCGACGTAGGAGTGCAATTCCGCTTCATCCTCGTCGATTTCTTCTTCTTCCATCGTGCCGGCGGCCCTTGTCATCGAAGTTTCAGGTGAATCGGGGGCAATCGCGCCCTGGCCGGGAGCCTCAAAACTCTCTTCTTCGACAATTTCGTTTTCAGTACCATTGCGCTCGGCAGACCGTGCGCCGAACGTGTCCGCAACATTCATGCGCTGAAAGCGGTCCTGCTCCGAGGTGTGGACCTCGGAATTCGTGTTCTCCACCTCACCCGCTCCGCGCTCGGCATGCCACGCGGGAATGTTTTCTGCCGCATCCTCGTGCAGTTCTGGCGTCAAATCTCCATGTTCTTCGTGCAGAGGCTCACTTTTGGCTCTGGTGAAAAGTGGTTCATCGTCGGGAAAGCTTTCGGCAAGACCGCCAGTGCCTGCGGGACTCGGCTCGGTGTGCGTCACTGGGGACGCCTGCTGGGCAAAGCGCTGGTATTTCGAAATGGACTCGCCGGGCAGGATGATCGGCTGATACCCCGGCGGTGGACCGTATTCAGACGTGCGCGATTCGAAAGACCGCGGTTCTGAGGGCCGTGGTGCCGGGGACTCATTGGGCCGCGCGTAACGGGATTCCGGCATACGCTCGCCGCGCCGTCCGCGACGGCGACGCCGGTTACGCCATCCTCCACGGTCGCCACGCTCACGTTCCCTGTTGTCACCGGGCTGATTCGACTCGGATGCGGCGCTCGCGGTGGCCCCCTGCTCCGGCGCTGGCTCCGCGGCTTCTTCAGAATCCGCAATATATCTGGAGTCGTCTTGTGGGATTGGCACCGGCTGCGCTTCAAATGGCGCCTGGGCACTGCCCGGCTGAACTGCGCGAGGCGTGGGAATGACGTCGTCTAGCTCGTCATCGTGCTCGGCCAGTTCCATGAAGTCGGAAACGTAGAGAAAGGCATCGCGCTCCAGGCCAATGTCGACGAATGCCGACTGCATGCCAGGAAGCACGCGGGTTACTCTGCCTTTGTAGATGGATCCTGCGAGTGTGTATTCGTTTTCGCGTTCCAGGTAGATTTCAGCAAGCTGGTCGTCCTCAACCATCCCCACCTTGGTTTCATGCGGGGTAGAGGACACAAACAATTCTTTTGTCATTCGAACTCCGGGTCTGCCGCCGCGCGCCGGCAGAGATCACCGGTTCAGGTGCGAGGAACGATGGGAAGAATCGAGCGCAGCGCTCAGACCGTCGCCATGTAGGGATCGGTCTCGGCCCCGGAACCGGGTACCGGTCCGGAACGGAATCCATTGCGGAAGCTTTGGAATCTTATGCACTTATCGCGTCTGCAACCGCCGGGGTTGTGACCGCTCTCTCACACCAGTGAAGGGGCCGTTACCCGCCCAGCTATTTTTTCTCAATCCTGCCCGGTCTGAACCCCTTCTGACCGGTGAGTGCCCTCTTTACGCGAGGGCGATCGTGATCTTGTTGGCTGCCGATGGCAACGAGCAGCTGCGCGTGCCCTTCTCCCGCCTATTCAGTTGACGAAACGGCGCATGCGGACATTCATCACAATGCCCAGCGCCAGAAACATAAACAGGACGGAAGACCCGCCGTAACTCATTAAGGGCAAGGGTATTCCGGTAACCGGCATAAAGCCGACGACCATGCCGACATTCACCAGGATGTGAAAGCTAAGCACCGCTACCACACCCATGACCAGAAACGTACCAGCGCGGTCGGGCGCTGTCTGCGCATTCTGGGTCAAACGCATCAGCACGATAAAGTATAGCAGCAGAACGCCTAACGCGCCTACAAAACCATGGGCTTCGGCAAAAGCCGAGAAGATGAAGTCGGTCTGCGGGACCGGCAGGAAGTTCAGATGGGTCTGAGACGTCTCCTTCGCGCCCCATACTCCTCCCGAACCGACCGCAATCAGTGACTGGATGACCTGGTACCCGGAGCCCTGCTTGTCGGCCTCCGGTTGCATAAAGCTGACCAGGCGGTCTTTCTGATAAGGCTTAAGCTTGTGCCAGGCCAGCGGCATTGTCAGCCCGGCCAAGAGCAGTACCACCAATGCTTGCTTGACCCGCAGTCCTCCCAAAAAAAGGGCCATCACGGCGATTGGAATGTAAGTAAGGGCGGTGCCAAGATCCGGCTGCGCCAGAACCATCAGCATGGGAACCCCGACGATGGCGCCCGCCTTGATGAAATCAGGCCAGGTCAGCTCTTTTTCATGCAAGTCGGAAAAGTACTTGGCCACGGCGAGAATAAGTATGAGCTTCACCCATTCAGATGGCTGGAAGTGCTGTCCTCCAGGCAGTTTGATCCAACGCCGCGCGCCCAGGTACTTCTGTCCGAATAGCATCACGGCCATAAGCGAGGTGATCGATGCGATGTACATCCAATGCACCTGGTCGAGCAGCGCCTGGTAGTTCACCAGGCTGACCAGGAACATGGCCGCGAAGCCAAAAATCACCCAATAAATCTGACGCAGATGCGCGCCAGCAAACTTGGTGTGCTCGGTGGCGCTGCGGATTTCGACCACTCCGAGCGCACAGATGATGAGCACAAAGATGACCAGCGGCCAGTCAAAATCGCGAAATGATACGTAGCGTGCCATTGATCTCTTCAGTTACGAGCTGCGAATACTCACCTAATTCACCCCCGGGGCCGCTGTTGCCAGCGGAACGTGCTTACTGGTCACATCCAGCGTGAAGCGTCCGCCCTGCAGCCGCCCTGATCCATCTCCTTCGCCATCGGAATCCGGAGTGGTCCAAACTGCGCCCACTTCCACACTCTTCTTGTGGTCCGCCATCTTTGTCGGCTGACGGCGTTGCTTCTCGACGTAGGCCTTGATCACTTGCGCGGCTGCGCGCGCAGCAAGATATCCGTGTTCGCCTTCTTCGAGAAGGGTGCAAACCACGATCTCGGGATTACGGCGCGGCTCGACTCCCACAAACCATCCATTGTCCTTGAACTTCGATTTGCCATTGGCCAGGCGCGCTTTGGCGGCATTGCTGATGGTCTGAGCGCTGCCCGTCTTACCGGCGAAATCAATGTCTTTTAAATGCGCGCTGGGCGCGGTGCCAATGGGATTGACAACGTTCGCCATGGCATCAGTGATGGTCTGCCAATTTTCCGGATCCAGGGGAATCTTCATCTCGTTCGGCACATTTGCAGCGGGCATCATGCCCACGGGCAAGTCGGTCGGGTTGGTGACGTGAGGCCGGCGTAAAATTCCGCCGCTGGCAATTCCGGCAATCGCTCTGGCCAGTTGGATCGGCGTAGTCGCCACCGCGCCCTGCCCTATGCCGACTGAGATAGTTTCTCCCGCATACCATTTCTGCTTGAAGTTTCGGATCTTCCACTCTTCCGACGGCATCACGCCAGTGACTTCCTGCGGCAGATCGATCCCGGTGCGTTGGCCAAGTCCCAGCAACGTCGCCCACTTCGCAATGCGGTCGATGCCCAGCTTTTCCGCCAGCGTGTAGAAGAACACGTCACAGGACTGGTAAATGCCTTTGCTGATATCCACTGGACCGTGCACCCGGTGCTCCGCGACCACCCAGCACTTGAAATAGCGTCCGTAGAAGCTAGCGCCGCCGCCACAATTAACGTGCAGATTCTGGGCGATGCCTTCCTGCAGCCCAGCCGTCGCCATGATGATCTTGAAGACCGAGCCCGGCGCCAGTTGTGCCTGAATGGCTTTGTTGAGCAAGGGGTGATTTTCGTCGGTGACCAGCTTGTTCCAATCCTCGGCCTTGATGCGCACCGCGAAATTGTTGGGATCGAACGTGGGCCGGCTGACCATGGCCAGGATTTCGCCGGTTCTCGGATCCATGGCGACGATCGCCCCATTTTTTCCTTCGAGTGCCTGCTCGGCGGCAATCTGCAGATCCACATCGACGGTGAGCTTGAGTTGCCGGCCCGGCACTGCCGGAGTTTCGCTGAGCCGCCCCACTTCCCTGCCGCGTGCCGTGACCAGCGCCCGACGCGAGCCGTTCTTCCCCATCAATAATTGGTTGTACTGCAGCTCAACTCCGGATTTGCCGACGACGTCACCGGGATTGTAGAACTCCCATTGCGGCTGGTTCAGCATGTCTTCGCTGACTTCACCGACGTAGCCGATCAGGTGCGCCATGAATCCGTTGCGCGGGTAGAGGCGGCGGTGCGCCATGATGGTGTCGAGTTCGGGGAGTTCGTTGCGGTGCGACTCGATGAACGCCAGCTCGTCGGGGGTGATGTCGTCCTTGATGAAGATCGGCTGGTACTGCGGCATGGAAGCAAAGTGGCGAATGCGATCGCGGAGCTCCTTCGGATCCATGTGCAGGCCCTGAGCGATCAGGTCGGCATCCGCGTACAGGTCGCGGTTGGAATCACGCAGCAGCAGGGCGGAAAACGAGGGATAGTTGTCGACAATGATGCGTCCTTCACGATCCAGGATCTTGCCGCGCGGCGCCAGGATAGGTACATCGCGAACCCGGTTCTTTTCGGAAAGATTAGAGTAGAAGTCGCTCTGCATCACCTGCAGCCGCCAGAGGCCATACGCAAGAATCAGGAAAATCGCGAGAATGATGTATTGCACCGCGGTCAGGCGGATCGCCGATACTTTTTCTTCGCGGCCAAACATCGGAAATCAGTTCTCAATTCCCAGTGTTGCTTCCGGCAAGGCAATGGTGGATTGCAGCATTTCCGGGCACACTTCGGCTCTCCACGAATCACAAAGGACTGTGATGTTGCTGGAGTTAACTCCATTGTAGCGCGCTGTATGGCGACGCGTAACCACCTGCGATGACGAAAGTCACACGCCATGTCATGCCGGAATCCGATCCGCGCCGGTAATCTCGACTATTACTTTAGCTTGCGCGGCTAGCGATGGATCACAGAAGGCCCGCCGTTCCGCATCCGACAATGGTGGTATTCGCACAGGAGAGTGGAGCGTGTCCATAATCGAGCGCCGATCTGAGCAGCGAGTCCCGGCCGCGATCGAGGTACGCGTGTTTGGCCTGGATGCCGAGGGCACACGGTTCGAACAGGGCGCCATTGCCGCGAATATCAGCTTCGGGGGAGCGCTGCTGGCGGGCCTTGCCCAAACGCTCAGGCCCAGTGATCTCGTGGTCGTCCGCTATCGCCAAAAGCAAGCCTGCTTTCGCGTGGTGTGGACGCGCAATTCCGGGAACGAGCGGAAGATTCAGGCTGCCGTTCAGCGCCGCGAAACCGACGAATGCCCATGGGAGGAACTCCTGGCCGCGAGAGCGGCAGTCGCGCGTATTTACAAGGAGTCGAGGGCGGAGCCTTAAGTCCTCTGCTTGAAGCGGTCCAGCACCGCATACAGCGCGACACCCAGGATGGCGTTGGCCAGCGCCGACCACAATTCGTGCGGCCAGCTCCACAGCAGGGTTAGATTGACCAGCCCGCGTGCGACCATGAAGTACACCACTTCGTGGATCACATAAAAGCCCAGGGTCACCAGCAGCCGGGCACCGGCATTCTCGAGGTCGAGTTTCACTCCCAGTGAGGATGCGCCGTAGCCAACCACCGTCTTGGCGATGCCGTAGATGCCAATCGGCTGGTGAGTGAGCGCATCCTGCAGTAGTCCGATGATGCCTCCGTTCAGCAGTCCGGCCACGGGATTGCGCCGTGCCATGGCAAAGAAAATTGTGACCAGCAGCGGCAAATCAAAGATGGTAAAGAACGGAATCCAGCGGGGGATAAACGCCTGGAAAATCAGCGCCAGCAGCGGCACGCCTACGGTCACCGGCACACTGAACCGGAAAACTTCGACTTGCTCACCGGAGGTGTAAGTGATCGGCACTATTGCGGACTATCCTGAGGCGGTGTGGTGCTGGGCTTGGGAGAAACGGTGGTCGCGTTCTGCCCAGCTGCAGCTTGGGGCGCAGATGGCCTGGAGTTCACGGGAGCCTTCATCGTCCCAGCCGTCGCGGCTTTGTTTCCGACTTTCGTGGCAGACGTGTTCACTGAGGATGAGGTGCCGTCCCCTGCTCTCGGAGCAGCGGGGGATCCGGAATCCGTGTTCGCGCCCACTGTTTGAGCCGGTGCTTGAGCTGTTGCCTTCGCGGCCGCCGCACCGTTCGGTGACGCTGCGGGGCCATTGTTAGGCAGTTTATGACCAGTCGCGGTCCCCGTGGCTGCCGCCTTGGGCTTTAGCGTCGCATTCGGCGCCGCGCTCCCAGGCTTTGATGGATCCGCATTCGCACTTACCGCACCTGGTCCGGTCCCACTCGGGCTTGGACCCGGCCCGGCAGCGTCCTTCGGCTTATTGGTATCCGGCGCAGGCGGCTTGTCCGGCACTGAGGGTAAGCGCTGCGCCAGGATATCGATGGCACGCACCGGCCCGTTCGCCATCGGCGGAGCCTCCTTCTCATCGACTTTCGTAACCACCAGCACTTCTTCCAGCTTTCCAAGGTTCGCAGCCGGCTTCACGCGAATGTTGAGGAAGAGTTCCGAACCGGGAGAGACTTTGCTCACTCTGCCGACAGGCAAACCCTTGGGGAAAATGCGATCCCCGCCGCTAGTGAGGACCACTTCTCCCAACTGAACCTGCTCGTCACTCATCACCTTTTCCATAACGACTTCGCCAGATGGCGAGCCGCGCAACACCCCCTGCAGGCGGGACTTTTCGAGAATCGCCCCGACCCCGCTGCTCTGGTCATCGATGAGCAGGACAAGCGAAGTGGAATGAAATACGCGCAACACTTTCCCCACGATGCCATCGGCCGTGATCACCGCCATATCGGGCTTGATGCCATCGCGCGTGCCTTTGTCGATATAGATGGACCGCGACTGCTCACTGCCGCTCGATCCAATTACCTGCGCCGCAATCGTCTGGGCAATGAACTGTTCCTTGAAGCCGAGCAGCGATTGCAGGCGGCGCGCCTGCTCAGCGTCCTGATTGAGCCGCACCTGCTCGAGGCGCAATGCCTCGATCTCAGCCTTCAGTTGCCGGTTTTCCGCGCGCACTCCGCGCAAGTAGAAATAGTTGTGCCACAGATAGGCGGTGGAGCTCTGCGTCCACACAATCGCCTTTTCGAAAGGAGAGACTGCGGAAACGGTCCAAACCCGAATCAGCCGCGTGGATTCATTCTCGGTGGTGCGCTTCACCTGCACCGCCAGCCCGAGCACTTGCAGGAACAGCACTCCGACCAGAATGATCAGGTTGCGATAACGGCCGAGGACGGATTCCATAACATCAGTTGCCAGTTCTTAGTTGTCGATCGCCGGTTGTAGTGGCGCGTTCTTCATCACAGGCGGAGAGAATCATTGCGGGACGCGGTCGCCGGACCCAATTACCTACCGTAAAGCGCGGGCGAAACCTGATTTCTGATCTTCTCCCGCTTTACTGCTTTAGTCGATAGATATCTTTCTCAGCAGCTTGAAGTCGCTCAGCATCTTGCCCGTGCCAAGCACCACGCTGCACAGTGGATCGTCGGCGATGGAAACCGGCAACCCGGTTTCTTCCCGGATGCGCTTGTCCAGGTTCTTCAGCAGCGCCCCGCCGCCGGTCAGCACAATGCCGCGATCGCTGATGTCGGCCGACAGTTCGGGCGGCGTGCGCTCCAGCGCCACGCGGATGGCATTCATGATGGTGGATACGCATTCGCTCAAAGACTCGCGCACTTCGCTGTCATCGACGGTAATCGTCTTGGGCACGCCTTCGATCAGATTACGTCCCTTTATTTCCATGGTCAGCGGCTTGTCCAGAGGATAGGCACTGCCAATCTCGATTTTGATCTGCTCCGCGGTGCGCTCGCCAATCAGCAGGTTATATTTGCGCTTCAGATAATTCATGATGGCCTCGTCCATCTGGTTGCCGGCCATGCGCACGGAACGCGAATAGACGATGCCGCTGAGCGAGATCACCGCGATGTCGGTCGTGCCGCCGCCGATATCCACGACCATGTTGCCGCTGGGTTCAGTGATCGGCAGCCCGGCGCCAATGGCCGCTACCATGGCTTGTTCTACAAGGTGCACTTCGCTGGCTTTAGCCCGATAGGCGGAGTCCATGACCGCGCGTTTTTCCACTTGTGTGATCTCCGAAGGGACGCCGATGACAATACGCGGGTGCACCAGCATCTTGCGGTTGTGCGCCTTCTGAATGAAGTAATTCAACATCTTCTCGGTAACCTTGAAGTCGGCGATGACGCCGTCCTTCATCGGCTTGATGGCGACGATGTTGCCCGGTGTGCGCCCGAGCATCTCTTTCGCCTCCTTGCCCACCGCTTCCACCTCGCTGGTGTTCTTGTTGATGGCAACGATGGAAGGCTCATTAACCACGATTCCCTTGCCCCGCGCATATACCAGCGTGTTAGCAGTCCCTAGGTCGATGGCCAGGTCGCTGGAGAAAATGCTGAACAGCGAACGCAGGTTGTGAAAACGCGAGCCGTTTGCGTGAAATCCGTTGGATGACATACGTTAACTCTCTACTGACATTCCGGGCGAACCCGGTCATTGGTAAAATTTCGAGGGAATCCGGTTACTCTTATTTTATGTGAGTTCCTGAATCCCTGCCGAACCTTGAACTTTCCTTACGCTCAACCCCTAGTTACTGCAACACGACCTTCTTCTGCTGCGTGTTTACACCGCCCGCGGCGTTCTGCGCCGTGACCGTGATCACGCTCTCTCCCGGCACCATGGGCGGCGTGAAATAGTGAAAGCTGCCGTCCGACTGGATCATTGGCACTTCCCGGCCGTTCACCATGACTCGGGCTCCCGGTTCGGTCTTGCCCGTAACTTCCAGCACGTGCCCATGCTGAATAAAGGGATCGAGTTCCAGCCCGATGGCCACGGCATCCTTATCTTTAGGAATAATGGTGAAGCGGTTTTTCTCGCTCTCCACCGATTCCTTGTTCTGCTTGTCGTAAGACTGCACCATCCAGTAGTAGGCGCCTTCAGTCAGGCCGGTGACCGTGACATCCGCGGTCGGAACTTTGCGATCCACAATGGTGGACGAGAAGAACGGATTACGCGAAACCCGCAGCCGGTAACCGACCGCGTTTGCCATCTGGGTCCAGGAAAACTCGATTGGTTTCGACTCGCCCGAAAAGAAAATCGGCATCATGTTGGCCGGCGAAATCGGGGTGGGCGGCCCAATCTCTTTCAACTTCGCCATGGTCGGCGACTGCGCCTGGAAGCTGACCTTTTCCCAATCGGACAATCGTACAGTCGTGCCATTGCGGGTCACGTCGCCGCTTCCTTTTTTCAGCAGGATTTCATGCTGGTCCGCCTTGGGATCGTTGTGCACGACCGCCGCGCTTTCAGGAGCCAACGATGCGGTAGCTCCGGCAACGATCACTTGCGACTTCGATCCTTGCACAAACGTCGAGGTCGACAAATCAACCGTTCCGGTGCTCACCGCGACGGCCACATTGGTCTGCTGCTGATCGTTGGCCGAGTTCTCTTCAATGACAATGAGCGAGTCCTGTTTGATCGTGTAGTTCGTGCCGTCGTTGAACACGACCTTGGCCATGCCTTCCGATCCGGTCTGCACCACGTCCCCTTTTTCCAGTGGCACGCCGTAATCCGCTGTCAACCAACTGCTGCCATTCGCCTTTTTCACTCGGACCGTGCCGTCAAGCGCGGTGAAGTGCGCCTGCTGCGCGCTGCCGCTGAGTACATGATCAGAATTCGACGCCCCCGCGATCTTTTCCAGGACATTGTTCGCCAGCTTGTCGGCAGCCTTCAGGCTCCCTTCCGTGAACTGCGGAAAGGCAAAATGCATGACCGCGGCGAACAACACTGCCGCCCCGAGCAGCATGAGAGCCACGCTGCGGTACGTGACCGTTTTCCACGCGACGTAAATGCCCGGCTTGCGCCGTGAAGACACAGAGTCCACAGAAATCCAGCCAAATCTTAGGAATATGGGGTACGAGTCACACTAACACAAGCATATATGAGCAGGAACAGGTTATTAAGGCAGGTACCGCTGTCAGTGGTTACGAAAGTGACATGAGTTATCGGAGCCGTGCCGAACTCAGAGGCCGCGCAGAATTTTTATTTCCGCCTACGCTTCACGGCCAGTCAACATCGATGGCATAGATCTGCTGCGGGCTTACATCGCGCACGAATAGGCCCGATGCATCCGGCGCAATTCCGCTCCACGCTCCCCATGTGCCCCAGAGGCGGCGAATCTCTCCCAGTTCATAGAGCGACTTGAGTTGCGAGCTACCCAGTTGCGCCTGCGCGAAAAACGGAGGGGAGGCGAAAACGTTATCGAAATACACTGAGCGGCTGTCATTCGACCAAGTCGGATAATTCACCGAGGTTTCCACCCAGTCTGACCAACTCTGATTTTTGACATCGAAAAGCCCCAGCTTCGAGTAGTCACCTTTAATGGCCGCAATGTAGCGTCCGTCGGGAGACCAGCGCGGACTGAACCAACCCTTCGAGCCAGGAACCAGCCGAGCCGTTCCCGTCTTGAGATTCAGGACGAAGATGGCAAGATCATCGCTGGCCACTCCCATATCCACACGGCCAAAGGCAATGAAATTCCCGTCATTGCTCCAGGTCGGATCAACCTGGTTCAGATTCTCGTGAAACAGCTCGCGGGGAGTGCCGCCGTCGCTGGAGATCAATCGCAAACTCCAGGGCTTGCCCGCTGACTGCCAATCGAACGCAATCCATTTCCCATCCGGAGACCAACGGGGAAGGGTCGCCCTTCCGGAACGGTTCGTGAGTTCCAGTCGTTCACTTCCGTCCACGTGGCTGCGCCGCAGTACACCATTCGGGATGGTCACGTACGTAACCCATTTACCATCGCGAGAGAAATCCAGATCAGTCGCGGACATGCCCGAGAGATAGGGCACATATTGCTCAGCTGTCGCGTCGTAGCGAACCAGTTCCCCCCGGTACTGGGCGCCCACCGCGAACAGTTTATGTCCATCTTTGCTGGGGACTGCGCCGAGCCACTCCAACGGTCCCATGGTCAGGCGGACCGGGGTCTGCTTCTGAAAAAGGCGAGGGCGATCAGCGACCGCCCAGATGTTACGGCCGGCGGAATCCCGGCTTTGAAAAACAAAGTAGCGTCCATCGGGTGTCCAGTCGCCGCAGCACTCGCTGGGAGGATTGTGCCATCCCCGAAACAGTGGGTGCATCCCCGAACCATCTATGCGCGCCTCCCAGATTGAGGAGGCGATCTCGGCTGCGTCGCTCTGCGTGAAGCGAATCCGCTGGCCGTCGGGTGAAAGCTTCAGAGAGTGCACTTCGCCCTGCACCGCCCCCAGCTTGCGTATATCGCTGCCGTCGCTATGGGCAATGTAAATGCCCGAGTCGCGTGCGAAAACGATGCTTTGGCCATCCGGGGTCCATGCGGCGGCATGTGACATGATGCCGAGCCGATGAGGCGATCCGGCCGGCAGCGGTAATACCGTGAGCTCTCCCTGCTCTTTGATACGGCCGCTCCAATCCATGGATGCGAGCAACTGCGAACCATCTTTGGAGATCGCAACCGGATAAGCGTCTGCATATTGGGTAATCGCAGAAATGTCGCCACCTACCGCGGCAACCTGGGCCAACGCGAGATGAAACCCGGTCTGCTCCCGGGCGAAGTAAATACGCTCTCCATCGGTAACCACGCCGTGCGGAGCCAGGTCCTCATGTGTGATCTGCGCAACCGTACCGACGATAGGAATTCCCGGTTGAAGCGATATCCCGGGCAACACCACTGCCGCCAACACGATGAGGGCAGCTCCGGAAATCAGCCAGGGAGACCACCCCTTTCGGGGCTTTGCAGAAGACTCGACGAGAGTGCCGTTTCCGTTAGCGGATTCTGGCTTGGGATCATGGTCGTTGGCCGCCACTTCGGTCTGGGCAATGAAGCGGTAGCCCCGCCGTGGCACTGTCTCAATGTACTTGGGAGTATTGGCGGAATCACCCAACACCTCGCGCAGGCGGTTTACTGCGGCATTTAATCCATGATCGAAATCTCCGTACGTGGTGCCCGGCCAAAGCCTTCGCTGCAACTCCTCCCGGCTCACGACCCTGCCGGGTTCCTCGGCCAATAGGAGAAGCACTTGCATGGCTTGCCCGGAAAGCTTGAGCCGAATTCCGTGCTTGCGCAGTTCCCCTGATAGCACCGCGATTTCGTACGGACCAAAACGAATGGAAGCTGGTACCTGGCTTTGATCTGGCATCCCCATCACCGTGCCTTGCGCCGAGTCTAGCACTTAGATAGCTGAAAGGCCCTGCTCACCGCGACCACAATAGATGCTACCTCACTGTTCAATCAACAACTTAACGAATGACCTACAACTATCTTTTTTAAACTTTGGAAGGATTGCAGTAGCAGAAGGCACAAGCCATTTTTGCGCCACACAGTGGGGGTGTCGCGATGGCTTGGAAATCGGTCAAGGCAATCATTCTGTTCGCATCCATTGTGGGCACTTCATTCGCCCAGACATTACGCATTCGCGATGTTATGGTAAGCGAACCCGGGCTGCCCCGAACCGTCAACTTCTCTTGCACCGCTGACTACAATGCAGTTCAGTGCGTCCACGACGTCAAAACTCTGCAACACGAGCTTGCCAGGTATCCGCTCGATGGACTCGGGCGCTGGTCGTTTGTTCTTGCCCCTTCCGACCACTGGGCCGAACTGGTCGCCAAGCTGAAGGGGAACCCAGTCAGCCCCGCCTTTTCCGTGCTCGACCAGGGAACTACCGTCTTTGAACAGGCGCTCTTCTCCGCGGCTCCGGCGCGTTCCTGGGAACTCATGCAGATGTTCGGAGCGCTCGGGGCTCCTTTGTTGCGCCTGGCGATAACGCACGAACTGGGCCATGCGATGTGCGCTGAGATGGACGAGCGCCGGGCGGATGAATTCGGGCGTGAGTTGCGCTCGCGAGAGGCTGCCTCATGCGCAACGGATGCACACCAGCGAAGCAGTTCCTCGCCTCAGGCGCGCAGCCGCAGCATGCCCTAGTTTGGCGCTCGTATCGCATGGAGATCTGGCAATGTGGTGTGGAATCGGCGCTAGACTCTTGAACCCCTTTGAGATTCTGCCCATCAAACGCGCACGGCTTGCCGGGCTCGCCGGGACTCTGTAGCATTGATGTTTTAGGGATAATTTTCCGCGCGCTGCCAGGAGGCCTTATGGCTACCGATATCATGACTGGTCCCACCATTCTGGGTGGCACCACCAAAACAAAAATTTTCAAGAACTTCATTGACGGCGAATGGGTCGATTCCACGACTGGCGAGACTTTGGAAGACCGCAATCCCGCCGACACCCGTGAAGTAGTCGCCATTTTTCAGAAGTCCGGCAAGCAAGACGTAGACGCGGCGGTCGACGCCGCCAAGCGCGCATTTGTGAAATGGCGCATGGTGCCAGCCCCACGCCGGGCGGAAATTATCTTCCAGGCGGCCGAAATCCTGAGTGAGCGCAAGGAAGAGTACTCGCGGGATATGACTCGTGAAATGGGCAAGATCCTGAAAGAGACGCGGGGCGACGTGCAGGAGGCCATCGACAGTGCGTATTACATGGCCGGAGAAGGCCGCCGCATGTTTGGCCCCACCACGCCCTCCGAGCTGCCTAACAAGTTCGCCATGGCTATCCGCCAGCCGCTGGGGGTTTGCGCCATGATTACTCCATGGAACTTCCCCATGGCGATTCCTTCGTGGAAGCTGCTTCCTGCGCTCGTCTGCGGCAATACTTGCGTGATCAAGCCCGCCCAGGACACTCCGCTCTCGACATTTAACCTGGTGCGCGCCCTGGCGGATGCCGGCGTGCCCAAAGGAGTAATTAACATCGTGACCGGCTTTGGCAGTTCGGTGGGAACGCCCATGACCGAGCACGCTGACGTTCGCGCTGTTTCGCTGACCGGTTCATCGGAAGTTGGACGCATTGTAGGCACGACCGCCGCCAAGAGCTTCAAGCGCTGCTCGCTCGAACTCGGCGGCAAGAATCCGATGATCGTTCTCGACGACGCCAACCTCGATCTCGCGATTGAGGGTGGCCTCTGGGGAGGGTTTGGGACCACCGGTCAGCGCTGCACAGCGACGAGCCGGATCATCGTGCAGAAAGGCGTGTACCACGAGTTCGTGGAACGCTATGTCGATCGCGCCAAGCGTCTGAAAATCGGTAACGGGCTCGATGAAACGGTGGACATGGGACCGGCAGTCAACGAAGCTCAGCTCAAAACGGATCTCAAGTACATCCAGATCGGCAGCGAGGAAGGCGCCAAGATGGTTTGCGGCGGTCATCGCCTGGAAAAGGGAGATTACCAGTACGGCTGGTTCCTCGAGCCCACGGTCTTCATCGATGTAGATCCCAAGATGCGCATTGCGCAGGAAGAGATTTTCGGACCGGTGGTCTCGATTATCCCTTGCGAGAACCTGGAGCACGCCATCGAAATCGCCAACAACATTGACTACGGGCTGTCGTCCGCCCTTTACACCAAGGACGTCAATGGCGCCTTCCGCGCCATGCGCGATCTGGAAGCCGGCATCACCTACATCAACGCGCCCACCATCGGGGCGGAGGTTCACCTTCCGTTCGGTGGCGTGAAGGCCACCGGCAATGGACACCGCGAAGGCGGCATAGGGGCCATCGACTTCTACAGCGAATGGAAAGCGGTGTACATCGACTATTCCGACAAACTGCAGAAGGCGCAGATCGATAGACCGGAATAAGGCAGCGTCGGCGCTCAGCTTCCAGCCGCCAGGATGCGCTCCTGGCGGCTGATTTGTTTAGGCGCCATGTGCGGGGATGTCGGATAATAGTTGGGCAGAATTGGCCTGCGTATCTGCTCCAGTGACCGATTCGAGTGATCACTATGCCGCTGACTCAATCCCGCGAAATCCTTGCTGCTTCCCATCTCGATAACGTTCGCTACGCTATCCGCGACTTGGCCTGTGTAGCGGATGAAGTCACGAAACAGGGACACAAAATCCTGGCGTTGAATATCGGCGATCCCATTACTTTCGATTTCGCAACTCCTCCGCACCTGATTGAGGCTGTCTACAAGGCGATGCGCGATGGGAAGAATGGCTACGCGCCTTCGGAAGGGATCCGCCAGGCGCTCGAGTCCATCCGTGGGGAGGCCGCACGGAAGGGAATTTCCAGCGTGCAGAATGTGTTCGTAACTACAGGCGTCAGCGAGTGCGTCGACATCTGTCTTTCCGCTTTGCTGAATCCCGGGGAGAACATTCTGACGCCCTGCCCCGACTATCCCTTGTACTCCGCCGTGCTGGCAAAACTCGGCGTCGAGCTAAACACTTACTATCTGAACGAAGAAGATGGCTGGCAGCCCGATATCGAGGACATCCGCAAGAAAATCACGCCTCGCACCCGGGCGATCGTTCTGATCGATCCCAACAACCCAACCGGGTCGGTCTGCTCCCGCCAGATGCTGCAACAGATTGCGGAACTCGCGCGGCGACATAACCTGGTCATTCTGGCCGACGAAATCTACGACAAGCTGATACTCGACGATGACCAGCACATTTCCATCGCCTCCGTAGCTCCCGATGTGCCGGTCGTCACATTTGGAGGATTGTCGAAAAACTATCTCGCCCCGGGCTGGCGCATCGGATGGGGCATTGTGAGCGGCGACTCGGCAGTGAAGCCGTATGCGGACGGCATTGTGCGCCTGCTACGGGCTCGCCTCTGTGCCAATCACCCGGAGCAGTACGCGATCAAAGCGGCGCTCGAAGGGCCGCAGGACCACCTGGTCGGGGTTCTCGCCAAGCTGCGCTCGAGGCGCGACCTGACGATGAACTGGTGCCGTTCAACTCCGCGCGTCAGTTGTGTCTCACCACGCGGCGCTTTCTATGCTTATCCTTCGATTGATATTCCGGAACGCGATGACGTGTTCGTAAAAGAATTGATCATGCAGAAGCACGTCATGGTCGTGCATGGGTCGGGCTTTGGACAAAAGCCCGGGACGCAGCATTTCCGCATCGTCTTCCTACCCGACGAGAAGACGCTCTCCGCCGCTTTCCAGGCAATCGGCGACTTCCTGCGCGAGCGCTACGGCTGAAGCAATCGGGCCCAAACTCCGTGGCACGCTGACAACCTCAGCTTCGCGGGGCGGCCACGCCGAAAGTTGCCAGCCGGCGCTTTTGGAAGTCGGTCACGTCGAGGTGTTCGGATTCCATGGCCGCCTCTTCGCTTTCCCATTCCTCCGCTTCTCGATCCGCCAGTGAATTGACCAGAGCCGTCGCACACGCCGCGCAACAAAAGCCTTTGTGATAGGTTCGGGTTCCTTCCTCCTCATCGGTGGAGTACTCGTAGCTGAAGATTGGGGGCTGCAGCACACACATGCTGCAGGCTTCCGGAGCGTTGACAAACAGGGGGTCGAAGGTGGCAAAGAAGAGACTATCGTTCATGGCGCACCTCGTTCTCTTCTACATCGCACAATGCCAGACCTCAGCGCTGTGATTGGGGTCACGACGCGATGGTTAGAAAATGTCAAAGAGAGTCGTAATGCGCCATGAGGCGCGTGTGATCGAGCGCTTCAGTCGTGGAATTTCGCCACTCTGAATCGGGAAACACTCTTCTGCTTTCGTCTAGGGAAATACGGCAGCGGGACGTTGTCGACAACAGCTTGCGGATTATCCTGGACCAGCGCGCGAGCGACCGCCTCTCCGTGGGATTCAGCGATCAATTCCCTCGCACCGGAAAGAATCGGCGGTCGATGCTCAAGATCATGCGCATCGGTGGCCAGCACGTGCACGGCATCATTGTTCAGCAACCAGTTTGCGATCCTGCGCACCGTCTCTCCCCAACGTCCAGTAAAAGCTGAAGCGGTCACCTGGATCACGCATCCCTCGTCCGCCCACTCCAGTACCGGTTCCGGCGAACGCTTCAAAATTGCATTGCGCTCCGGGTGGGTGAGAATCGGAATAATCCCTGCATCGCCGAGCTTGCGAAAGCAGTCAGTAACCTGCACAGGAATGCTGTAGTCGCTCAACTCCACCAACATGTAGTTCGTGCCTTCGATGGTGTAGCGCTCGGGATGCAACAATGCGTCCTGAAGGTTCTCGTAGGAAAGGTGGAAATCACAACCCAAGCTCAACCTGGGCTGATGGCCGGCTGATTCCTGCAAGCGCTGGAGGTCGGACTTCAACTTTACCCGGTCATAGGCATAACGCTCGTTTGCGTGAGGCGTGGCGACGATATGAGTGATCCCATCCGTTGCCGCAATCTGGCACATCTCACGGGCGATTTCCCAGGACTTCGCCCCATCGTCGACCCCGGGAAGCAGGTGACAGTGGATATCAATCACAATTGGTACGGTAGCAAAAAGACTGGGCTGCAGCTAGTAGCCCCGGTAGAAGCTACAAGATGTGCGGGTTACTTATGCTGCGGCTGAGTTGCGGGGGAACTGCCTGCCAGCGGGTCGGTGGCCGGCGCATGACGAGGATTCTGCGGAGCGCTGGTCATCGCGCTCTCTGGATTCAACAGGTGGTCGTGATTGGGACCCAGCCCGAGCTTGATCAGGGCGCGTGCATCGGGAACTGTCTTGCTCTGCCATCCATTGTCCGCCTGGTATTTCTGAAGAGCCTTTTGGGTAGCATCGTCCCATTTCCCGGTAGGATCGCCGTTGAGGTAATGCTCACGGATCAGCGCTTCCTGAATCTGTTGTGTCCGCTCGGAATCGATCTTCTGCTGCCCTCGCGAGCGTCCGTGCGCGACCTTTCTCGACTTTTTACCCGTGCGCGAGGACTTCTTCCCAGAGGAATGCGATTTTTTACCGGAAGCCGACACCGCCTTCGTTGGCTGCTTTGGGGTGCCATGTGCGTGCGACGCAGCCGTGGTGTCGGTAGCTGCGGCTCCCAAAGCACACCATAGGCAAACCGCACAACTCACGGCTAACATTTTCCCGAAATGGCAGAACAATCGCAGTGCTGCTTCCTCCGAGGTTCTACGGATTGGAACCGCCTTCGCCCTGAGTGGTTGCTCCGAGCAGCCGCCCCTTGGCAAAAGAAGGACCTAGCCAGGCCGGCAATCGAATCATGCTCCTGACGCCGATTCTCTGCCAGTCTCGCTAGGTCAGTAACAGGTTACGGAAGTGTACCCGCCAGGAAGATTGTGCCGGTCTGTGCCCCCGCGCCCCGTGGACGCACCAGGAATACCACATCCTGCCCGCTCTTCATGCCAGCCTCGATCCTGTTGAATTCATCCCCGCTATTTACCGGCTGTTTATTAATTTCCAGGATAACGTCGCCGCGGTTCAAGCCCACATCCTCGGCGAAGGAACCCGGCTTCACATCCTGCACAATAACGCCCTTGTTCGCGGGGATATCCAAGCGGTCGGCGACATCGGGAGTAATGCCACGCACCGTCACACCGAACTTGCTGGGCTTTGGCTCAGTTTGCTCACCACCCTCTTCATCTTCGCCCAGGCGTGTGGCAAACAGCTTAGCGCGATCGGCGATCGTGACCGTGGTCTCCTGCTTTTTGCCGTTACGCAGGAAGCTGATCGCAGCCTTGCTTCCCGGCTTGCGATTGGCAATGTCGTTCACCAGTTCGTCGCCGGTTTTCACTTCTTTGCCATCCACGGCGGTGATGGTGTCTCCCACTTTCAAGCCCGCCTGGTCCGCTGGACTGCCTGCGACTACGTTGGCAATGGTCACTCCGGACTGCACGCCATAAACTCGCGCAATCGCTGGCACCGGCTGTGCGTTGAACTCCACTCCAATGGACCCGCGCTGGACGCGGTGTTCCGGCCCAATCAGCTGGTTGTAGACCTGCGCGACAGTGTTCGAAGGCAGCGCAAAACCTACACCTGCATAAGCATTCGTGTCGGTAAGGATGGCGGTGTTAATGCCAATTACCTCGCCTCTCATATCAACCAGCGGTCCCCCCGAATTGCCCGGGTTAATAGCCGCGTCGGTCTGAATGAAGGATTGGAATTGCCGATTAGGAACGATGTTGCGGCCCTTATACGAAACGATTCCCGCCGTGACCGTGGCATTTAGTCCGAAGGGGCTGCCAATGGCGAGCACCCAATCACCAACCTGCATGCCATCGGAGTTCCCCAGCTTGGCCGCGGGGAGTGGCTTGTCAGAGTCGATCTTAATCACTGCCAGGTCGGTCTCCTGGTCAGTACCGATGACCTTGGCATCATGCTGTACGCCGGGAGGGTCGTCCTGCAAACGGACACGCACCCGGTCGGCTTTCTCTACCACGTGCCGATTGGTAACAATGTACCCCTTGGCATCAACAATCACGCCGGAGCCGAGCGAGTGCTCCCGCATCGTGCCCGGTCCCGGTCCTCCGCCGGGGCCTCCCTGCCCGCCGAAAAACCGATCAAAGAAATCCTCGAACGGATTGCCGTCGTCATCGTTGTTGTCACCGCCTCCTCCCGGAGGAGCCATGCGATTCCGACGATGCGGGTTCTTGATAGTCGATTCCGTGTTGATATTGACGACGCTAGGCTCGAGCTGCTTCGAAATTTGCGAAAACTGGTTTGAAAGTTGCTGCGGCGCGGGTACCGTGAGCGGGCTCGCATCCGACGCCTTCTGCGCTTCTTTCCCCTTCACTCCGTACGAAATTACCGTGCCAATGAGTATGCCAACCGTGAGCGTGGCCAAAATCGTGAGGGTGTAGGCCCAGCGGTTGGCCTTTAGCTTCACCCAGAAAGCGCTTTCGCGCGAATCCATAGTCAACTTGCCTCCGATGTATGGCGAAAAAAGCAATTATACCCGTTCGCCTGACGCAAACAGCATCGCTAAACTCCTGCACCCTACAACGGTTAGACGCGCAAAGGGGTTGCCGAGTTATCGCCGTCGCGCCACTCTTACCTTCCAATTTGGAACGGCAGCATGCGCCGCAATTCCCTACATTTTCGCCGCAAAAACCGCAAGAAACAGGCCTGTATAGGACGCGATTACCAGCAGGATCATCATGGCGCCGAAAGAAAGGGCAGTCAGCAGGTCGAAAGGGCCATAAACGCAGCAGCGTGCCAGGCGCGAAACGCCCAGTCCCATGCTGGCCACGAGCACTGGACAAAGCACAAAGGCAATGGTGGAAGCGTGTGCAATCGCCGGATCAATCACCAGGTAAGCCAGAGCGGGAAGGAATGCCAACGCCGGAATCAATGCCAGGGGCGCACC
>Ga0070741_10001440_pt1 | contig 72512 bp, 77 predicted proteins | sample Coa_R1_4_FD_66440 | JGI IMG/M metagenome (GOLD analysis project Ga0070741, IMG submission 66440) | Surface soil microbial communities from Centralia Pennsylvania, which are recovering from an underground coalmine fire - Coalmine... | ecosystem: Environmental > Terrestrial > Soil > Unclassified ... | reverse complement strand
ACCGGCGTCGTGCTGGCGAACGCCGGCGTCGACCGCGTGCTGCAGGACACCTATTACGTGGTGGCGCACTTCCACTACGTGCTGTCGCTCGGCGCCGTGTTCGCCATCTTCGCCGGCTGGTACTACTGGTTCCCGAAGATGTCGGGCTACATGTACAACGAGACCATCGGCAAGGCGCACTTCTGGGTCACCTTCATCGGCGTCAACCTGGTGTTCTTCCCGCAGCACTTCCTCGGCCTCTCCGGCATGCCACGCCGCTATGTCGACTATCCGGATGCCTTTGCGGGCTGGAATTTCGTCTCCTCGATCGGCTCCTACATCTCGGGCTTCGGCGTCCTGATCTTCATCTACGGCGTGATCGATGCCTTCGTCCGCAAGGAGCAGGCTGCCAACAATCCGTGGGGGCCGGGCGCCACGACACTGGAATGGACGCTGCCGTCGCCGCCGCCGTTCCACCAGTTCGAAGTTCTGCCGCGGGTGGAGTGATTACACGATTTGGCGCGACGCCGGAGACCGGCGTCGTGCTTGTCTAGAAAGCGAGCCTCTCTCACGTGTCCGTCGTCGATCAGAACACGATTGCCTTTGCGCCCCGGATTTCCGAGGCCGAGGTCTCCGACTACATCGCCCTCCTCAAGCCGCGGGTGATGTCGCTCGTGATCTTCACGGCGCTGGTGGGGCTCGCGCTCGCGCCTGGCCATGTCCATCCCGTGCTCGCCTTCACCTCGCTGCTCTGCATCGCGGTCGGCGCAGGCGCCTCCGGTGCGCTCAACATGGCGCTGGAGGGCGATATCGATGCGGTGATGACCCGCACCGCCAATCGCCCGATCCCGCGCGGCCGCATCACCAAGGGCGAAGCGATGGCGTTCGGCATGACGCTGTCCTTCTTTGCGGTGATGACGCTCGGCATCCTGGTCAACTGGTACGCCGGCGCGCTGCTCGCCTTCACCATCTTCTTCTATGTCGTGATCTACACGCTGGGCCTGAAGCGCCGCACCGCCCAGAACATCGTGATCGGCGGTGCCGCGGGCTCCTTGCCGCCCGTCGTGGCCTGGGTCGCGGCAACCGGCTCGCTGTCGGTCGAGCCGCTGCTGTTGTTCCTGATCATCTTCTTCTGGACGCCGCCCCATTTCTGGGCGCTGGCGCTGTTCCGCTCCGACGACTATGCCCGCGCCGGGGTGCCGATGCTGCCGGTGGTCGCCGGCCCCGATGCGACGCGGCTGCAGATCCTGCTCTACACCATCGTGCTGGTGGCGATTGCCGCGAGCCCCTGGCCGCTCGGCTATTTCGACGCCATCTACGGCGTGACCTCGCTGGTGCTCGGCGGCGGCATGCTGTGGCTCGCGATCGAGGTTTACCGCCGCCGCGAGCGCAGCCAGTCGCTGCGCGCCACGCGAAGGCTGTTCGCCTTCTCGATCCTCTATTTGTTCGCGCTGTTCGCGACGCTTCTGCTCGAAGTGGTCGTGCGCGCGGCGCTGGCCTCACTGGGTTAGGGAGGCGCAGGGCACCACGATGAGCGACCAGCAGCCGCCGGATGGGATCGTGCTGACGGAGGCGCAGAAGCGCAGCCGCAGGAATCGCTCGATCGCAACCGCGCTTGCGCTCGGCGTGCTGGTCCTGCTGTTTTTCGCGGTCACTCTGGTGAAGGGGCCGGCCGTTCTGAACCGGCCGTTGTAAGCGCATGACACAAGAGCCCATCACCCCCTCGACCAACCGACCCCCGCGGCTCAGCCGTGATGCGCTGGTGGCGGCGATCTGCGGCCTGGTCGTGGTGCTGATGGTCGGCGCCGCCTATGCGGCCGTGCCGTTCTACAACTGGTTCTGCCGTGCCACCGGCTTCAACGGCACGACGCAAGTCGCCAAATCAGCGCCGACAGGCAAGCCGCTCGCGCGCACTGTTGCCGTGCGTTTCGATTCCAATGTGTCGGGCGGGCTGCCCTGGAAGTTCGAGCCGGAAAAGACCGAGGTCGAGGTCCATATCGGCGAGGTCACCACCGTCTATTACACAGTGACAAACGAATCCGCGCGGAGCACGACCGGGCAGGCGGCTTACAACGTCGCGCCGCTCACGGTCGGCGCCTATTTCGTGAAGATCAACTGCTTCTGCTTCACCGAGCAGACTTTTGCGGCGGGCGAGAAGCGCGAACTGGCGGTGGTGTTCTATGTCGATCCCTCCATCGTCGAGGATCACGACAATGACGGCTTAAGCGCGATCACGCTGTCCTATACCTTCTATCCCGTCCGCGAGGAGGCCAAGCCGGTCGCAGCAGGCGAGCCGGACAAGCGGGCGCGACCGCCGGGGTAGGTTTTCGGATTTGATTTTTCGGGGAATATGTGCCGAATCAACCGGCACGGCTTAGGGAGAAAGTGGGCAAAATGGCTACCGCGCAAGTCAAGCATCACGATTACCACCTGGTGGATCCGAGCCCGTGGCCGGCCGTCGGCGCGACCTCGGCCTTCATCATGGCCGTTGGCGCGATCACGTGGATGCACCACATGTTCGCCGCAGCGCCCATCGTCTTCGGCATCGGCACCATCGGCGTGCTCTATACCATGGCGAGCTGGTGGGGTGACGTCATCAACGAGGCCGAGCACAAGGGCGACCACACCCGCGTGGTGCAGATCAGCCATCGCTACGGCATGATCCTGTTCATCGCCTCCGAGGTGATGTTCTTCGTCGCCTGGTTCTGGGCCTTTTTCAACTCGGCGCTGTTCCCGGCTGATGCCGTGCACGCCACGCGCGACGCCGTGTTCGGCTGCGGCGCCGGGACGGCAATGGGCGCCTGCACGGTGCCCGGCACCTGGCCGCCCAAGGGCATCGAGGCCTTCAACCCCTGGCACCTGCCGCTGCTCAACACGCTGATCCTGCTCACCTCGGGCACCACCGTAACCTGGGCGCACCATGCGCTGCTGGAGAATGACCGCCAGGGCTTGAAATACGGCCTGATCCTGACCGTTCTGCTAGGGGCCAGCTTCACCTGTGTGCAAGCCTGGGAATATGCCCACGCCGCGTTCGGCTTCTCCGGCAACGTCTACGGCGCCACCTTCTTCATGGCGACCGGCTTCCATGGTTTCCATGTCCTGATCGGCACCATCTTCCTGACCGTCTGCCTGGTCCGGGCCTATCTCGGCCATTTCACCCCGAAGCAGCACCTCGGCTTCGAGTTCGCGGCCTGGTACTGGCACTTCGTCGACGTGGTCTGGCTGTTCCTGTTCATCTGCATCTACGTCTGGGGCACCGGCGGCGGCCGCGTCGGCGTTATGGGCGAGTAGGATTTTTCGGAAACGTGCATCAAGGGGCGGCCGTCTGGCCGCCCTTTTTTATTTGAGCACCGCGCACACTTTTGATCCGTCATCCTGAGGCGCGAGCCAACGGGTGCGCGCGAAGCGCGGCCCGATGACAGGCTCCACGAGCCTCGAAGGATGAACGGCCCCGCTGCTTGCATCCGGGCCGTTCATCCTTCGAGGCCGACGCTTCGCGCCGGCGCCTCAGGATGACGGTTCTAGACTAGATGCGAGACAGTCGAGGTTTTGTGCTAATCTGCGCTCCCATGACCGAACCTGCCGCCTCTCACCCCACTCTCCTGCAAACCGTGCTGCGCGGCATTGCCTGCCGCTGTCCGCGTTGCGGCAAGGGCAAGCTGTTTGCCGGCTTCCTTACGCTACGCCCAGCTTGCGAACGCTGCGGGCTCGACTACGCCTTCATCGACACCGGCGATGGGCCCGCGATCTTCGTCATCATGCTGGCCGGCGCCGTGGTCGTGACCTGCGCGCTGATCGTGGAGGTGAAATACCAGCCGCCGTTCTGGGTCCATGCGGCGCTGTGGCTGCCACTGATCCTGGTGACAACGCTCTTGCCGCTGCGCTCGATGAAGTCGCTGCTGATCGCGCTGCAATTCCACCACAAGGCCGCCGAAGGCCGCTTGATCGAGCGCACGCCGAAATGACGGCGCGTGGTGCGCGGCGCGGCGCCGCCGGTTTTGTCGTCTTCACGTTTGTGATGGTGGCCCTTTTCGTCGGCCTCGGCGTCTGGCAATTGCAGCGCCGCCTCGAAAAGCACGCGCTGATCGCCGCGCTGACCGAACGGCTGGCCACCGCACCGGTGCCGCTGCCCGAGGTTGCGCAATGGCCCAAGCTCGATCCCGCGCGCGACGAATTCCGCCGCGTCACCTTCACCGCCGCCTACGCCCGCGCCCCCGACGCCATGGTCTATTCCGCAGGCTCCGCCGTGCGCGAGGATATCGCCGGCCCCGGCACCTGGGCCTTCCTGCCCGCGCGGATCGCCAGCGGCGAGACGGTCGTGATCAACACCGGCTTTGTCGAGAACACCATGCAGCAGCGCGACGTCGAGGATCGCGCGGTGGCAAAGCTTGTCACCGGCCAGCCCGTCCTGCTCACAGGCTATCTGCGCTTCCCCGGACGTCCCGGCCCGCTCACGCCGGCCGAGAACCGCGACAAGCGCCTGTGGTTCGTGCGCGATACCGGCGCGATGGCAAGCGCGCTCGGTTGGGGCAACGTCGCGCCGTTCTACATTGACCTTGAGACACCCGTGCCGGCGAACGGCGTGCCGAAACCGGGTCCGCTCACCGTGCATCTGCGCGACGAGCACATGCAATACGCGATCACCTGGTTCTCGCTGGCGGTCGTGGTGGTGATCGCATTTGGGGTGTGGGCAAGGGGCCGGCGTAGCGTGTAGGTGGGTCGAGCGGCGCGAAGCCCATCGTTCTCGCCGCGCAAAAGATGGTGGGATTCGCTCCGCTGTACCGATCCGGCAGGTCCGGAAACGAGGGAGAAACGACCTTCCCGATGCCAGGCCTGCAACGCATACTCCGCGCCTCGCATCTGGAACGTTCCGCCATGTCCACCGCCCTGATCGTTATCGACGTGCAACGCGCCTTCGACCAATGGGAGGCAGCCGGCAAACGCCGCAACAACCCGCATGCAGTGGCCAGGATCGCCGATCTGTTGCAGGCTTTCCGCGCGCGCGGCGCGCCGATCTTCCACATTCGTCATGAAGGCACGCGGCCGAATTCGTCGTTCCGGCCCGATGGTCCGGGCTACGCCGTCAAGGACGAAGCACGCGAACGCCCCGGTGAGCCCGTCATCATCAAGCGCGTCAACGCTGCGTTCATTGGCACCGATCTCGAGGCGCGTCTGCGCGCGGGTGGCATCACCACCCTCATCATCTGCGGCGCCACCACCAATCATTGCGTCGAGACCACGACGCGGATGGCCGGCAATCTCGGCTTCGATGCGCGCCTCGTCCGCGATGCGACCTGGACCTTCGATCGCGTCGGTCCCGATGGTGATGCGCATTCCGCCGAGGACATTCACGCCATGACGCTCGCCAATCTCGACGGTGAATTCGCGCGCATCGTGACGACAGCGGAGGCGATCGCGGCGCTTCGGACGTAACCCGCTGTGTCGTCCCGGCGAAGGCCGGGACCCATAACCCCAGGGAGTTGTTTGGCGAAGGTCTTCTCCCACCGAGCGCCACAGATGATTCCGCGGTATGGGTCCCGGCCTTCGCCGGACAGCCGATTCGGCCTTTAGCGGGACCACGGCGGAGGGGCGGCATCGGCGGGAGCCATGTCAACAACCCCCTTTCCCCTTCCTTGCAAAACCCATTATGGTGCCGACCCTGTCTGTTCGTTTGCGATTTTCTTCTCTAATAGAATCAATGACTTGAGGCCGCGGCCGAGGGTCGGGAGACGAGTTTGGCGCGCTATATTTCGACGCGGGGGGAGGCACCTCCGCTTTCGTTCTGCGATGTGATGCTGACCGGGCTCGCCCGCGACGGCGGGCTCTACGTGCCCGAAACCTGGCCGCTTCTGTCGCCCGAAGCGATCGCCTCCTTCTTCGGCAAGCCCTATTGGGAGGTCGCGGTCGACGTCATCAGGCCCTTCACGGGCGGCGAAATTTCCGATGCGGATCTCGGGCGCATGGCGAATGAGGCCTATGCCACCTTCCGCCATCCCGCGGTGGTGCCGCTCAAGCAGATGGCGCCGCATCTGTTCTTGCTGGAATTGTTCCACGGTCCGACGCTCGCCTTCAAGGACGTCGCCATGCAGCTGATATCGCGGCTGATGGATCATGTGCTGGCCCAGCGCGGCGAGCGCACCACCATCGTGGTTGCGACCTCGGGCGACACGGGCGGCGCGGCGGTCGAAGCCTTCGCCAATCTCGGCAATGTCGATTTGATCGTGCTGTTTCCGCATGGCCGCATCTCCGAGGTGCAGCGGCGGATGATGACGACGACGGGCGCTGCAAATGTGCATGCGCTCGCGGTCGAAGGCACGTTCGATGATTGCCAGGCGATCGTGAAGGGCATGTTCAACAATCACCGCTTCCGCGATCGCGTGGCGCTGTCTGGCGTCAACTCCATCAACTGGGCGCGGATCGTCGCACAGGTGGTCTATTACTTCACCTCGGCGGTTGCGCTCGGCGCGCCGGCGCGGCCGGTGACCTTCACCGTGCCGACCGGGAATTTCGGCGACATCTTTGCCGGCTATGTCGCCAAGCGCATGGGCCTGCCGGTGCGCTGGCTGCGTATTGCCACCAACGTCAACGACATCCTGGCGCGCACGCTCAAGACCGGCATCTACGAGGTGCGCGAGGTGCATGCGACCGCTTCGCCCTCGATGGACATCCAGGTGTCCTCCAATTTCGAGCGGCTGCTGTTCGAGGCGGGCGGGCGCGATGCCGCAGTCGTGCGCCGCCTGATGGACCAGCTCAAGCAGTCCGGCCGCTTCGTGTTGCCGGATGCGACGCTCGCCGCCATCCGTGAGGCGTTCGATGCCGGTCGCGCCGACGAGACCGAAACCGCGGCCGAAATCCGCGCCGCCTGGCGCGAGGCCGGCGAACTGGTCGATCCCCACACGGCGGTGGCGCTCTCCGTCGCCGAGCGGGACTCCTCGGACACCAATGTTCCCAACATCGTGCTGTCGACCGCCCATCCGGCGAAATTCCCCGATGCGGTCGAAGCGGCCTGCGGCACCAGACCGCAATTGCCCGCCTGGCTGGACGGGCTGATGACGAGGGGCGAGCAGGTCAAGATCATGGCAAACGACCAGAACGAGGTCGAGCGGTTCGTGCTGTCGGTCAGCCGCGCCGCAAAGCAAGGAGTCGCCGGATGAGCGTCGAAGTGACAAAACTTCCATCCGGCCTCACCGTCGTCACCGACACCATGCCGCATCTGGAGACTGCGGCGCTCGGCGTGTGGGCCGGCGTCGGCGGCCGCGACGAGAAGCCGAACGAGCACGGCATTTCGCATCTCCTCGAGCATATGGCGTTCAAGGGCACCACGCGCCGCAGCGCGCGCGAGATCGTGGAAGAGATCGAGGCGGTGGGCGGCGACCTCAATGCGGGCACCTCGACCGAGACCACCGCCTACTATGCGCGGGTGATGAAGGCCGACGTGCCGCTCGCGCTCGACGTGCTCTCCGACATTCTCGCCAATCCCTCTTTCGTGCCGGATGAACTCGAGCGCGAGAAGAACGTCATCGTGCAGGAGATCGGGGCCGCGCAGGACACGCCCGACGATGTCGTGTTCGAGCATCTCAACGAGCTCTGCTATCCCGACCAGCCGATGGGGCGTTCGTTGCTCGGCACGGCGAAGACACTGAAGCGATTCGATCGCGACATGCTGCGGGGCTATCTCTCGACGCATTATCGCGCACCCGACATGGTGGTCGCGGCGGCCGGTGCCGTCGAGCATGCGCGCGTCGTGGCCGACGTCGAGCAGCGTTTTGCGAGCTTCGACCCGACGCCGGCGCCGAAGCCGGACCCCGCGAGGTTCGGCAAGGGCGGCTCGCGCGTGGTGCATCGCGACCTCGAGCAGGCGCATCTGACCTTGGCGCTGGAGGGCGTACCGCAGACCGACCCGTCGCTGTTCTCGCTGCAGGTCTTCACCAACACGCTCGGCGGCGGCATGTCGTCGCGGCTGTTCCAGGAGGTGCGCGAGAAGCGCGGCCTGTGCTACTCGATCTACACCTTCCACGCGCCCTATACCGATACCGGCTTTTTCGGCCTCTACACCGGCACCGATCCGGCCGACGCGCCCGAGATGATCGAAGTCGTGGTGGACGTCATCAATGAAGCCGTGGAAACGCTGACCGAGGCCGAGGTGGCCCGCGCCAAGGCGCAGATGAAAGCGGGATTGCTGATGGCACTGGAAAGCTGCTCCTCGCGCGCCGAGCAGCTGGCGCGACACATTTTGGCCTATGGGAGACCGCAGACTCTGGACGAGTTGATAGGCCGAATCGAGGAGGTCAGCGTCGAATCGACGCGGAACGCCGCGCGTGCGCTGCTCACGCGCAGCCAGCCCGCCGTGGTTGCACTTGGCAGCGGCAGGGGACTGGACACGGCGGTGAGTTTTGCGGAAGGATTGACGAGGTCGAAGGAGCGGGCGCGGCTACACTGATGCGCCTCGCACGACGACTCCGGGGGAGCATCGCGGATGGCCCTGTTTCGATTGCCAACGGGAGGACCGCCTGCGCTGGCGCCGCGCGGCGCCGGCCTCGTGCTGCGTGCGCCGCAGATGTCCGACTTTGCGCAATGGGCGCATCTGCGGGGGTTCAGCCGCGACTATCTCACGCCCTGGGAGCCGATCTGGCCGTCCGACGATCTCACCCGCTCCGGGTTCCGCAGGCGGCTGCGCCGCTATGCCGAGGACATCGCCGGCGACCGCTCCTATCCCTTCATCATTTTCCGCGAAACGGACGGCGAGATGATCGGGGGCATCACGGTCGCCAATGTGCGGCGCGGCATTGTGCAGGCCGGCACCATCGGCTACTGGGTCGGCCAGCCCCATGCGCATCGCGGCTACATGACCGCGGCGCTGCGCGTGCTGCTGCCGACGCTGTTCGGCGAGCTCAATCTGCACCGGGTCGAGGCCGCCTGCATTCCCTCCAACTTCGCCTCCATCCGCGTCCTGGAGAAATGCGGCTTCACCCGCGAGGGCCTGGCGCGGCGCTATCTCTGCATCAACGGCGTCTGGCAGGATCACCTGCTGTTCGGCTTGTTGAGCGAGGATTTTCGCGGATAGCGACAGACCATGACGGGCGGGTATGCGAAGGACGATATGTTCCCTCTCCCCGTCCTTTACGGGGAGAGGGTCAGGGTGAGGGGCTCTTTCCGCAGATTCGGAAGCTGATGAGTGAGTGGAGAAACCCCCTCACCCGGATTGCATCTGCGGTGCAATCCGACCTCTCGATGCAGGCGGGGCGAGGTCGGTCACCGCGCCACGGGTTCGCCCCGATCGATTTGCTATAGATTTCGCGGGGAGTGACCGCCTGATGCACTCAGGACTATCGAACAATGGGTAACAGGACTTTCAAAATCGCAACCTCCGGCCTGCTGGCGCTCGCGATTGGCGCGCTAGTCACGGCAACGCCGGCGGCGTCGCAGTCGCTGACTGACCGGTTCAAGAGCCTGTTCGGCGGCAAGTCGGACGAGCAGCAGCCGCCGATCGTGGATAACAAGGAGCCGGTGCCGGATATCAACTGTCCGCCGGTCGGAATCCGCGCCGGCGCCTCGACCTACGCGGTCGCTGCTCCCGGCAAGGAGGCGGTCGGCAACGACGTGCGTTTCCAGGCCACCATCAGCAGGACCGCGCGTGAATGCGTCAAGGCCGGCGGCGATATCACCGCGCGGATCGGGATCCAGGGCCGCGTCATCGTCGGTCCCGCCGGGGCGCCTGCGAGCGTCGAGGTTCCGCTCCGCGTGGCGGTTGTGCTGGGCGGCGTCACCGAGAAGGTGATCGCCACCAAGGCCTATCGCACCAATGTCGAAATCGGCGAGCAGGACTCCGTGCCGTTCTCGCTGGTGGTCGACGACCTCGTGTTTCCGGAGCCGTCGGGCGCGGACATCGACAAATATATCTTCTACATCGGCTTCGATCCGCAGGCGCTGGCCCCTGAGCCGAAGGCGAAGGCAGGCAAGAAGCGGAAGTAAGTGGGCGCGCTGTCGTCGCGCGAAGCGGTGCGCACGTCACTGCGCGATCGCGAGCCGCATTGTCGGTGTCATCGCCCGGCTTGACCGGGCGATCCGGTACGCCGCGGCCTCTCGGCTCAAGCACTGCTGTCTCTGGAATACTGGATCACCCGCTTTCGCGGGTGATGACAGCGGAGGTTCGCGGGCAAGTGACAGCGGTGAAAAAGGACGCAGCGAAGATCGTCAGGCAACAAAAAAGCCGGCGCGAGGTCATCGCGCCGGCTTCGTAAATTCAGCGATGGGCCGATCGTCAGTTCAGCTTCTGCCGAACGTCCGCAATTCCCTTCGTGAGCAGGTCCTCGGCGACCTGGCCTTTCACCGTCTGCGACAGGATGGTCGAAGCGGCGGCGACCGCTGCATCGGCAGCCGCAGCGCGGACGTCGGCGAGGGCCTGGGCCTCGGCGAGTGCAATCTTGCTCTCGGCCGTCTTGGTGCGGCGGGCGACGAAGTCTTCCATTTTGGTCTTGGCTTCCGCCGCGATCCGCTCGGCCTCGGCCTTCGCGCCGGCGACGATTTCGGCGGCTTCCTTTTCGGCGCTGGCGCGGCGGGCCTTGTAGTCCGCGAGCACCTTGGCGGCTTCATCCTTCAGGCGCCTCGCGTCATCGAGCTCGGCCTTGATGCGATCGGCACGATGGTCGAGCGCCTTCAGCACCGTCTTGGGCACGCCGACATAGACGAACACGCCCATCAGGATGACAAAGGCGACCGCAACCCAAAATTCCGGTTCGGCGAACATCTTCCATTATCCCTTCAAGGACGCATCGACCGCGCTCTCGACCGACTTGCTGTCGGGCGAGATCCCGGTCAGCCGCTGCACGATCGTTGCGGCCGCGTCGGCCGCGATGCCGCGGACGTTGCTCATGGCAGACGCGCGCGTCGCCGCAATGGTCTTCTCGGCCTGGCTGAGCTTTTGCGCCAGCTTTTCTTCCAGCGTCTTGCGCTCGGCCTCGGACTGCGCGTTCAGCTTCTCGCGGGTCTCGTTGCTGATGGCCTGCGCACGCGAACGGGCGGCGGCGAGGTCGGCCTCATAGGCCTTGATCGCAGCGTCCGACTCGTCCTTGAACTTCTGCGCCGCGGCCAGGTCACCGTCGATCTTGTTCTGCCGTGCATCGATCACGCCGCCGACCCGCGGCAGCGCGATGCGAGACACGATCAGATAGAGCGCGACAAAGGCGATCGCCAGCGACACCAGTTGCGAGGCAAAGGTGCTGGTCTCGAACGGCGGAAACGGGCGCGCTCCGCCTTCGGCCTCGGTATGGGACGAGGTGCCGGCCGGCGCCTTCGCCCCGCCATGACTTTCAGCCATGGGCTACTCCTTCAAGCCAGAGATGGCCTTACAGCGCGAACAGCAGGAGCAGCGCGATCAGCAGCGAGAAGATGCCGAGCGCTTCGGTCACGGCGAAGCCGAAGATCAGGTTGCCGAACTGGCCCTGGGCAGCCGACGGGTTGCGGACCGCAGCGGCGAGGTAGTTACCGAAGATGATGCCCACGCCGGCGCCAGCGCCGCCGAGGCCCATGCAGGCAAGACCAGCACCAATGTACTTCGCGGCAATCGGATCCATGAAACGAACTCCTTCCAGAGGTTTGGGGTAGTGGGCCGGATCAGTGGCCCGGATGGATAGCATCGTTGAGATAGATGCAGGTGAGGATGGCGAACACGTAAGCCTGCAGGAACGCAATCAGAAGCTCGAGCGCGGTAAGCGCGATCGTCAGCCCGAGCGGCAGGACGGCGCCGGCCCAGCCGATGGCGCCGAGCGCGCCCAGCATGCCGACGAAGCTTGCGAACACTTTCAGGGTGATGTGGCCGGCCAGCATGTTGGCGAACAGTCGCACGCTGTGCGAGACCGGGCGCACGAAGAACGAGAAGATCTCGATCGCGACAACAAGCGGCAGAATGTAGATCGGAACGCCGCTCGGCACGAAAATCTTGAAGAACTTCAGGCCGTTCTTGTAGAAGCCGTAGATGATGACGGTGAAGAAGACCAGGAGCGCCAGCGCCGCGGTGACGATGATGTGGCTGGCAATCGTGAAGGTGTAGGGGATGATGCCGATCAGGTTGGAGACCGCGACCAGCATGAAAATCGAGAACACCAGCGGGAAGAACTTCATGCCTTCGCGGCCGGCGGTCGATCGTATGGTGTTGGCGACGAACTCGTAGCACAACTCCGCCACCGACTGCACGCGGCCGGGCACCAGCTGGTTCCGCGACACGCCGGCGATCATCAAGAGCGAAATGATCGCGACCGTGCCGAACATATAGGCCGACGCATTGGTGAAGGCGATCTCCTGATTGCCGATATGGCCGATCGTGAAGATCTTTTGGATACTGAATTGTTCGATCGGATCGATCATCCGCGCCCAGTCTCATCGTTTGCCGGCCGGGCCGGCATATTGCAATTCACGTCGTCAGGCTTCGTCCAAATCCTTGGCGCTACAAGTCGTTGGCGCCACAAATCGTCCTTAACGCCCACAGGTCCCTACGCCACGTCAACGGCCGGTTCTCGAAGCCGCCGTCGCCGATCTCACCACGTTGACGACGCCGGCTGCAAAGCCGAGCAGAAGGAACACGATGAGCCCGAAAGGCGATGTCGACAGCAGACGGTCGATACCCCAGCCAAGCGCGGCTCCAACAAGGACACCGGCAACCAATTCCGACGAAAGCCGAAAGCCGAGCGCCATGGCCGAAGCCCTGGCCGCCACGTCTTCGTTCCCACCTTCGGATTGGTCAGTCTCAAGTTTGCGGCTGTCGCGCAATGCTGACAACCGCTGGTCGAGACTTCCGAGCCTTGCGGAAAGCGCAGCTTCGTCAGGCGATTTATCGCGACTTCCATCTCCGCTGCCGTGCGTGCGTTTCGCCATGTTTGGAGATCCGACACGATGTCGCTGGAAACAGAAATTACGCCCCGTCACCCTTTAAAGCCGCGCGGACCATACTGACCGCATCTGGCCGAGTCAAGATTCCGTGTTTAATGTTCATCTATTTGATTTAATTGAACTTATACGCTGTTTGCGGCAGTGCTTCCACCGCTGTCCGTGGCACTTGCGAAACTATGAGGCGATTTTGCAACGGCTTGGGGGCCGATGGCCTCAAACGAGCTGATTCGGCTCGCCAGCCGACGTGCTGGATGGCGAGGTGTTCTGGGGCCAGAACCGCCTCGAATTGCTTCGCGGACGCGTTGAAATCCGGCCGCCCGCCCTATAGGTCTCAGGTTTAGAGCATGATCCGGACCCGAAGGGCCGCGCTAGCGCAAAATCCGGAGAGATCATGCTCAATCAAAAAGCTAAAGCGCGATGACGGTTCATCCTAATCTCATCGCGCTTTAGGGGACGGACAAGCGGAGTTGCCGCATGAGCCCGATTACATCGCCTTGTGGTCTTGTCGCGAGCCTGGTCTTCGCCTTCTCCTTCGCAGGGGTCGGACCCGCCGTCGCCGACTCCGGACCGGATACCGAAAACGGTCGCTACACGCTGTCACAGAAAGGCGATAGCTTCGTCCGCCTCGATACGCGCACCGGCACGGTGTCAACCTGCAGCAATAATGGCAATGGCTGGGCCTGCTACGCCGTGCCGGACGAGCGCAAGGCGATGGATGACGAGATCGGCCGGCTGCAAGCCGAGAACGAGCAGCTGAAGGCGCAGCTCGCGGCGCGCGAGGACGCGCCAGGCAAGACCGATGAAGCCCTGCCCAAATCGGACAAGCAGGTCACGCCCAAAGCGGACAGCGGGCGCAAGATCGAAATTCCGCTGCCCAGCGATGCCGATCTTGATCGCGCGATGTCCTTCCTGGAACGCGCCTGGCGGCGCCTGGTCGACATGGCCAACCGAATGCAGAAGGACGCCGCGGGGAGGATTTGAGGTGGTGTCGTCCCGGCGAAGGCCCGGACCCCCCCAGGCAGTGGGTGTTGCGAAGGTCGCCGGCCACCGAGGACCACGGAAAGCTTCCGCGGTATAGGTCCGGTCTTCGCCGGGACGACTGAGAGAGCGAGAGTTCACCGTGACAACATCCAAATCAGCTTCCCGCACTCCGCCCTCGACGGTGACCGCGGGCGACATCGTCACCTCGCAGCTCGAGGTGCAGACAACGGGCATGGGATTCGTCGATGTCACGGCCGAGATTGACGCTTTCCTGCGCGAGACCGGCGCGCGGGAAGGGGCGCTGACAGCCTTCATCCGTCACACCTCGGCGTCGCTCACCATCCAGGAGAATGCGGACCCGTCGGTGCTCGACGACCTCGCCACCGCACTCGATCGGCTGGCGCCGCAAAAGGCGGGATGGATCCATGATCTCGAGGGTCCGGACGACATGCCTGCCCACATCAAGACCATGCTGACGTCGGTCTCGCTCACCGTGCCCGTGCTGGCCGGCAAGCTCGCGCTCGGCACCTGGCAGGCGATCTATCTGGTCGAGCACCGCAAGGCGCCGCACAGCCGTGAGATCGTGCTGCAGTTCTGCGGCCGCGTTGCGTGAAAAAGAAACGGCCGCGGGAGGTGCCCCCCGCGGCCGGTCTATGCCTTGGACCTGAGCGGTCGGATCAGGTCTTGGTGATGTCGATGTCCTTGGTCTCCGGCAGGAACAGGAAACCAATCACCAGGCTCATCGCCGCGATCGCGATCGGATACCACAGGCCGGAATAGATGTTGCCGGTCCATGCCACGATCGCGAACACGGTCGCCGGCAGGAAGCCGCCGAACCAGCCGTTGCCGATGTGATAGGGCAGCGACATGCCGCTGTAGCGGATGCGGCTCGGGAACAACTCAACCAGCCAGGCCGCGATCGGTGCGTAGACCAGCGTCACATAGATCACGAGGATCCAGAGCAGCACCACCGTCATGACATAGTTGATGTCGTTCGGATCGGCGCCGGCCGGATAGCCGTGGGCCTTGATCGCAGCGGGGAGGGCCTTGGCGAAGTCAGGCGAGGTCGGCGTCAGCGTGGTATCGCCGATCTTGACCTGGGCGGGCGTGCCCTTCGGCGCCTCCTGGGAGGTGTAGTTCACCGACAGGTTGACCAGGCCCGACTTGGCGATGTCGCAGCCCGAGGTGAACGATTCCGTGCCTGTCGCCTTGAACTGGAACGAGCACTCGCTCGGATCGGCAATGACCGTCACGGGCGAGGCGGCAAGCGCGGCCTCGAGCTTCGGGTTGGCGAAGTGGGTGATGCCCTTGAAGATCGGGAAATAGGTCACCGCCGCCAGCAGGAAGCCCGTCAGGATGATCGGCTTGCGGCCGATCTTGTCGGACAGCCAGCCGAAGATCACGAAGAACGGCGTCCCGAGTGCGAGCGCAACCACGATCATGATCTGCGCGGGCACGCCCGGCACCTTCAGCGTCTGGGTCAGGAAGAACAGCGCATAGAACTGCCCGCCGTACCACACCACGGCTTCGCCCGCGGTCGCGCCGAGCAGGGCCAGGATCGCGATCTTGGCGTTGGCCCATTCGCCGAACGCCTCGGTCAGCGGACGCTTGGAGGTCTTGCCCTCCTCCTTCATGCGCTGGAATATCGGCGACTCGTTCAGGCTCAACCGGATCCAGACCGAGACGGCCAGCAGAATGCCGGAGGCGAGGAACGGAATGCGCCAGCCCCAGCCGCCGAAGGAATCCTCACCCATGGCGGTGCGGATGCCGAGGATCAGGAGCAGCGCCATGAACAGGCCGAGCGTCGCCGTGGTCTGGATCCACGAGGTGTAATAGCCGCGCTTGTCCCTGGGCGCGTGCTCGGCGACATAGGTCGCAGCACCGCCATATTCGCCGCCGAGCGCCAGGCCCTGCACCAGGCGCAACGCGATCAGCACGATCGGCGCGGCCAGGCCCCAGCTCGCGTAGCCGGGCAGCAGGCCGATGAAGAAGGTGCCGACGCCCATCAGGGACATCGTGATCAGGAAGGTGTATTTGCGTCCGATCATGTCGCCAAGGCGACCGAAGATCAGGGCGCCGAACGGACGAACCGCAAAACCCGCGGCAAAGGCGAGCAGGGTGAAGATGAAGGCAACGTTCGCAGGTACGCTGGAGAAGAAGTATTTGGCCAGGAACGGTCCCAGCGTGCCGTAGATGTAGAAGTCGTACCACTCGAACACGGTGCCGAGCGATGAGGCGAAAATGACCTTTCGCTCCTCCGCCGTCATTCCACCCGAGCGGACATTTTCGCCCGCCGTCGCTGCTATCGTCATCGTTTCGCTCCCCGAAAAAAGATTGCGTCCTCTCCCCCTGCGCCGGACTTCATGCCTGCGCTTACCCTAGGGCTTGCCCGCACGGTAACATTGCGGTGAAGGCCGGCACATAAGACTTTAGACTTTCGGCTGTCTATTTGGTCGGGACCCCGGACGAAATGCGGTGGATCAAACGAGCCTGCCTGCTGCGTTGCACAAGGCGACAATTAACCGCCTTTCCTCAGGAACTTATTGTGTGCTTGCATGCCTAATACCAAGGGAGGAAGATTTAGAAAAATTCAGTCGAAGAAACCCGGGATGTGGTGTTGATGTGCGCGTGCGCATGCCTTCCACAACCATTGTGCTAGAACCAATGTGCTAGAAACAGAAATGGCTGCTTCCTCTCATCTCGTCATTGCAGACGATCATCCCCTGTTCCGCGCCGCTTTGCGGCAGGCGGTCAGCGGCGTCCTGAGCAGTGCAAAGGTCGACGAAACAGGCTCGTTCGAGGAGCTGACCGCGCTGCTGGAACAGGATGCCGATCTGGACCTGATCCTGCTTGATCTCTCAATGCCGGGGATCTCCGGCTTCTCGGGCCTGATCTATTTGCGCGCGCAATATCCGGCGATCCCTGTCGTCATCGTATCGGCAAGTGACGATGCCGCCACGATCCGCCGCTCGCTGGATTTCGGCGCCTCAGGCTTCATCCCCAAGCGCTTCGGCGTGGAGACCCTGCGCGATGCCATCCTCAAGGTGATGGAGGGCGATGTCTGGATCCCGCCGGATACGGACCTGTCGTCGCAGGCCGATCCCGAAATGACGCGACTGCGCGACCGGCTGGTGACGCTGACCCCGCAGCAGGTGCGCGTCCTGATGATGCTGTCGGAGGGATTGCTCAACAAGCAGATCGCCTATGAGCTCGGCGTCTCCGAGGCGACCATCAAGGCCCATGTCTCGGCGATCCTGCAGAAGCTCGGCGTCGAGAGCCGCACCCAGGCCGTCATCGCCGCCGCCAAGATCGCCGGCAGCCAATGGCGGCAGAGCACGCCGACGGAGCAGTAGCGGACCGGCAGTCGCCCGCCTCGTCGACATAAAGTTCGGCGCCGGGCACGCCGCAGAGGGCTTGACCGGCGCCGGAGGTGATCGGCGGTTTCGTGCTGAAAGCTTTCGCGACGCGGTTACGGCAAATAGTTCGGCGTCGCCGGATGGTCGAAGTCGAACGCGTCGTACAGATCGTCGAGCGCCGGCATGTTGGTCGGAACATAGGGATTCGAGGGATCGCTGACCGGGTTCGGCAGGTTGTCGCGGCTGCGCCGGGTCAGCGGCTTCAGGTTCCAATTGCGCTCGATGAACTTGAGCAGCGAGACGTGGTCACCATAGGCGTGGTGGATCTTGCCGCCGGTCGAATAGGGCGACAGGACCAGGAGAGGAATCCGCGGCCCGTCGCCGAAGAAGTCGATCGGCTGCACGAAACCGGAATCGTATTCGCCGCCGGCTTCGTCGAAGGTGACGAACACGACCGTGTTGGCCAGCTGCTGCGGATGGTTCTGCAGCACGGCGAGGATGTTCTGCACATAGGTTTCGAACAGATCGACCTTCGACGATTGCGGATGGCCGTCCATGTAGCCGTCGGGCTTGCCGAACGACACCGCGGGCAGCGTATTGGTCTGGATGGCCTTGATCAGATCCTCGGAGTCGCCGAGATGAGCCGCGCGCTGGGCGGAGTCGCCCATGACCGACTTCATGTACTGGAACGGGTTGCAGATCGCGCAATAGTAATACTGGGTCTTGAAGTCGGCGCCAAAGAACTTCCAGCCGATGTTATGCTCGTTCAGCGCGTCGCCGATGGTGCGCAGCGATGACGGTGGAACGCCGCCGCTGTTCAAGGTGCCGTCGTTGTTGTATCCCGGGCCGGAATTGTTGATCAGGTAGTAGTGGCCGGATTCGCAGTTCGATTTGGGGTGATAGGGCAGGTGCGCCAGGTAGTCGACGATCGGCGCCACGCCCGGCTGGGTATAGTCGGCGCAGTTCACCCAGTTCGCGTCGTGGGTGAAGTTGTTGATCGCCTGCGGATTGTCGCTCGGCGGCGCCGTCGGGTTCGGATTGGCGACCAAGGAGGGATCCGGCGCGGTTGCCTTGCCGTTGCCGTCGGACCAGTACAGCGCATCGCCAGTGACGAGCGCCATGTGGTTCGGATAGGTGCCACCGAGGATCGCCTGGTGGAAGTTGTCGCTGAGCGTGAAGCGATCGGCGAGCGTCTTGAAGTACGACACCTGTCCACGGGCCATGTTGTAGAAGCCCATCGGATTGCCCAGCGCCCAGGTCTGGTTGGTCGCCAGCATGGTGAACGGGAAGAGGTCGTTGAGACAGCCGGTCGGATTGTCGCGCGTGGCGTTCTCGATGCTGCAATCCTGCTGCTGCCAGGCCTGGAAGAAGCGATGGGTCTGGTCACCGGTGTAGTCGTTGTCGCCGATGTTCGCGCCCTGCCACGGGAAGGGCCCGGTCAGCGAGCCCTGGCCCGGAACGCGGGTGTCGGGTACGCCGTTGGGCAGGTCCGTCCAACCCGAGCTCAGCTTCCAGAACTGCTTGGCCCGGATGTCCGGAACCTGGCTGGCGAAGAGGTTGGCTTCGGCAACGTAATTCTGATCGCAGCCTTGCGTTTGATCCGAGGCGCCTGGATCGGTCGGATTGCAGGAGGGTTGGAACGGCGGGGCGTAGCCTGCGGCGTAGGGATACCAGGCCTGCGGGCCTGTGGGCGCGCCGCCGGTGGTCGGCTGCGGCATCGGGTTCGTGGTGTTGTTGTACGGCGTTTTTGCCGCCTTGGGCGCGCCGATGTAGTAGAGCGGCTGCGAGGTGACCGAATATTGCTGGGCCAGCGCGTAGTTCGGGCCCGGGCTGCCGTCGGCTCTGACGATTCCCTTCGACAGCAGATTGCTGATGGTCTGCCCCTCGCCCTTGGGCCTGTAGGTGGCGAACGTATGGTCGAAGCCGCGATTTTCGCCGATCAGGATGATGACGTGCTTGATCGGGCTGCGGGTGATGCCCCCGGTGACGGCCGCGTCGTCCTCACCGCCGATGGCGGCGGAGCCGAGGCAGAGTGCCGAGGTGGTGACTACTGATGCGAAGAGCCCAGCGCTCCGTCGCCAGTTCTTGCTGTGACGACCGTGATCAGTCGAATTGCTCATGTCGAGATTTTCCCCAGTAAAATCGGATAAGGTACAATATTACCGAGGCCTGTGACGGACGCTTTGTCGGATTTGTAAAATGTCGGATACAGTTTTTTGTTGATCGGACATTCGTCGACGCATGCAGCTCGGGTTTCGTGGTGGCGTTCGCTGCCGAGCGGCGGTCGTGGTTCGCGGAAAGCCAGGCGCTGTTCAGTGACTGTCGGGGATCGCTTTCGTCGCGTTCTCGCCCACGCTGCTCGCTGGCGCGGCCCGCACCTGCGCCACCGTTTGCGATTGCAGCAGCGTCCGGCGCAGCGCCGCGTAGTGTGCATCGTGAACGGCCGGATTGAACAGGGACCATGGCTGCGCCATCGTCAGCAACATGGGCAACACGCTGACCGACATTTTGCGGTAGTCCGCAAATTCAGCCGCGGCTTCGTCGAAACGTCCTGCCGCCGCGGCCGTGCCAATGTGCCGGAAACGAATCACGGCATCCTTCAAAGCCGCACGTGCGGCGAGGCGCTGCTGCAGCCCGCCGGTAACGGTGGCGTCGCGGCGATCCGGAAACTTCTCGGTGAGGTCGCGCAGCTCCTGGCCGACGGTGGTCACCGCGAGATCGATGATGGCGAGGTCATGGGCGGGAATGGCGAGTTCGAGCACGCTCGCGAAGTCGTTGATCTCCTTGAGCTGCGAGCTCACGCCCTCGCGGTCGAGGGGGATCAGGCCATCGCCGACGGCCGTGAGATAGGCGGTGAGATCGGAACGATCCTGCGGCGACAGGTTGAGCTCGAACACCCGGTCGAAATGCGCCACCACCTGGCCCAGGCTGTCGTAACGCCCATCGTGGAAATACGGGGCATTGAAATCGGCGTTCAACAGCGTCGGCGTCTTGAACAGCCCTCCGGAGCCGACATCGTGCTGCTTGTGATCGACGAAGGCGCCCGAAGGGATGTGGCAGGTGGCGCAGCTCATGGTCGGGTCGTGCGGGAACGGCCGCGAAAAGATCGCCTCGCCACGCCGCTCGGCCTCATTGGATTGCGATGTCAGCCGGCCGTTGGAGTCGAGGCTCAGGTTCGTCAGGAAATCGATGTCCTCGACATAGGCGACCATCGCGTCGAGGATGGCGGGCGAGGGCTCCGGGCCGGAGAACTCGTTGACGATGACGTTGCGGATGAACTCGCGCAGCGAGGCTATACGTCCGTCATTGCCGTACGGCGCGAGGAAGCGCGCGCCGCGCAGGCTCGGAATACGCACCGGATCGAGCACGCCATTGTGCGCCTTGGGATTGAACAGCGGACCAGTGGTGTCGAAATTTCCCGGCCGGGTCGACATGCCCGGAACATAGAGCCTGGCATTGCCGGCGCCGTTGACGTGGCACGTGCCGCAGCTCATTCCCGCCATACGGGCCGGACCGCCGAGCACGGTCGGGGAGTTGAAGGCGAGGTCGCCGAGGTCGACCATGTAGGACTTGAAGCCGCCATGCGCCTCGGAGTGGAAAACCTCGGTCGGGCCATAGAGCGCGTCCTCATTCAGGTCAGTGCCCGCCGGCAACACGGTCTGGTCGCCGCTGAGCGGAAATGCTTGCGCGTCGCCGACCGGCAGCGCCGCCAATAGACATATCGCAATCGCCCAAAATCCCTGTCGTGCCGTCACCGAACTGGTCCCTGGATCATGTCGTTTCGATTTTGTAGTGGTTTTGCGCGGCCGCGCGGCCGGTCCTGCGATCTGCAAGCTTCACTGCAGCTCGAGCGTCGGCCGCGCCAGCGCGAGTTTGGGGGCTGCGGTCTGCAGCGTCAGCACCAGCTCCTCGCTGACGGCGCGCAATCGTTCCTGGTCCAACTGCCGCAGATCGCGCTGCGCCAGCATGCTCTTGAGTTCATCGATCAGACGCCGGGCCGTGTCGCCGAGATCGTGGTCGTTTCTGTCGATCGTGGCGGCGAAGATCGTGCCGTAGGCTGTTTCGATGCCATCGACATTGTTGCGCATGTCGTCGATGGAGGTTCCGCTGATGCGCGATTCCCCGCCATCGACTTTGCTTTCGCCGACTTCGTAAGCCAGCCGGGTCAAGCCATCGAGCAGGCCCTGAGGCGTCAGGTCGGTGTTGCGCGCCGTCGCTGCCATATCCGAAAGGCTGTGCAGCAGCGCGTCGACCTCGTCCGTGACGTCGGTCCGGCCGGCGCCGAACAGCTTGGCCTCGATGGCGTGGAATCCGCTGGCACCGTTGGGCCAGGCGTCGATGGCGCGGTCGAGCTCGGGCGCGAAGCCGCTGGTGAAGACCTCCGAGCGCTCCCAGCCGACCCGGGCCTCGATCCACGCCTGCTTTGCCGCGGCAACATCGCCGCTAGCGAGGCTGGCGCGCAATCTTTGCACCTCCGTGACGGATCGGTCGATATCCGCGGTGAGCTGCGAGCGATAACGCGCAATCCCGGCATTGAGCGACGCTGCGGGCGCGCTGTCGGTCGCAGCGGCTGCCGGATTGAAAAGGACCACAGCTGCGCCCAACGATGTCGCCAGCACGACGGCAGGTGCCAAGGCCAATTGTATGGATGTCCGGCGCTGGCAGTGCGTCGAAAATGTCATGAGTCGCCCCGACTGATGCCTGCCCGCGCGCTCTACGGCGCCTTGCAGACATGTACGTTCGCGGACATCTACTGCGCCGACCCTAACGGTATTATGTCAGCGTCGGCAGCTTCGCGGCATGACGTGGGGGAGAGAATGCAGGTGAAACCACCGCGTGTGGTTATCGCTCCCGGCTTTCGCAGATGACAGTGAGAGCCTACTCCGCCGCCACCATCTGCTGGATGCGCCATTGCCCCAACAGCGCCCGGAGCGAAGCCGGCTTGAGCGGCTTGTTGAGCACCGCGATGTTCTCCTCGCGGGCCGCGGCGCGGACATGGGGGCTGCGGTCTGCGGTGATCAGGATCGCGGGCAACGCGTCACCGAAGCGGCGGCGGAGGTCGCGGATCGCGGCCACGCCATTGCCGCGGTCGAGATGATAGTCGACCAAAAGACCCGTGACCGGGCGGCCCATATGCTCGATCGCCTCGATCGCGGCTTCCGGATCGGCGACCGCAATCACCTCGGCGTCCCAGGCGGTGAGCAGGGTCTTCATGCCGTCAAGGATCGCAGGATCGTTCTCGATGCAGACGATCAGGGCGCCGGAGATCGGTGTTTTCGCAATCGGCGTCGCCGCGGTGACGGCGGCGGTGTAGTTCACCGCCTTGGCGATCGGCGCGGTGACCGAGAACACCGAGCCGCCGCTCGAATTGGCATCGAGCGCGATGCTGTGCTTGAGCACGCGCGACAGCCGCTCGACGATGGACAGCCCAAGCCCGAGCCCGCGGGCGATCCGAGCGCCCTGCTCGAGCCGGTGAAACTCCTTGAAAATCTCGCCGCGCTTCTGCGCGGGGATGCCGACGCCGGTGTCGTAGACGCAAATCTTCAGCGAGCCGCCGCGCCGGCGGCAGCCCACCAGCACCCGGCCATGCGGCGTATATTTGATCGCGTTCGAGATCAGGTTCTGCAGCAGCCGCCGCAGCAGCAGGCGATCGGATTCCACTGGCAGCGAGCAGGGGACGAAATTGAGCCGGAGACCCTTGGCGCGTGCGATGGGCGCAAATTCGATCTCCAGCGAGCGCATCAGGTCGCCGATCTTGAAGCTCGAGATCGAGGGCGTCATGGCTCCGGCATCGAGCCTGGAAATGTCGAGCAGGGCGCTCAGGATCTCCTCGATGGCCTCGAGCGAGTCGTCGATGTTCTCGACCAGCCGCGAATCCTCGCCGCCGTTCTGGCGCTCGACCAGGCTCGTCACATAGAGCCGCGCGGCGTTGAGCGGCTGCAGGATGTCGTGGCTTGCCGCCGCCAGGAAGCGGGTCTTGGAAATGTTCGCGTCCTCGGCCGCGCTCTTGGCCAGCGCCAGCTCGGAATTGAGCCGGGTCAATTCCTCGGTGCGTTCGCGCACGCGCTTTTCCAGCGTGGCATTGGCGCGCTCCAGTGCTTCCGCGGCCTCAAAGGACGGGGTTACGTCGGTGAAGGTGATGACCATGCCGCCGCCCGGCATGCGGTTTGAGCGGACCTCGACCACCATGTGGCGGTCGGGCAGGCGCTCCAGATAGGAGGCGCCCTCGGTCGTGTAGGCGGTCAGGCGCCGCTCGACAAACGTCTCGCTGTTCTCGACCTCGGAGAGGTTGATCTCCGCCATGAATCCCAGGATTTCGCTCAAGGGAATGCCGATCTGCACGAGATGCGGCGGCAACCCCAGAATCTCGCCGAACTGCTGGTTGGAGCAGATCAGGTGCAGGTCGGCATCGAACACGGCGATACCCTGCCGCACATGGTCGAGCGCGGCTTGCATGATCTCGCGGTTGAAGTGAAAGGCGGCATGGGAATCGTCGAGCAGCTTCAGGGCCGCCTTGGCCGAGACGGTGCGCTTCTTGAGCAGCAGCGACATCACGAGCCGCGAGGATGCCGCGCCGATGGAGGAGGCGATCAAATGCTCCGCATGCTGCAGCAGTTCGAAATCGGCCGGCGCTTCCGGATCGAGTCGTGTGCGGCGGGTCAGCGCGAAGGCCTCGAAGGATTGCCGGGCGCGCTCGGCGCCGAGATATTGCGCCACCGTGCTCTGGATATCCTGCACGGTCACCGTGGTGCGCCAGCGGCGGAAGCTCGGCGCGATCGGCGCGAGTTCGCTCGGCACGAACAGGTCGGCCTGCAGCCGCTCGATCGAGGAGGGCTGGCGCCACAACGACAGCAGCACGAAGGTCGCGACATTGAGCGCCAGGCTCCAGAGCACCCCGTGCAGCAACGGCGGCAGGTCGGTGCCGAACAGCGCCTGCGGCCGCAGCGCCTCGATGCCGAACGGCCCGTGCTGCAACAACAGGATCCCCGCGGTATTGGTGTCGAGGAAGCTCGGCAGGAACAGCGTGTACATCCACACCAGGCAGCCGACCAGCATGCCGCCGATGGCGCCGCGCGCAGTGCCGCGCCGCCAGATCAGCCCGCCGAAAAAGGCCGGCGCGAGCTGGGCGATCGCCGCAAAGGACAACAGCCCGATCGCCGCGAGCTGGGTGTGGCCCAGCGCGCGATAGTACAGATAGGCCATCGCCATGATGGCGAAGATCGCAAAGCGCCGTACCTTGAGCAGGAAGTCGCCGAAGGCCGCGGCGGCGCGCGAGCGCGGGGCGCGGTGCAGGACCAGCGGCACCACCATGTCGTTCGACACCATCACCGAGAGCGCGACGCATTCCACGATCACCATGGCCGTGCCGGCGGAGAGCCCGCCCACGAACACGGCGATGGACAATGCCGCCGCATTTCCCGCGATCGGCAGCGCCAGCACAAAGACGTCGCTGTCGACGCGGCCGAACGGGAAGGTGATGAGGCCGGCCAGCGCGATCGGGATCACGAACAGGTTGATGGTGACGAGATAGAGCGGGAACAGCCAGCGCGCGCGACCCACCTCGGCATCGGTGGCATTCTCCACCACGCTGACATGGAACTGCCGCGGCAGCAGCATGATGGCGCAGAACGACAACAGCGTCGTGATCAGGAAATTGCCGACCGACGGCACGTAGTCGATCGCCCGCACCGCCTCCGGCGTCTTCATGGCGCGCTCGACGAGCTCGTGCGGGGTGAACATCCAGAAGGTGACGAACGCGCCCGCAGCAAGGAATGCGACCAGCTTGACGGTGGATTCGGTTGCAACCGCCAGCATCAGCCCGTGCTGGTGCTCGGTGGCGTCGGTCTGCCTGGTCCCGAACAGCACGGCAAACGCCGCCATCGCCAGCGTCACCAGGAGCGGAATGTCGCCGATGATCGGAATGCGGGAAATGGAATGATCTTCGCTGAGAATGATCTCGAGCGAAGACGCCACCGCCTTGAGCTGCAGCGCGATATAGGGAACCGAGCCGATGATGGCGATCACGGCCACCGTGACCGCGACCGCCTGGCTCTTGCCATAGCGCGCCCCGATGAAGTCGGCGATGGAGGTGATGTTCTGGGTCTTGGCGAGCTGGATGACGCGGCGCAGCAGCGGCGTGCACAGCCCGATCATCAGCACGGGGCCGAGATAGATGGCCAGGAAGTCGATGCTGGTGCGCGTCGCGGAACCGACCGAGCCGAAATAGGTCCAGGAGGTGCAATAGATCGCAAGCGACAGCGGGTAGATCAGCCCGCTGGCGCGGCCGCGCTGGTCCGGCGACAACCGGTCGCCATAGCTCGCCACCAGGAACAGGAACCCGATGTAGCCAAAGGCGGCCCCTATGACGCCCCAGTCGTGCAGCATCGCTGCCTGGTCCTCCTCTGCAACGGGATCGCCCCGCCTTCCTTCTCCGCTGTCATCGCCCGGCTTGACCGGGCGATCCAGTATTCCAGAGCCTTTGCCGTAAGGTCGTCCGGTGTTTACTGGATGCCCCGCCTTCGCGGGGCATGACGGAGGGGGGGCTCCGTCGACCGAAACTTTGAGGAAATCCTAGCGCCTTGGGCCGCCGCAGGCGACAGCGAATTCCCGATTTGTTTCAGGAACGGACATCGTCGTTAAAGCGCGTGGGATGGGCCCCAGCTTGTAGAGTGGGCAAAGCGCCAGCGTGCCCACCGCCTTCATCGCGGGTCAACGGTGGGCACGCTTTGCTTTGCCCACCCTACGAACTTCGCATCGCCCCGGAATGACAGCGTGGGGGCTTACTCCGCCGCCAGCGACTTCTGCTTCAACGGCAGGCCGAGCCGCTCCCAGACCTGCAGCAGGCTATCGGCGAGCTGATCGATCAGACCGTCGTCGTGATAGGGCGAGGGCGTGATGCGCAGGCGCTCGGTGCCCTTGGCGACCGTCGGGTAGTTGATCGGCTGAATGTAGATGCCGTGCTCCTCGAGCAGGATGTCGGAGGCCCGCTTGCAGGCTTCCGCATCGCCGACGAACAGCGGCACGATATGGGTTGCGTTGGACATCACGGGCAGGCCGGCGGCGGAGAGGATCGCCTTGACGCGCGCGGCGCGGTCCTGGTGGCGCTCGCGCTCCCAGCTGGAGGACTTCAGATGCCGGATCGCGGCCGTGGCTGCCGAGCAGATCGCCGGCGGCAGCGCAGTCGTGAAGATGAAGCCCGGCGCATAGGAGCGCACGGCGTCAATGATCTCGCCCTTGCCGGCGATATAGCCGCCGAGGCAGCCGAACGCCTTTGCCAGCGTGCCCTCGAGAATGTCGATCCGGTGCATGACCCCGTCGCGCTCGGCAATGCCGCCGCCGCGCGGGCCGTACATGCCGACCGCGTGGACTTCGTCCACATAGGTCATGGCGCCATAGCGCTCGGCCAGATCGCAGATCTTCGACAGCGGCGCGATGTCGCCGTCCATCGAATACAGGCTTTCGCAGGCGATCAGCTTCGGCCGTTTCTCGCCGGCGGCGCGCAGCAGCTCCTCGAGATGCGCCATGTCATTGTGGCGGAACACGACGCGCTCGCATCCGGACTGCCGGATGCCTTCGATCATGGAATTGTGGTTGAGTGCGTCGGACAGGATGAGGCAGTTCGGGATCAGCTTGCCGATGGTGGCAATGCCGGTCTGGTTGGAGACATAGCCGGAGGTAAACAGCAGCGCGGCGTCCTTGCCGTGCAGATCGGCGAGCTCCGCCTCGAGCTGAACCAGGGGATGATGCGTGCCGGCGATGTTGCGGGTGCCACCGGCGCCGGTGCCGAAGCGCGTCGCGGTCTCGACCATGGCGCCGACCACCTTCGGATGCTGGCCCATGCCGAGGTAATCGTTGGAGCACCAGATCACGACATTGCGCGCCCCCTTGGGCGAGTGCCAGATCGCATGGGGAAAACGGCCGGCGATACGCTCGAGGTCGGCGAAGACACGATAGCGCCGCTCATCGTGAAGGCGGCCAAGGGCGGTGCTGAAAAACTGGCTGTAGTCCATCGCAAGACCTGATTTTGGGCTGAGGAACCGGACGGCTAGTAGGCCTTTCTAGAGCCTTTCCAACCGGGCTGTCGAGAACGGAATCGCCCGGTGGGCGGCCCATTCCCAGAGACCATGATTACAAGATGGGATGCGGCGGGATTTGATCCGGATCAAGTCAGCGTGATGGCGAAAACGCGGTCGCTTCACGTGGTCCGGAAGCGCAGCACGCCGTCCGCTTCCTGCGCGATCAGCCGGCCCTCGACCAGCATGTAATTCACATGAGCGATCAGCTCGCCAGCGGCAAAGCCCATCTGGTGCGCGTCAAGCACATGCTTGTGGAACACCACCGGCACGAGCTGTGCCGACGTCTGCGGCACGTCGCGGCAGGCTTCGGCAATCATCCGGCAGCGTTCCTCGTGGTGGTCGGCAAGCTGCTTGATCCGCGTCTTCAGGCCATAGAACGGGACGCCATGGCCGGGCAGCACCATCACATCATAGGGCAGCGTCGTGGTGAGGCTCGCGAGCGAGGCCAGGTATTCGCCGAGCGAGTTCTGGTCCGGTTCGACCGCCCAGACGCTGACATTCGGCGAGATCTTGCTCAGGACCTGGTCGGCGGAGAGGAACAGCTTGTCGGCCGCGCAATACAGCATCACCTGGTCGAGCGCATGGCCGCCGCCGGTGATCACCTTGAAGCGGCGGCTGCCGATCGTGACTTCATCGCCGTGGGAGATGCGACGGTAGGACGGCGGCAGCACCGAGACGCGCTTGAGATAATCCGAGCCGCGGCCGAGCAGTTGCTCGGTCAGGCTCTCGTCCATGCCATGCCGTCGAAAGAACAGCCGCTGCGCGTTGCGCCGCTCCTCGGTGCCGCGGTTCTGGTGATAGACCGATTGCAGATATTCGACCTGCGACATCTCGAGCGGACAGCCGAATCGCTCGACGATCCAGCCAGCGAGCCCGACATGATCGGGATGGGAATGGGTGACGATCAGCCGGCTCACCTTCACATGGGACAGCGGGCCTTCGAACAGCGCGGTCCATGCGGCGATGGTCTCCTCATTACCGAAGCCGGAATCGACCATGGCATAGCTGTCGCCATCGGCGATCAGGTAGATGTTCACATGGTTGAGGCGGAACGGCAGCTTAAGGCGAACCCAGAGCACGCCCGGCATCACCTCGACGACCTGATCCGGCCCGGGATGGGCCTCCCAGGGGTACCGCAATGCCTCGGCCGAGGACTGAATTTTGTCGGTCTTCGAATGCATGGGTTAAGCACTTAGCCGCACAAACGCCGCCGCGCCAGCTGAAAAAGCGTCATATCAGACCGTCGTTCCGGGGCGCGCGCGAGCGCGAACCCGGAATCTCGAATTTGTGGCGCGCGATTCCGGGTTCGATGCTGGCGCATCGCCCCGGAATGACGGAGCCCGCCTTACGCCGCCCTGATATTGCTCAGGAACGCGTCGATCTCCGCGCGCAACCTGTCCGCTTCGCCGCGCAGTGCGGCGGAGGCATCGAGCACCTGCGTTGCTGCCGCGCCCGCTTCGGCGGAGGCGCTCGAGACGCCGACGATATTGCTGGAGACCTCGCTGGTGCCGCCCGCCGCATGCTGGATGTTGCGGGCGATCTCGCGCGTCGCCGCGCCCTGTTGCTCGACCGCGGCTGCAATCGCCGTGGTCACATCGTTGATCTCGGCGATGGTCTCGCCGATCTTGCGGATGGCGCCGACCGCGGAGGTCGTGACATCCTGCATGCTGGCGATCTGGGCGCGGATCTCCTCGGTCGCCTTCGCGGTCTGGCTGGCGAGGTTCTTCACTTCGGAAGCGACCACCGCAAAGCCGCGGCCCGCCTCGCCCGCGCGCGCCGCCTCAATGGTGGCGTTGAGCGCGAGCAGATTGGTCTGCGACGCGATCACCTGGATCAGGTCGACCACAACGCTGATGCGGCTTGCGTTGTCGGCGAGGCCCTGCATGGTGGAATCCGTGGCGCCGGCCTCCTCGACCGCCTTGCGGGCGATCTCGGCCGATGACACCACCTGCCGGCTGATCTCGGCGATCGAGGACGACAATTGCTCGGTGCCGGCCGAGACGGTCTGCACATTGACCGAGGTCTCCTCCGCAGCTGAGGCGACTGCGTTGACCAGTGCGCTCGACTGGTCGGCGGTATTGGCCATGCTCTGCGCCGTGGATTGCATGGAATTGGCCGCGCCCTGCAGATTATCGAGCGCGGCGCGCACCGTTGCCTCGAACTCGGCGATGCGGGCCTCCATGCGCGAGGCGCGCTCCGCTTTTAGCGCGCGGTCCTTGTCCTGCTCGGCGGACAGCGAACGTGCCTCGATCATGCTTTCGCGGAAAACTTTCAGCGAGCTCGCCATCGCGGCGATTTCATCGTCGTGCTGGCTCTGATAGACCTCGGCATCGAGATCGCCGGCGGAGAGCAGCTGCATCGAGCGCTGCAGGCCGGAGATGCGGCGCAAGATGTTGCGGCCGACATAGAGCCAGACGAACAGCACCGATCCGATCAGGGTTGCAATGCCGAGCCCGGTCATGACCGTGGTGGCGAGCGAAATCTCCTGGCGCGCCTGGAATGTCGCGGCATTGGTCTCCTTCTGCACGCCGTCGACCAGCTGCTGGACGCTGATGCCCAGGCCCACATTGAGCTTGCGGGTCTCCTCCAGCACGGTCTGGCCGTAGTCGTCGGCATCGAGCTCCTTCTGCCGCACATTGAATACGCTGGCCTTGCCGTCGCCAAGTGTCAGCAGCTTCTCTGCGGCCCGCTGCAGAGCCTTGGCCCCGTTGTTGGTCGGCAACAGATCGAGGTTGGAACGCACGCGCCCTTGCGCCGTCTTGAATTCCCTCTGGATGTCGTCGAGTTGGTCGCTGGTACTGGCCGAAAGCGCGGCGATCAGCTCGGCTGCCGCGAGATTGCCGCTGGACATGATATTGCTGAGCTGATCGAGATTCTGGGCGGCGTCCCTGGCGTCATCGGCGGAGAGGTTGGCCGAGCTCAGGATTGCATTGATCTGGGTCTGCGCATCCAGCATCATCGGCCCGGCGGCCGCGACGAAATTGGCTTGCGCGCTGCGCAGGTCGTCATAGGCCTTGTTGTGCTGGGCGCCCGCGTTCAGGCGTTCGTGTGCGGCCGAGCCCAGGCTCGTGGTCGCATCATTGATGTTCTTGACCGTCTCGCGCAGCGCCGCGACGATGTCCTTGTCGGCGCCGAGCTCGATGATCTCGCCGAGCTTGTCCATGGTCAGCTTCTGGATCTCCGCGACCTTGGCGGTGCGCTCCTTCAGCGTCTCCTCGCTCTGCGAGGCGAGCACGGCCGGTCCCTGTGCCGCCAGCGTCGCGCTCTGCGCCTGCAGCTGCAGGCTGGCCGCGAGCCGCGGTATGTCGCGGCCGGAGAAATCGATCATGACGCTGCCGAGATGGCGGAACACGAAGCCCGCGCCGGCCGAGATGATGATCGCCATCGCGGCGATCACGGCAAAGGCGGCGAACAGGCTGCCCCTCACGCCAAAACGTGGACGTAGCAATCCAAAGAGCCTTCCAATTCCCAACCGTAACGCCATGTCCAATGCCCCGAGCCGCTACCAGAAGACGAAAGCGGCGCAGTATCGCGTTACCCGGTTAAGAAGTTGGGAATCTTCGTGCGTTCTGTGCAAGGCTTGAGCAACGAATGCAAAAGAGGCCGGTGATGGGCCGGCCTCTTTGTCGACTGCGTTAATGCTTGGTTACAGCATGATCCGGACCCGAAGGGCCGCGCTAGCGCAAAGTGTTTAGCGGTTTTCCGATGAGATCATGCTCAGCCAAAGAGTTCAGTAGCGCCCAGCGATCGCACCCCAGTTGAAGCGGTAGTTCACGCCGGCGGTGATGGTGTGATCGTCGGTGGTGAAGCTGCCGGTCGGCACGAGGCCCGCAGGCGCGGTGAAGGTGGCGTTGCCGAAGTTGTAGTACTGGTACTCGGCCTTGGCCGACCAGTTCGGGGCGAACATGTATTCGACGCCGAGGCCGACGGTCCAGCCATTGCTGTGGTCGCCATTGGTGGCGAAGGCGATCGGCGCGCCGGTGACCGCGGAGGTCACGCTCTCATTGTTGTCGGAATAGGCGTAGCCGCCCTTCACATACAGCAGGCCCGGACCCCAGGTGTAGCCGACGCGACCGGTGATGGAGCCTAGTCCCCGCTGGCTGTTGGTGTAGGCGAAGCCGCCCGGGAACACCGCGCCGACGCTGCCCGACAGCCAGGAATACTGGCCTTCGATGCCGGCCACGAAGTTCGGCGAGAACTGGTAGTCGTAACCACCCTGCAGGCCGCCCATGAAGCGACCGTTGGAGTTGTTGCCGGTGGAGAGCCCCGAGAAATTGTTGTCGCTGGAGAAGGCGCCACCGAGATGGCCGCCGATATAGAAGCCGGTCCAGTTGTAGATCGGCGCGGCATAGGCCGGGGCCTTCTGATAATAGGGCGCGCGATAGCCGAGGTCGGCGGCAAGTGCTGGCGCCGCTGCGGCCATCGCGGCGAGCGCCACAGTTGCGAGGACAATTTTCTTCATCGTTGGTCTCCGAACACATCACTCAAGGAAACGCCACGTCAGGCGCCATGTCTCGATGCGCCAGATAGACAGGATTTGAATAAAATGCTGTCACCTCGCGAGCACAGCAGGGCCTAATGGAAGTGTTTGGAAGTTAAACAATTTCTTGTGCCTAACGGAGCCTTAAGAAGCCCTGAAGGAAGCCTTAACGCAGCGCAAGCGATGTCCTGCTTTGAGGCAGTCGGGTTAAGGCTTGGTGAGCGCGCGGTTCAGCTCCGCTACCGCCGCTTCGAGCAGCGCGCGATGGGCAATGTCCTCGCGCGGAAGCTGGCCCACGCTTGCGGCGAGCTCGCGCAGGATCGCGGCGAGCAGGCCGAAGCTGAAATGCATGTGAACCGATTTGCGCTCGTTCTCCGGACCGGGACGTTCCAGCACCAGTGTGACGCCGGCGGCATCGAGATGCGCCTCGAACCGCGAGGTATGCTCGAACGTGCCGACATAGAATTTGTCGGGATATTCGAGCGCGACTTCCGCCTTGTCGGGAACAGGTTGTGACATGATGGCCTCGCTCATAAGCGGACCATTAGAACCCCAGTCGCAGCCGCGGACTTTGCGCTAGGTCAGAGGCGCCGCGGAGGTGGGCTCAGGCAAGATGATGAGGCGCGGTCATGCTCCCGCCGGTCTGACCGCGCTCCTCCTCCTCTCGCTCACTGCGACTTGGCGAGGTAGGGGCAGCCGCCTTCATTGAGCGGCCGGAACGCCTGGTCGCCCGGAACGGTGGCGAGGTATTCATAAAGGTCCCATTTGCTCTTGGACTCCTCCGGCTTCTTGATCCGCATCAGGTACATGTCGTGCACCATGCGGCCGTCCTCGCGCACCACGCCGCCTTGGGCGAAGAAGTCATTGACCGGCGTCTTGCGCATCTGCGCGATCACCGTTTCCGAGTCCACCGAGTTGGTCGCGGCGACCGCCTTGAAATAGTGCCGAAGCGCCGAGTTGACGCCGGCCTGGTAGGCGGTCGGCATCGCGCCATGGCGCTTGAAGAACTCCTGCGCGAATGCCCGCGTCTCCGGTGTGCGGTCCCAATAGAAGGAATCGGTGAACATCAGATCATGCGCGTGCTGCAGGCCGAGCGCCGGCACGTCTGTCAGCGTCACCTGCAATGCCACGAGCTGCATGCTCTCGCGGATGTTGAATTCGTCGGCCTGGGCGACCGCGTTGCGGAAGTCCGAGCCGGCATTGGCGAGCGCCAGGATCTTGGCGCCCGAGGACTGCGCCTGCAGCAGGAATGAGGAGAAATCCGCGGTATCGAACGGATGCCGGACGGCGCCCAAGACCTTGCCGCCGGCGGCGGTCACCGCCTTGCTCGCGTCCCGCTCCAGCGCCTGGCCGAAGGCATAGTCCGCGGTGAGGAAGAACCAGGGTGAGCCGCCGCGGGCCACCACGGCCTTGGCGGTCGCGTTCGAGGAAGCGTAGGTGTCGTAGGTCCAGTGCACAGAGGTCGGCGAGCATTGCTTGCCGGTGAGATCCGACGAGCCGGAGCCGGAGATCAGGAACAGCTTCTTCTTCTCCCGTGTGACGGTCTGGATCGCGAGCGCCACCGCCGAGTTGACGCCTTCGGCGACCACGTCGACGCCCTTGTTGTCGATCCAGTTTCGCACGATGCCGGCGGCCACATCCGGTTTGTTCTGATGATCGGCCGAGATGATCTCGATCTTGCGGCCCGCAACCGTGCCGCCGATCTCCTCCGCCGCCATTTGCGCTGCGACCACCGAGCCGGTGCCGTTGCCGTCGGCATATTGCCCGCTCATGTCCGTGATGATGCCGACGCGCAGCACGCCGTCCTCGGCGGTGGCGGCACTTGTCGCGAACAGGAGAGCAGCGCCGATTGCGACCAGCAATCTGGATGGGGAGCTTTTGGTGCGTATCATGTCCGTCCCTGCATTTTTGAGCATCGCGCCCTTTCAACTGCAGCAATCGCGCGTCGTGGACAACTGCCACGCGGACATGGCCCTCTGCACCGGGGCGCTCGCGATTTCGTATGACGGAATGATGCGGTGTCAGCCATTGGCAATGCGGGCCCGGCGAACTAAATGTCCACCATGAATGGCAGCGCTCTCCAGGACTTCGTCGGCCGCCACCAACGCCTTTTCGTCCTCACCGGCGCCGGCTGCAGCACGAACTCCGGCATCCCCGATTATCGCGATAGTCACGGCAACTGGAAGCGGACGCCGCCCGTCACCTACCAGGCGTTCATGGGCGATGAGGCGACCAGGCAGCGTTATTGGGCGCGCAGCCTGGTCGGCTGGCGGCGGTTCGGCCGGGCGCAGCCCAACGCCGCCCATCGCGCGCTGGCGCAGTTGGAGGCGCAAGGGCAATGCGAGTTGCTGCTGACCCAGAACGTCGATCGCCTGCACCAGGCGGCCGGCAGCCGCGCGGTGATCGACCTGCACGGCCGGCTCGATCTCGTCCGTTGCATGGGTTGTGGCGCGAAAATCCCGCGGCAGGAGTTCCAGCACGAGATGGAGCACCGCAACGCCGACTGGCTTGCGCTCGATGCGGCTGACGCGCCCGATGGCGATGCCGATCTCGAGTCCGAGGACTTTTCGTCCTTCGACGTGCCGTGCTGCGCGTCCTGCGGCGGCATTCTCAAGCCCGACGTGGTGTTCTTCGGCGAAAACGTCCCGCGCGACATCGTCGTAGCCGCGCATGATCGTCTTGAGCAGGCCGACGCCATGCTGATCGTCGGCTCCTCGCTGATGGTCTATTCCGGCTTCCGCTTCGTCCGCAGCGCGGCGCAGCGACGGATTCCCATCGCCGCGATCAATCTCGGCCGGACCCGCGCCGACGATCTCCTCACGCTGAAGGTCGAGGACCGCTGCGAAGCCGCGCTGGGGTTCTTGCTGGACTAAAGCGCGATGAGATCAGGACGAATCGTCATCGCGCTTTAGCCGTGCTAAAGACGATTTTTCTCAAGATACTTGATGATCTTCAGATACAGCTCATCGACGCGAAGGCTCTGTTCTTCGCCGACCGAGGCGTAGTTGTCGAGGCCCGGCGAGGCGTTCAGTTCGACGATGACGTAATCTGCGGACGGCCTGGTCGCATCGGCGCAAATGAGATCGACGCCGCACAGGCTGAGGCCGATCGCCCGGCTCGCTTTCACGGCGATCTCCGCCAGCGACGGATCGAGCGAGGCCGTTATGTCGACCGCATCGCCGCCCGACGACAGGTTGGCATTGTCCAGGAGAAGCTGAACGGCGCCTTTGGCCAGCACCGAAGTCCGGCTCAGCCCGAATCTGTCCAGCACCGCGTCCACGCGGAGATCGGACGGGTCAATCTCGGTATTGGGCCTGCCGAGGGCAGCCAAGCCGTCCCGCTTTCGCACCACGAGCTGTTCGATCGTTGAACATCCGTCGCCTATGACGTGCAGCGGGATGCGTTGATAGGCCGAGATGATCTCATCGCCCAGAACCACGATCCGGTAATCGTTGCCGACAAGAAATTCCTGGACCAGCGCGACATCATGCTTGGCGAAGATTCGTTCGGCGGCCGAAAAAATATCCTCCGGACGGTACGCCTTGGCCACAAGAGCCCCGAGGCTGCCTTCGTTCGGCTTGACGATGACGGGATAGCCGATCGCCTCGGCAAAAGCGCAGGCGTCGGTTGCGGACCGCCGCTTCTCCGGGGCGAGATTCTGGGCGCGCATCCGGGAAAAGAAGGTCAGTTCGCGCGGTGTTCTGAGGCCGACCTGTTTGAGGAAGTAGCTCGTGTAGTTCTTGTCATTGGCGATGGCGACCGATCCGGCGCGATTGATGTTCAGGTTGTTCGCGCGAAACACGTGCGTGTTTCCGTCAGGAAAGAGAATCCGCCCGGCGAACTGGAATTCGGGCTCCAGCTCAATTCGGACGCCGGCCTTGTCGGCGATTCTCGACAGCAATCTCGGAGTGAAGGGCACGCGCATGCGTTGGACCAATAGCACACCAGCTTTCGGTCACGCTGCCTTTGGGTGAAGTCGTGCGCAAGTCAATTGTGCATTGTTCGCCGGGCGAAGGCCACGTCGGACCTGATCCACGTGCCGGCCGCCATGATCAGGCGACTGCCGACAACCTCTCATCGGCGCCCGGGTTTGCGCAAAGCAGGCGCTTGCGAATGGCCTCCTCGACCAGCGCCAGGGCTTCCTTGGCCTGCCGCGCCTCGGCTTCCGCGACCTCGGCGCGAAGCTCCGCCGCGGTCAGCTGATCCTTTTGAGCTTCGATACAGGACTGTGCCTGCTGCAGGGCTTTGCACGCATCCTGCAATTTGTGCTCGGCGGTCGTGATGAATTCGCGCTGCGCGCGCTCGGCGGCTTCGGCGCGCAGTTCGGCCAGCCGCAATCGTTCCAGGGCGTTCGTGCACATCGACTGCGCGCGGGCTTCGGTCTCGCGGGCGTGCTCCTCCATGCCGCGGAAAACATCGGCCGCCTGATACACCAGATCCAGGGCCGTCGCGCCCTTGTCGGGTTCCGACGCTGGGGACACGCGGAGGAGTTTGTCGTCCCGCCAAAACGACGCTCTGGGATTACGCTGGGCCATGCAACTCAAGCCTCGCCGCACACATACAGGAGCAGCATCATGAAAAACTATGGTTAACGGCTGGTTAACAAGCCCGACCGCCCAGGCGTCGACCTGGATCGCCACCCCCCTCAAAGGCCCCATCTTCGCGTGAACCAGACTTTCACAAAATGCGTAAGTGTTGCGTAGGTCAGGAGCATCGCCGCGACGAGCGGCCAGTAGGCCCCCGGCAATGGCACGAAACCCAGGGCAGCGCCCGCCCAGGTAAACGGCAGCGCAATGCCGATCGCGCAGATGATGATTGACGTCGTGATCAGCGCAGGACTTGCGTGGCTCTCGATGAAAGGGATCCTGGCGGTTCGGATGATGTGAATGATCAGCGTCTGCGTCAGAAGCGATTCGACGAACCATCCGGTCTGAAACAGAGGCGGGTTATTCCAGGCATCGAACACAAACAGCATCATCCCGTAGGTCGCATAGTCGAAGATCGAGCTGATTGGCCCGATGAAGATCATGAACTTGAATATGTTGCCGATGTCCCATTTGCGCGGCAAAGCCACATATTCATCGTCGACATTGTCGGTCGGTATAGCCGTCTGCGAGAAATCATAGAGCAGATTGTTCGTCAGGACCTGGATCGGCGCCATCGGCAGGAACGGCAGGAAGATGCTCGCCCCGAGCACGCTGAACATGTTCCCGAAATTCGAGCTCGCGCCCATCTTGATATATTTGGTGATGTTCGCGAAAACCTTGCGCCCTTCGGTGACGCCCTCCTGAAGAACGAGGAGGCTCTTCTCAAGCAGGATGATGTCTGCGGACTCCTTTGCGATATCGACCGCGGTGTCCACGGAAATGCCGACGTCCGCGACTTTCAGGGCCGGGCTGTCGTTGATGCCGTCACCGAGGAATCCGACCACGCGTCCCTTGGCGTGGAGCGCCCGTACGACCCTTTCCTTCTGCTCGGGATTGAGTTTGGCGAACACCGTCGTGCGGTCGGCGACCTCGGCGAGTTCGGCATCGCCCATCTGGCCGATCTGGCTGCCCAGCACGATTTCGCCCGTCTCCAGTTGAACCTCGTGACAGATCTTGCGCGTAACGATCTCGTTGTCGCCCGTGAGCACCTTGATCCGAACGCCCTTTCGCGCGAGCGCCGCGATCGCCTCCCTTGCGCTTTCTTTCGGGGGATCCAGAAAGGCAACGTATCCAAGCAGCGTGAGGTCCGCCTCATCCGCAACCGAATACGCCGTCTTTGATGGATCTATCTCCTTGTAGGCCACTGCAACGACGCGAAATCCATCGGAGTTCAGGGCGCTGGTCTGCTGTTTGGCTGTCTCGAAATGAGTTTGGTCGAGCCGGCCCACCTCGCCATTCAGGCAGTAGTTCGAGCACACGGCGAAAATCTCCTCGACGGCGCCCTTGCAAATGAGCAGATGTTTGGTGCCGTCGCGCCTGACCACCACCGAGAGGCGGCGGCGTGTGAAGTCGAAGGGGATTTCGTCGACTTTCGAATAGCCGCCTTCACTCCGCAATCGTTGGTCGAGCTCGGCGTGTGCAAGCACAGCCTTGTCGAGCAGGTTCTTCAACCCGGATTGGAAATGGCTGTTCAAAAAAGCGTATTGGAGCACTTCCTCCGAGTCATTTCCCTCGATATCGATGTGCCGTTTGAGGATGATTCGATCCTGCGTGAGGGTGCCCGTCTTGTCGGTGCACAACACGTCCATCGCCCCGAAATTCTGAATTGCATTCAGCCGCTTGACGATCACCTTCTTGCGCGACATGGCGATCGCGCCCTTGGCGAGATTGACGGTGACGATCATCGGCAGCATTTCGGGCGTGAGGCCAACAGCCACCGCCACCGCGAACAGCAGGGCCTGCAACCAATCGTGCTTGGTCATGCCGTTGATGAGGAACACGGCGGGAACCATCACGAGGATGAAGCGGATCATCAGCCAGGTGAACCTGTTGATGCCCTGGTCAAAGGCCGTCGGAACGCGTTGGCCCGCAATCTCGTGGGCAAGCTGGCCGAAGAAGGTGCTGCGGCCGGTCCGCAAGATCACGCCAGTGCCGTAACCGGACACAACGTTCGCGCCCATGAAGCAGATGTTCGGCAGGTCGAGGGGGCTCGCGCACTCCGACGTGCTGGCTTGTCCGTGCTTTTCGGCGGGCATGGATTCGCCCGTCAGGACGGCCTGGTTGACGAACAGATCCCTGGCCTCGAGCAGGCGCAGGTCGGCCGGAATCATGTCGCCGGCTGAAAGCCGCACCACATCTCCCGGCACGAGCTGATCAAGAGGAATCTCGATGAACGGATCATCCGCGTCGCTCGACCCGCGCCTGACACTGGCGGTGGTGTGAACCATGGCACGCAGCCGCGCCGCGGCCTCGTTGGAGCGGTGCTCCTGAATGAAGGCTGTCGTGATCGCCAGCACGACCATCGCCGCAATCACGATTGCAGCGCGGACGTCTCCGAGGAAATAGGAGACCACCGCCAGCGTCAGCAGCAACGCGTTCAAAGGGTTGCGCGCCCGATTCCAGATCTCCTCGGGAATGGTCGGCTTGCGCTCCCGCGCAACGAGGTTCGGTCCGAGCTTCTTCAGCCGCGCCGCCGCTTCGTCCGCGGATATCCCTTCCGCCGTGGCCCCCATCTTCGCGCAGGCTTCGCCCGGGTCAAGGCGGCTCATTGCGAGAAGCCAGCCATCGCTCGCCGCGCCATTGGCACGATTTATCTTCTTCGTCGGCTTCGATAGCAAATGCATGGGCTCTGGCTGGGCGATGGCAAGAACCATACAAGCATCATTGTACCGCATAATTTTGCGCGAGATCAAAGGCCGGAAATGCGAGACGTCGCCGCCACGTCACGGGACCGTCACAGCCGGCTCGACGCTCTCCAACGGAGGAGGCAGCGGCGAGTAGCACTTCCCGTCGCAACGCTTCGAACGCGCGCTCGTCGTTGTCGACCTGCGGCGCAGGCAATGCTTGTGATAGCAACTCGCAATTGCCAGGGGCCGGTTGCATTATCCGCACGCGGTTGCGCCATATCAAAGCCAGCCGCCAGAGGGAGGCAGAGTGTTGCGTCCATCGCGGGACGAACACCCCGGACAAGACATTGGAGTTGGCCGATGCTCAAGATCGCGAGCCTGATTTGGGTGATGCTTGGAACGGTGTTGGCAGGCACTGCCGTCACGACGGTACTGACAGTTCAGGGACTCGTTGCAAGTCCGATGAAAGCAATACCGCTTGCCGCTCTCGCCGGCTTCGTCGTTGCAATGCCGCTGTCCTACCTCGTTGCGACGAAAATCGGCCGTACACGTGACGGCAGGCGGACGACCTAGCAGCTTGCCAGAGCTTGGTCGAGCCCTCGCCGGCCGTCCGTCGCCAGGCCGCGTCAACGCCAGCCGAGCGCCGGAGCCACCTGGGTCAGGATCGATTCGATCGCACGCACATTGTAGGCAACGCCCAATTGGTTGGGCACGGTCAATAGCAGGGTGTCGGCCTCCGCGATGGCTTCGTCCGTCTTCAGCTGCTCGACCAGGACATCCGGCTCGGCGGCATAGCTGCGGCCGAAGATGGCGCGCGTGGTCGGATCGATGAATCCGATCTGGTCGGCATCTTCCCGCCCGCTGCCAAAATAGGCGCGATCGCGATCGTCCATTAGCGCGAAGATGCTGCGGCTGACCGAGACCCGCGGCTCGCGCGCGTGGCCGGCCTCCTTCCAGGCGGCGCGGTAGGCGCGGATCTGCGCGGCCTGCTGCACATGGAAGGGCTCGCCCGTCTCGTCGGCCTTCAGCGTCGAGCTCTGCAGGTTCATGCCGAGCTTGGCCGCCCACACGGCCGTGGCGTTCGAGCCGGCGCCCCACCAGATGCGCTCGCGCAGGCCTGGCGAATGCGGTTCGAGGCGCAACAGTCCGGGCGGATTGGGAAACATCGGCCGCGGATTGGGCTGCGCAAAACCCTCGCCGCGCAACAGGTCGAGAAAAACGAGCGCATGCCGCCGTCCCATGTCGGCGTCGCTCTCGCCCTCCGCCGGCTGGTAGCCAAAATAGCGCCAGCCATCGATCACCTGTTCCGGCGAGCCGCGGCTGATGCCGAGCTGCAGCCGGCCGCCTGCGATAAGATCGGCCGCGCCGGCATCCTCCACCATGTAAAGCGGGTTCTCGTAGCGCATGTCGATCACCGCCGTGCCGATCTCGATCCGGCGCGTCTTGGCGCCAACCGCCGCCAGCAGGGGAAACGGCGAGGCCAGCTGGCGCGCGAAATGATGAACCCGAAAATAAGCCCCGTCCGCGCCGAGCTCTTCAGCTGCAACCGCAAGCTCGATGGATTGCAGAAGCGTATCCGCAGCCGAGCGGGTCTGCGATTGCGGAGAGGGCGTCCAGTGCCCGAAGGAGAGAAAGCCGATTTTTTTCATGGAGGCAGTGTACCGGCATCCGGGCTGATTTGCGAATGCCGATAGCTGGTCCGCGGCTGCGTTATTACGCTCTTGCCCGGTGCGTGCTCAACCAATTCCGCTCCGGCGTCGTAGTCGGCCCTGCAGCCATTAGCAAAACAGCCGACGTAGGAGCGCTCGATGGGTTGGCCCGAACCGATAGTGATGCGAACACCACGCTCTAGGCTCATCCAAACCGGCAAGATAACGCGCAAAGTCGTTTTCGCACCTGCGTTGCGTTCAACGAGTGCTGCCGACACGACAGGCACACAGATAGGATTGGTGCGGCCGTCAGTACCGATAAAGCACGTTTCTCCGACGCAAGACTTGGCCCATGGAGCGTAAGTCAGCGCCAACGCATTGGTCTCACCGGCGGCTGCCGAAGTGACAATGAGATACGCGAAGACAATAGTTGCGAAGTTACGCAACACCGTGCCGCACATAACCGCCTCCCAGAAGACATGAACTCAAATCACTGCATGACATGCTATAGACTTTGACCACATTAGGGGCGGCGTCACGTTCGGCGATCAATTACTGCTTTGGGTCAAAACGCGAAACACTCAATCTGAGCAATTTAGGTCAGCTGACCTCCCGAGAGCTGGCCTCGGAGGAGAGAGCCGGCACTTCGCCTGTGGGCCCAGGCCGTGTGAAAACGAGCCTGGGCCAACAGTTGACATTCGAGTGAAAAAGGCCGCCAACTGAGCCGGTCTCAATCGAGATGCGAACAATCCGATGGCTTGGGAAAGAATTGTCCAGCGAGTTGGCTCGGGTTCTCCTTGCTGTCCGAAATGTCGCAACGTGGACGTCGAGTATCAGGAAGAAATCGATGAGTTGGCCGCCGTCGCGTGCCCTAAATGCGGTTGGAAGGGCATCTTCCGCGAGCTGGACTTGATCCCCGTGCCGGACACAAAATGAGGACAATCCAAAAACTTAGGACCCAGCACCTAGCCGGGTGCGGGAACAGATTGGCAATCCCAGACACTTTCCTAAACTCAGTAGATGCCGACCGAATGTCCGTTGAGGGTCAGCGCGCCAATAGGAGACATCGCACGCTTAGCGTGATAAGACGCGGTTAGTTCAGTTGGCTGGAAACCGATGACGTGGACGCACGCCAAGACCATCAAAGTGATTGAGCGAGCTGATGGCAAGGCGAAGGTTTATGTCCTTGCACGTCATGATGGGTTTTACGAATACAGAGGCGAGGCTGAGGTCCTGGGGGACGAATACGATGGCATCTATTGGTCACCAACCGAGATGTCCGGCCTTTTCGCATCCGCCGGCGAGGCCGAGCAAGCCGCGTACGACGATGTTCCGTGGCTTCGACAACAGCGCAGGACACGTCCGGATTCAACTTAAGACAATCAGCGGGCGAGACCGGACTTCCAGCGAGAGCGGACTTCGGCTTCGGGTCACAGTCTAAGCCGCTTGCGGCGCAGCTCGGCGCACCGAGACCCGATCATGGATTGTGCTGGTGATTTGCCCGACCGTGTCAAATGTCGTCGGCGCTCGTCGGCAGCGACGGTGCGCTACTTTGCATGGGGTTGTTTTCGATAATTTGATCGGAAGCGGGACCGCTGCCAGGTTTGGCAAGAGACTTGGCAAGAGTCTTGGCGTGACTGGTGCTGCCGGACAGGATTGAACTGTCGACCTCTCCCTTACCAAGGGAGTGCTCTACCACTGAGCTACGGCAGCGTGCCCTCTCGGCTTTTCGACGATGAGAATCGGCCGCGGACGGCCCCCGTGAGGCGCGGCGATGTGTGCCATAGACGCTTCCCTGGTGCAAGGTCGGGAGAGGCCCGGAAGGGGCCAAGTGGGGGTAAAATTGGCGTCGCAGCCAACAAATTCCGCCGGCTTTGCCATCAGTTCCCGATTTTTCGCAGAATGCGGCCGGCCAGCCGCGCGGGCATTGCGAGGCCGGCTGGTGGGACACAATATGTCCAGCAACATGCCCCCGTGTGGGCGTTGCTTCCGAACCCGAACAGCAGCCTCGATGACCGACGACAGCCCCAATAACCGCCGTCCCCATACCCTGCGCGGCGATGAGGCGCGGCAGGACCGGCTCAAGGCAAAGTTGCGGGAAAATCTCAAGCGGCGGAAATCGCAAGAGAGGGAACGCGGTCTGCTGTCATCGGACGGCCATCAAGACTGCCCAGATGGGGAGGTTGGCAGCACGGACAGCTAGCCCTTATCTGGGGCCGGCAACTTCGAAAGAGATGTCAGATGGCGGACGACAACGCAGCGGCAGGGGCGGCGGGCAACGGTGGCGATGCTGGCGGCAGGGTGTTTCAACGGTTTGAGCAGACCTTCCCCGCGCTGACCACCGCCGAAATCGCGCGGATGCGCCGGTTCGGTGACATCAGTCGCTTCAAGGACGGCGAGGCGCTGTTCGAGACCGGCAAGCCCGGCCCCGGCATGTTCGTGGTGCTGTCGGGCAACGTCATCATCACCCAGCGCGATGGACTGGGCCATGTCACGCCTGTGATCGAGCAGGGACCGGGTCAATTCCTCGCCGAGATCGGGCAGTTGTCGGGTCGGGTCGCGCTGGTCGATGGCCATGCCGAGGGCGATGTCGAGACGCTCTTGATCCCGCCGGACAAGCTGCGGGCGCTCTTGGTCGCGGAGGCTGATCTCGGCGAGCGCATCATGCGCGCGCTGATCCTGCGCCGGGTCAGTCTGATCCAGGGCGGTGTCGGCGGTCCCGTGCTGATCGGGCCGTCGAATTCGCCGGCCGTGGCCGGCTTGCAAAACTTTCTCATCCGCAACGGCTTTCCGCATCATCTGCTCGATCCCGAGAAGGATCGCGACGCGGCCGAACTGATCGCGCGCTATTCGCCCTCGCCCTCGGATTGGCCGCTGGTGGTGACCGCCGATGGCACGGTGCTGCGCAATCCCGCCGAAAACGTGTTGGCGCGGGCCATCGGCATGATCGGCGGTTCGCGCGGGACCAAGATCTACGACGTCGCCATCGTCGGCTGCGGGCCAGCGGGGCTGGCGACCGCGGTCTATGCGGCGTCCGAAGGGCTCTCGGTTGCGGTCCTGGATTCACGTGCCTTCGGCGGCCAGGCCGGTGCCAGCGCCCGGATCGAGAACTATCTCGGCTTTCCCACCGGCATCTCCGGCCAGGCTTTGGCGGGACGTGCCTTCACCCAGGCGCAGAAATTCGGCGCCGACATCATGATCCCGATGAGCGTGAGATCACTGGATTGCGCGCGAAAGGACGGCTCCTTTGCGCTGACGCTCGACTGCGGCGACCTCTTGCGCTCGCGCGCCATCGTGGTCGCCAGCGGGGCGCGCTACCGGCGGCCGGAGATCGAGAACCTCGCAAAATTCGAGGGCCGCGGCGTCTGGTACTGGGCCTCGCCGGTCGAGGCGCGGCTCTGCGCCGAGCAGGAGGTGATCCTGGTCGGCGCCGGCAATTCGGCCGGACAGGCCGCGGTCTTCCTCTCCGGCCACGCCAAAAAGGTCACCATGATCATTCGCGGCGGCGGCCTGGGCGCCAGCATGTCGCGCTATCTGATCGAGCGCATCGAGGCGACGCCGAACATCGAGTTGATCTTCAATGCCGAGGTGGTCTCCCTCGAGGGCGATGGCGAGGCTTCGCTGACGCGTGTGCGCTGGAAGAGTCGGCTGTCGAGCGAAGTCATGACCGAAGACATCCGCAATCTCTTCTTGTTCGTCGGCGCCGATCCCGCCACGTCCTGGCTGTCCGGCTGCGGCGTCACCCTCGACCGCGGCGGCTTTGTCGTCACCGGCGCGCAGTCCGATCTCAACCAGGGCCGGCTGGTGCCCCAGCTGGAGACCTCGGTGCCCGGGGTGTTCGCGGTCGGCGACGTACGCTCCGGTTCCGTCAAACGGGTCGGCGGCGCGATCGGCGAGGGCGCGCAGGTCGTGGCGGCGCTGCACGGCTTTTTGGGCGACATGGCAAGGCCGGCGCTGTAACCTGTCCTTCCATAATGAACCGGGAGGAAGCCGTTAATGGCCCAAGTGATCGTGACCTACAAGACGCCGAAAGATCCCGCCGCCTTCGATAGATACTACGCCGAGACGCATATCCCGCTGGCCAAGAAGATGCCGGGCCTGCGCAAATACCAGATCAGCCAGGGGCCGGTGGGCAGTCCGGCCGGCGCCTCGGGCATCCACTTGATCGCCATCCTGACCTTCGACAACATGGCCGCGGTAGGCGCCGCGTTCGGCAGTCCCGAGGGCAAGGCCGCGGCCGGCGACGTCGCGAATTTCGCAACCGGCGGCGCCGACATCGCGTTCTTCGACACCAAGGACGTGTAATCACACATGGCGAGGCTTCGGGACTCCTGCACCCATATTGCCGGCATCAAGACCGTGACGCCGAGCGCTCTGGGCTGCGAGGAATGCCTGAAGACCGGCAGCCCGTGGCTGCATCTGCGGCTCTGTCGCACGTGCGGCCATGTCGGCTGTTGCGACGATTCGCCCAACAAGCATGCGACCAAGCACTTTCATGCCTCCGGCCATCCCATCATCGAGGGCTATGATCCGCCGGAAGGCTGGGGCTGGTGCTATGTCGACAAGGTGCTGTTCGACCTGTCCGACCGCAAGACGCCGCACAACGGTCCGATCCCGCGCTACGAGTGATTTGTTGAATTGCGACGGTCATCTCTCGCCTTCCGTGAGGTGTGCCTGTCCTCGCCGCGACATAGTATTTTACCGCAAACCGGCGTAACATTCCCCGCAAACAAGAAGGGGAGCAAGCTACGATGCTGGGTCTGAGTCTGGCCAATTTCACGCTGCTGCATGTCGTCATCAGCCTGATCGCCATCGCTTCCGGTGTGATCGTGATGTTCGGCATGCTCGGCTCCAGGCCGATGCCAGGCCTGACGGCGATCTTTCTCATCTTCACCATCCTGACCAGCGTCACCGGCTTCGGTTTCCCGTTTGACAAGCTGCTGCCCTCGCACATGATCGGGCTGCTCTCGCTGGCCCTGCTCGTGATCGCCTGCCTTGCGCTGTATGCCATGGGGCTCAAGGGCGCGTGGCGGCCGGTCTATGTGGTGACCGCCCTGATCGCGCTCTATCTCAATGTGTTCGTGCTGGTGGTCCAGAGCTTCCTCAAGATCCCCACTTTGACCGCGCTCGCGCCCGGCAATCCGCCGAGCGGTCCCGTGTTTGCCGTGGTGCAGGGGCTCGTGCTGCTGGTCTTCGCCATCCTGATCATCGGCGTATGGCGGCGCTACAAGCCGCTCAGCTTCGCCTGACATGTCGCCCCAGCTCAAGCTGATCGCGCTCGACGAAGACGACCTTGCGGTGATCTCCACCCATGTGCAGGACGCACATGTGCGTATCTCGGACATCGTCTGGCGCCAGGCCGAGAAGCGGCTCGTCATCGGCATGAGCCGGCTGGACTGGGAGCAGACGCTGTCGGGCGAGACCGCGCCGCGCCGGCTGATTGCAGCACTTCGGTTCGACCGGGTGCTGGCCTGCAAGTCGCGCAACATCGACCTTGCCGCGCGCGATTTGAGGCTCGAGCTGATCGGGATCGAGTTTCACCCCGGTGACGATCCCGCCGGCAGCGCGATGCTGTTGTTTTCCGGCGGCAAGGCCCTCCGCCTCGACGTCGAATGCCTGGAATGCGAGCTGACCGACTTGGGTGCCGACGATCTTGGCACGGCCGAGGATGGCGGCGAGGCGATGGGGTGAGGTGCTTCGTCGTCCCGGCGAAGGCCGGGACCCATAACCTCAGGCCTTCGTTTGGCGAAGATCAACGACTGCCTTGCTTTAACCTAGACGCTCCGCGGTATGGGTCCCGGCCTTCGCCGGGACGACCCCGGGTTTGCGGCTTGCCATGGCATTCCAAGGGTTGACGAGCCTGCCCTGCCGCGCCATTGAGCAAGGGGTTCGTGCGACCGAATCCCGCTCCCGGAAAGCCCAAAAAATGCCCATTCGACTGGACCGCAGCAGCGCCGATTTCGACGAGCGTTTCAAGGACTTCCTCGCCGCCAAGCGCGAGGTGTCTGCGGATGTCGAACACGCCGTGCGCGCCATCGTCTCCGACGTCGCCGCTCGCGGCGATGCGGCGCTGATCGAGGCGACCAAAAAATTCGACCGGCTCGATCTCGCGGCGTCCGGCCTGGCGGTCACGCCGGCGGAGGTCGATGCGGCCGTCAAGGCATGTGAGCCTGCGACAGTGGATGCGCTGAAATTCGCCCGCGACCGCATCGAGGCCTTTCATTTGCGGCAGGTGCCGAAGGACGAGCGGTTTGTCGATGCCAGCGGCGTCGAGCTCGGCTGGCGCTGGAGCGCGATCGACTCCGCCGGGCTCTATGTTCCCGGCGGCACCGCGGCCTATCCGTCCTCGGTGCTGATGAATGCCGTGCCCGCCAAGGTCGCCGGCGTCGCGCGCCTGGTGATGGTGGTGCCGGCGCCCGATGGCAGGCTCAATCCTCTGGTGCTCGCGGCGGCGCGTCTCGGCGGCGTCAGCGAGATCTACCGGGTCGGCGGCGCGCAGGCCGTCGCGGCGCTGGCCTATGGCACTGCGACCATCGCGCCGGTGGCAAAGATCGTCGGTCCCGGCAATGCCTATGTCGCGGCGGCCAAGCGGCTGGTGTTCGGCAAGGTCGGCATCGACATGATCGCCGGCCCCTCGGAGGTCCTGGTGGTCGCCGACGACACCGGCAATGCCGACTGGATCGCCGCCGATCTCTTGGCGCAGGCCGAGCATGACGAGAGCGCGCAATCGATCCTGATCACGGATTCGCCCCGCCTCGCCGACGATGTCGCCCGTGCCGTGCAGTCCCAGCTTTCGACCCTGCCGCGGGCAAAGATCGCCGGCCGCTCCTGGGAGGATTTTGGCGCCATCATCCTGGTCAAGCATCTGGATGAGGCCGTGCCGCTGGCGGACGCCATTGCCGCCGAGCATCTGGAGGTCATGACCGCCGATCCGGATGCGTTCGCAAACAAGATCCGCAATGCCGGCGCGATCTTCTTAGGGCCCCATACGCCGGAGGCGATCGGCGATTATGTCGGCGGCTCCAACCATGTGCTGCCGACCGCGCGCTCGGCGCGCTTCTCCTCCGGCCTCGGCGTGCTCGATTTCATGAAGCGCACCTCGCTTCTGAAATGCGGGCCCGACCAGCTCCGCGCATTGGGACCGGCGGCGATGACGCTCGGCAAGGCCGAGGGTCTGGATGCCCATTCACGCTCGGTCGGATTGCGCCTCAATCAGTCATGACCAAGCCGCCCACACAGGACGAGTCCAAAAACCGCGTCATCGCGGTGACGCTCGACGAGGAGTCCATCGGGCGCTCCGGGCCTGACATTGAGCATGAGCGCGCGATCGCGATCTACGACTTGATCGAGCAGAACCTGTTCGCGCCCGAAGGTGCCGAGGCCGACGGCCCGTTCAAGCTGCATATCGGCATCACCGGCAACCGGTTGATGTTCGATATCCGCCGCGAGGACAATACGCCGGTGGTTGCGCATCTGCTGTCGCTGACGCCGTTCCGCCGCATCGTCAAAGATTATTTCATGATCTGCGACAGCTACTACCAGGCGATCCGCACCGCGACGCCGGACAAGATCGAGGCCATCGACATGGGCCGGCGCGGCATCCATGACGAGGGCTCGCGCACGCTGCAGGAGCGGTTGAAAGGCAAGGTGCGGGTCGATTTCGAAACCGCGCGGCGGCTGTTCACGCTGATCACCGTGCTGCATTGGAAGGGTTAACCTCCAATGGCGCAGGCTCCGCATGCGCGCAATCCGCAGTCGGTCTTGTTCGCATGCGGCATGAACAGCGTGCGCTCGCCGATGGCGGAGAGCTTGTTGCAGCACATGTTTCCGCAGCGGCTTTACGTGCGCTCCGCCGGCGCCAAGAAGGGCGAGCTCGATCCGTTTGCGGTTGCCGTGATGGCCGAGCTCGGCCAGGACATCTCCGGCCACAAGCCGATGACCTTCGAGGAATTGGACGACTGGGAGGGGCTCAATTTCGACCTGATCATCACGCTCTCGCCCGAGGCGCATCACAAGGCGCTGGAGCTGACGCGCACGATGGCTGCCGATGTCGAATATTGGCCGACCCCTGATCCGACCGGCGAGGAGGGCAGCCGGGACCAGAAACTCGCCGCCTATCGCGAGGTCATGGACACGCTTCTGATGCGTATCCGCAAGCGGTTTGCCAATGTTGGCGCGGCCAGCGGCTGATTCGCAAAGAATTCCGGGCCGGCACATTTCGGTTTGGTGACACCAGAGGGGGTGCGGGGTTTCGGCTTTTGCCGGGATCACAATGGGTTGTGAAAGCACGGACCTTCCGATACGTTCCGCGCGCATCGCATCGCCTCCATCCCCGCCGACCAGCCCGACCAAAACAATCGCAATGCTTGGCCGTCCCAAATTCGTTCTTGCTTCCGGCTCGCCGCGGCGCCTGGCGCTGCTCAATCAGGCCGGCATCGAGCCCGATGCGCTCCGTCCCGCCGACGTCGACGAGACGCCGCGGCGGGGCGAGTTGCCGCGCGCCTGCGCCAACCGCCTGGCGCGGGCCAAGGCCGATGCCGCGCTGAAATCCGTGCATCTGGACGATGAGCTGCGCGGCTCGTTCATTCTGGCCGCCGATACCGTGGTCGCGGTCGGCCGCCGCATCCTGCCCAAGGCCAATCTGGTCGACGAGGCTTCGCAGTGCCTGCGGCTGTTGTCGGGGCGCAATCACCGGGTCTACACCGCGATCTGTCTCGTGACGCCGCGGGAGGCCTTCCGCCAGCGCCTGGTTGAAACCAGGGTGCGCTTCAAGCGGTTGAGCGAGGAGGACATCCAGGCCTATATCGGCAGCGGCGAATGGCGCGGCAAAGCCGGCGGCTATGCCGTGCAGGGGATCGCTGGTTCCTTTGTGGTCAAGATGGTCGGTTCCTACACCAATGTGGTCGGACTGCCGCTCTATGAATCCTGCACGCTGCTCGCCGGGGAAGGCTTTCCGATCCGCTTCGGCTGGCTCAATGCCGCGCCGGTCTGAGCTGGGGGCCGCCGGTGGCCGGAATGGCCAGGGCGTCGGGGGCGGAAGCAGTCAATCCGGAGCTGGCCGGGAGGAGGGCGGCACCGGGCGGCGGTGCCCGATCTGCGGCAAGCCCTCACACGCCGCCACCCGCCCATTCTGCTCCAAACGCTGCCGCGACGTCGATCTCAACCGCTGGCTTTCCGGTTCCTATGTCGTCCCCGGCGCCGAGACCGAGGACGAGGGCTCCGAATAGGGCTTTTGCTTCAACATTTTAGAGGAAAAGCCGACGCCAGGCGGCGCCTCGCGTAGCCAAAGCCGAAGCAAGGTTTACAGACCGGTTCGACCCCACTATAAACCGCCCGCTCGGTGGCCCCTGCTCTTCTTTCCTAGGGCGCCTCAAGAGACGCCCAGGTAGCTCAGTTGGTAGAGCATGCGACTGAAAATCGCAGTGTCGGTGGTTCGATTCCGCCCCTGGGCACCATAAAATCAATGGCTTAGCGAGACACAGCCGGGTCCGTTAGACACTTTTGATCTCGGGTTAGACACTTATGTTCGCGATTTGCTCCCGAGTGGGTCCAGTTTTTTGATCACCTGATTCATGCGATCCGAGGTGTCGGCCGACTCGGAGTAGTGGATCGCCATCGCGAGCGTTTTCTGACCAAGCCATCGGCGTACAGTGTCGAGGTCATACCCGGCTTCGACCAGCAACGTCCCGACCGTGTGCCGTAAGCCGTGAAATGTGAGACCGTCCCCGATCTTTCCATCTCGTTTCAGCGCAGCCATTGCTTTGATGAAAGACGAATTGAACCCGCTCTCCGTCCAAGGGGTGCCTTTCGTCGTGGCTGCAATGGTAATCGCATCGTGCCTTGGTGCGGTTGCCAGCAGGTGAGCGAGATCGGGGTGAACCGGAATCGAGACTTCCGAACCCGTCTTGTTGGTCCTCCGCCAAATCCTGCCGTCTCTGATCGCTGCCTTGGTAAGTGCAAGCACATCACCCTTACGCAACCCTGTAAACATTCCGAGCGCAACAGGAAGCCTCAGTTGCGGCGGGAGACGGTTGATTACTGTCCTACACTCATCCAGCGTCCAGGGACGATTTGCACTTTTGGCTCCCCTCGCTCGCTTGACCCGCTTAACCCCTTTGACCGGATTATCCGAAACGATGCCGTGTTCTTTTCCGTGCTCAAAAGCGACCGAAAGGACTGCCATCACGTAGTTCGCCTGCCTGCGCCCATGCTTTGCTGCGACGCGATCCCGTAGTCCCGCAACGAAATGCGACGATAGTTCGACGAGCGGCATAGCATCGAGCGGCTTCAGCAGGTTCATCATGCGTCCGTAGCCGTCCCTAGAAGCGCGAGCTAGATCGGTAAAAGCGGGCGAGTTCCGGTAAGACGCAAGTAGTGCCCCCAACGTTCCGGGGAGCGCGTTCGCCGTCTTAAGCTTTCGTTCGATCAAAGCCAGTTCGGCAATGAACTCTGCAGTGCCGAACTCTGCTTTCAGGCGGATGCCGGTCTTTCGATGGTAGGCGTACCATCGGCCTTTGGCGCGATAACGCTTCAATCCCTTGATGCGAAGAACGGTCATTGCTTTTCCAGTTCGGCTAACCAATCTTTGCGCATTTCGCGACCGTTCAGAGCAAGAGAATCGATCCACCCATCCAGCAAAACCCGGTCGAAGCGTTCAAGCCTCTTTCCATTGCCCAAGGCGATTGCCTTGATCGGGCAAATGCCCTCGAAGGTCGGAATGCTAACCCCACAATAAGCCGCAGCTTCCTGTCGGGTTAGCAGACGCGGAACGATATTGAATTTGTCAGTGTGGCGCATTGTAGCACAGTGATGCCGTACACCACCAGCGTTGCGCCCTCTAGCGGTCGCCTCGCTAACCAGTGTCTAGTTGATATGTGTATTGAACAAGGAGGGTAGCGCCCAAACTACTTGGGAGCCAGACGACACATACCGACACCGGCCGCCAATGCGATTTTCAGAATCGCCCCCGTCAGTGGCCGAAAACATAATGTCGGATTGGTGGTACGCAGACGATGCCAAAGCGCGAGCAAGTTCTAGACCGCCGGACTGTCTGGCGTCCGTATGACAATCCCGTTAGATTGGCGTCCACGTCAGAGAAGTCAGCGGTGCAAGTTGTATCGACTGTTGTGCGTCCCCTCACCTTGGTTGAGCGCGGCGGCAAAAGTTGCCCGGCGACGATGTCCGAAAGACGTGCTTCTTGGTTTAGGGATGCTGGGCCAAGATGTCAGTCCGAACATAAACGGTCTCAACATGCCCTACAAAACTAGATTTGAACGTCAAAAATCAGAATGGATCACGCTGGCACAAGCCGTAGAACACGTAGCTTCCGTCGAGAACCATTTGGCCACTTCCGAACCCGAAAAGCCTACGACAGCGGAAGACGCGTTTCTCGCCATGGATTGGCTGAGGAATCCGTCTCCTCACTCTCCAGCAATGAATGATGCGCTGAGTCAGGTTCGAGCAGCTCTTCAAGATGGTGAAATACCAATCAAGTGGGCGCAGGATAGATGGCCACAAAGCCTTACGTTTATTCCTGGTGAGCTATTTGCTTTCGACGATCCCCCGAGTGGCCTCTTCTGGCAATACGCGGAGATAGATTACTCAAATAACTACCTAGTTTTGGATGAAACGCCTTTTGTATTGTCCGGTGGAGTAGCGAGCGAGCGGGCAGTAGGCAATCGAAAGATGCGGCAATTGTTGCTCTCACGCGCGAGGGTCTATGAGCTTTGGCCCGCCAAGGACAGTGGTAGCGTCGCTTCCAGTTCGTCGCAGGGGGCTGCTCTGGACAAGAGGTACACCACGGTCATTCCTGAGGAGAACCTTATCAGGGATGAGGTGCGGACATTATATAACCGGTCCAATCCCAAGCCAAACATGGCGCAAGCTGAGCAGGCTATTCGCGAAGCTATGCCCGGGGCGACTAGAGGTGTGATTCGAAAAGTTCTCAAAGAGGAAGAGTTCGCGAGACAGCGAAGGTCGGCAGGCAATTCAGGACCCCGTCGCCGCTAATCTTGCCGCGATTTTTTTTACGGCAAAATTGGCAAGACATTGCTGGCAAAACTGCCGAATGTCACCTGACTCCTACCTTGGAGTCATCGCATGCAAACTATCCTTGATCAGAAGCGTGTCGCGTCCCTGCTTGGGATATCGACACGCACGCTCGAACGTTATCGTGTTTCCGGCACAGGCCCACGCTACGTGAAGCTTGGAAAGCTGGTTCGATATCTTAAAACCGATATCGATGCTTGGATCCAGCAGAACCTGAGCGCCGCGACTTCTGAACGGTCCACACAATGACCGATCAAGCAGGCTCAACATCTGATGCTTCTGATGCTCGTGCCGACAACTATTGCTTGTCGCAAGAAGCGTCTATTCAAGCGCATTTACAGATCGCCAGAAAGGCGATTGCCTCCGGCGAGAATGACCTGCGCCGGGCCGCTGAGCACATAGCCGAGGCGAGGAAGCAAGGCGCGTCTCAACGACGCATTGCTGCTGCAATTGGAAAATCGGTTTCCACTGTAAATCGATATCTAAGTTGGCACGATTCCGGATACCGAGATGAAACTCCGTTCGGTCCGGAGTCCAAAGCCAAACGAGAGCGCGCACGTGTTCGGGCGACCGAACGCACCAATGACAGAAGGAGATCATGCGGCGAAGTGGCGCAGGACGAACTCGCTGCAGCTCTTGCTCGCGCGCAGGCCGCACAGGCCGATGCCGCCAAGGCTAGAGACGAGGCGAAACGAGCTATGGATGAGGCAATGCGGGCGAAAGCAGAAGCGGTTCGGGAGCGGCTACGAGCAGAAAGGGTCTATGCGAGCTCTGCCGCGACCTCTCCACGACACCCCGTTGATGGCCGTCTACGCGATCTCTTGGTAAAGGCGCTTGGTTTGCTCGGCTCAGATCAAGCCGGGGAGCGAGCGAACGCTGCGGTGGTGGCGGAGAAGCAACGGGCCAAGCTGGGCATGACCTGGGACGAATTAATCGTTCCGGCTATCGACTGCCCCTCGACCGAATCTCAGTCGCACGCCGATGAGGCCGTCGCATGAACCACAACCGCATTCCACGAAATCACATTAATTGGCAAGAAAGCTTGGCCGACGGCGAAGCTAGGTCAGCAACAACGAGTGCACCTTCCGCGCCCGAAGAACGCGATCACTTTTTCATAACGTCTCCAAAGTTTGCCGAAGGTTGCTCAAGCTCAATTTCCGCGCGGAATGACTCTGCTCGACGTGTGTGGATTCGAGGCACTCCAATTGGCGGCATCTGTGGATAGGAGCGCAGGATGAAGAAGATCGACCGTGTTGAGCTAAAGAAATCGCGAGCAAGAAAGACCGTCGGTGCTGGGGTGTTGAATCAGCGCACGACGATCAAGCAATTGAGGGTTACGCGGAAGCGTAAGCTGCTGGTGATGGTGACGATCATCCCACTGATGGTCACTTACAAGCCGGAGGATCTACCTGTTCTCAAGGTTCAGAAGCTGAACCGGTGGCTCAAGGATGCGCTGACTAAAGCTGGTTTCAAACGAGTCATGCTCGGCAGCATCGACCTTAGTTGGGAGGGCGGCTTTTACCAACCGCATTGGCACATCGCCATGTGGACCTCTGATCGGAAGCGGCTGAGGCGTCGCCTCAAGCGCATCTTCCCCGGCCTCCAACGCGGCGACCGCCCGGTTCACACCAGCCCAACCTATAGCCTTGGCTTCCTTCCCTACAAGGACAAGGCCATCAAGCTTCCAGCTTTACTGAGAAACAATCGGCGTGGACTTCCCTATCTGCTGCTGGCCCTCGACGGCACCGAACCGTTGGAACTGATGGTGCTTTCCGGCGTCCGGGTGAGTGCTCAGGATGGCGGCCTTGAATTCAAAAAGATCGCGCACCGGTGAAGGGCGAGCAATCGAGAGCGTCGTATCGACGATAGACGATGAAATCCCGAGTTGCAGGCAATGCCATGAAGAGAACCCGCCTCAACGGGCTGATTGAGCCGAGATTTTCAACCGAACTGATTATCAAGGTTGCTCATCAATCAATCGACGATGGCGACGCCAATTTGTGACTGAGCACCTGAGCACTGAGCATACTGGAATTCAAATGAAACGTAAGCGCATTAAACTAACGAAGGCTGGCGTACTCCTTGTGACGGGCAAGGACAAGCAACGCATTGCTGCGCCCATTCGCTTCCATGCCATCGGCGAACGGTCGGATCGCACGAAGGTCGTGGAGATTAGGTTCGAGGACTGTGATGGCGAAAGAGCATCCGAGCAGTTCGACATGGCCGCGATCAACACCAGAAATCTATCGACCATTGCCGACGCGCTCGGCAACAAGGGTTACCTTTGGCCACCCGACGGGGTGTCGGCCGTGGAGATACTCAAGATCGTGGTCGCCAAGGTACCGACTCGCCGCTTTGCCTTCGTGGGCGCGCCCGGCTGGCACGGCGACGCATTAGTGACGCCGCTGCGGCGTTACGGCGGGACGAAACGGATCGTAATCGACCCGAGAAGTGGTGCCCACCTAGCCAAATACACTAGAGGACCTGGGTCCCTAAAGGGCTGGCAAAAAACGGTAGGTAAGCTGGCCAAACAATCGACCGGGCTTCGTTTGTCTATAGCCGCGGCATTAGCAGCCCCTCTACTTCGTCCGCTCTCAATGGACTCTTTCGCGCTGAACCTTGTCGGGCCTACCTCCACGGGCAAGTCCAGCCTTCTCTGTGCCGCCGCATCGGTGCCAGGCTTGAATAATGAAGAGGGAGGATTGCCGAAGTGGTCAGACTCCGAGGCAGCAATTGAAGAGTTAGCTATTGGCCATCGCGACGGCTTGCTCCCCTTGGACGAAAGCGGCGACCAGGACAGCAAAGTCGAGGCCCACGTGAAAGCCAAGCAGTTGGCTTTCTTGTTCTCCCGGAATCGAGCAAGGATTCTCGACAAGACCTACCAGAAAAAAATCAACCTAACCGTCAGAGAGTTCCGGGTCATTGTCTTAAGCACCAGTGAGGTTGCCCTGAAGGCTATAGCGGAAGCCGCTGGGCACGCTCGAATTGGAGGCGAAGAAGTACGCTTCATCGATGTGCCTGTCGTGGAGCCCGGCAGCATCGGCGTGTTCGACGGCGTCAAGGTACCAAGCGGCCGCGAGGCTGGCGAATTTGGCCGCATGCTTGCTGACAACCTTCGCGAGGAGGCGATGACCAACCAAGGCTTCGTGATGGACGCCTTTTTGAAGAAATTTATGCGCGATCCCGGAGCAGCGTTAGCCCGGACCAAGCACCACATGGGCGAATTCACCGCTAAACTATCTCTGACGTTGGAGACGGGCCGGGATCAGCGCATCTGTACGAACTTTTCGGTCATGTATGCTGCGGCGGCGCTTGGTATGGAATATGGAATACTGCCTTGGAAAAAGAAGGCTACGCGGGTCGCTATCGAAAAATGTATGGCCAGGGCCCTTGCCACTATTCGCAACTCCCTGCCGTCCGTTCATCATGCGCCCGCCGCTCCGACGATCAAGGCTGCCGCAAGTAGACTAAGGGATGTTTTGGCCCGCCTCACCCTAATTCCAGTGAAGAAAGGCGAACCTTGCTCCGATAGCGAAGCCCTGAGACGCCAGCAAGCGGATGGCTTTCACGTTGCCCAAAAGACGCTTGTCAAACCACAAGCATGGAAGACAAGTGAGGCGGACAAGGCATTGCTGATTCGGCATCAAATCCTTCAAACGCAGCGCTCAGACGTTGCCACGCTCGACAGAAAAATTATCGGTGTACCCGGGAAGCCTCGTTACTACGTCATAGACGAAGAAAAACTTGCGACGATTCTGGCGGCCGGTGACAATTGATCGGAATCCGGGACGGAAACGGGCCAGCCATGCCGCTAATAACGGTCTGGTTGCAGGTTCGAGTCCTGCCGGGCCCACCACATTGTTAGTCTGTCAGTGTTCGCAACAATGCGCCCTCATCCGCTGAGACGATAATCTTTCCGTTTTTCCAATGACCTGCGGCGTTTAAGCGTTCGCCCACGTTCGTATGCTGTTTGCTAACATCCCGCCGTTTTGTTGGCATATTTGTTGGTATCTTCTCGAAGCCCAAACGAGATACCAACATGCCGCTCACGGATACGAAGTGCCGGAATGCCAAAGGGCAACTCAAGCCCCGCAAGCTCACCGACGGCGGTGGCTTGCACCTCCTAATCAATCCTGACGGAGCCAAATACTGGCGCATGGCCTATCGGTGGCATGGCAAGCAACGCACCCTTGCAGTCGGCGTCTAAAGCAACTCGTCGGACAAATATTCCGTTTCGCTATCGTGACCGGCCGAGCGAAGCGCGACCCCTCCGGTGATCTCAAGGACGCTTTACGAGCCACCGGAGAACCGCAGCGTCACAGAGCGATGCCGCTTTCAGAGCTGCCTACGTTCTTGCAGAAGTTGGAGAACTACAGCGGCGAGCAGCAGACCAAACTTGCATTGAAGCTGGTAACCCTGACGTTTCTTCGAACGACTGAATTGCGCGCCGGCAAGTGGAACGAACTGGAGAACCTGGATGAGAATTCCGCTGTCTGGCGCATTCCGGCCGAACGCATGAAAATGCGCCTGGAGCATCTGGTGCCTCTGTCACGCCAAGCCGTCGCGGTATTGCGCGAGCTGCGCGCGCTTTCTGGCGAAAGTCCCAACATCTTTCCTTCGCCCGGAAAAGGCGACTGCATGTCCAGCAACACCATGCTGTATGCCCTCTACCGGATGGGATATCACGGCCGCGCCACGACGCACGGTTTCCGCGCCGTCGCTTCCACGATCTTAAACGAGACCAACTTGTTCAACCGAGATTGGATCGAACGCCAGCTTTCACACGTAGAGCGAAACGAAGTGCGCCGCGCTTACAACGCTGCGGAGTGGATGCCTGACCGTCGAAGAATGATGCAGTGGTGGGCAGACCATATTACAGCGTTGGCTCTCGAAGGCGATAAAATCATTCCCTTGTCGCGCGCCGGCTAACTAAATGATTTGTACCAAGCAGTCGTATTGCCCCTGACGCTGCGAGTATTTCATCGCTGCTCAGGGTAAAGAGGAACGTTCAATCCGGCGAGGCTCAACAGCCAGCCTTTCCCCACACCTGCCAAAGCTACGATATCTCATCCAGTCCTTCGGATGAGGCAGGTGGTGAGCCACGCGGTCGGCTCATAGGTTCCCGGAGCCTTGGGGCGAAAGGTCCCGGTACGTCGTGTCGTGCGGTAGGGGTGTCATTCCCTGAAACTCGCAAGGTGGCGCGTGGTTGGCTGCTCCCGACGGTAGTTTAGCAGATCCTGCTGATCAACCGATCATCTCGTTCGCAATTGCATCAACGAGTACAGCGGGGCAGAGTCAGAATGGTGTTCAAAAACACCGCTCACGGTTGCTCCGATCGATACGATTTGCAGAGGGTCGCCGAGCAGATTGCCCACCATCGTGACGCCGCCCGCATGCCGAAAAACGCCGCAAAAAGGATTCGTCTCAAGGCCCCACGGCGATTTGTGACCATCGCTGTGTACCACCTTTTTCCGCTACACGGGGTGATTCTCAGTCGATTTCGGGGCCTCTGGAGACGGCCGCATGCGACGGCGACCTGTCATTCGTACCGCTTCTTCGGGCCCATCTCGCGACGATGCTTGTCCAGCAGTGTGCTATGACCCCGCCGTGGCACGTCAGATGCGGGACAAGCAGTCTGGATCCCGGAGAAATTCTGGGCCTGGACCGATTGCGACGGCCGTCTTAGCTACAGACGACCTGCTCGACAACGTCATGCTCTATTGGTCACCACAACGGCCACCTCTCCCGCGCGGCTGTACTGGGAAAGCTTTGGCAAGCGTCGGACTACGCCCGTTGTGAAGGTGCCGACCGGGGGCGCGGGATTCCCGAAGGAGATCATCTCCCAGCGTTCGAGCAGCCGGAATTGTTTGTGCGGGATGTCCGGGCGTTCCTCTGGACTTTGCGATAGCCACCATTCGTCATGCCCGTGTTCCGACACATGCTAATTCGCGCGTTCTTTTGCGTTCCATCTTATTTATGCCCGGGGATCGCTATTCGAACCTTTGATCCCCATATCTAATGATATCCCGGATCAACGGTAGATATGGTTCGGAGTGCGCGGAGACTTTCAACGAAAGGGCCCGGCATGTTCAAATCTCGGCAGTATCGTGCAGAAGCGGCCAAGTACGGTGAACGGGTTAAGGATTCGACCGGCCCGGACGAAAGTCGCAAACTTCAAGAACGGCAGGACCGCCTCGTCTCGCTCGCAGATAATGAGCAGGGACTATCGGACGACTATGACGATGCAGTGCATGTTGCAGAGCAGGATCGATCTCGCGGCGCGGCCCTTGCTGACGAAGAAGAGCACGTTCTGAGGTGTCTTGGCGCGGCCATCATCATGCAATGGAACGCCTTACCGACGACGCTACAGCGGGAGATTTTCGACACCGCCGGATCGGTCGGCAAGTTATTGGAGACAGCGGCGCTTCGCGGGCAGATCGCTCGATTTCTGCACAAGCATAAGAATGATGCCGGTTGCAACAAACTCTGACCGACGACGCGGGTCGCGATCTGCGATTAGACACCGCGACTTTGTCGCGGTGGGAGAATGAGGGAGGCAAAGCTAGTCACGACCTGCGGGTATAAACAAACACGATAACAGGAGGACTCCCCATGTCACTTACACAATTTAGCGTCGATGACGGACCACACAACATGGACGGGCTACGGCTTCTTGCCCGGGATGGTTCTGAACAGGTCGAGGCGTTCATAGGCCGCAAGGTGATGGACGTCTGGGCTGACTCTGTCGAGCACCGTGGAAGGCGACAAAGTCTCTTCCGTGATCAATACAATGCGGTTGGCAAGCTGAACCTTGCAGCGATCCGGCGGATCGTGAACGCGAAATACCAGCGGGGTGCCGCGTTCAATCGCCAGCATCCCTTTGTGGAGGTTCTTTTCTCGGACATCAGGGAAAGTGGCGAGGCCTTAGATGTAAGTGAACTGGTGCGCGAGCCTTTGCCGCCCGCATTCCATCGAGTGACTTAAGATATCGTTTCGGGAAGGTCGTGTACGCCCCCTGCGGTGGCTTTGCCGGCTAGCACTCGCCGCGACTACCATTTAGTCCAAAGCAACAACAAACCAGAAAAATCGGAGGACAGCATGAAATTCCGTCCGCTTCACGACCGCGTTGTGGTCAAGCGAATCGAAGCCGAAGAGAAGTCCACTGGCGGTATCATCATTCCGGACAACGCCAGGGAAAAACCCTCGCAGGGCGAAATTACGTCGGTCGGTCCTGGCGGCCGCGACGAAGCCGGCAAGTTGATCCCGATAGACCTCAAGGTCGGCGACCATGTGCTGTTCGGCAAGTGGTCCGGCACTGAGGTCAAGCTCGATGGTCAGGAACTGCTGATCATGAAGGAGAGCGACATTATGGGCGTTCTCACCGATCTGACCGCCGCCAAGAAGAAGGTCGCGTAAGCGCCAGTCTATTTTCCTTATCCTGAGCAGTCGGCGCAGCCGGCATCTCGAAGGATGAGGCCAGCAATTTCAACTCTCGTCGCTTTACGAGGTCGCATAGCCGTGCGGTCCTTGGGATCTGACCAGTTGAAAACGGAGATCATTATGTCAGCCAAAGAAGTCAGATTCGGCGTCGACGCCCGCGACAGGATGTTGCGCGGTGTCGAAATTCTCAACAATGCAGTAAAGGTGACGCTCGGCCCCAAGGGCCGCAATGTCGTTCTCGACAAGTCGTTCGGTGCGCCCCGCATCACCAAGGACGGTGTCACCGTCGCCAAGGAGATCGAGCTTGAGGACAAGTTCGAGAACATGGGCGCCCAGATGGTGCGAGAGGTTGCCTCGAAGTCGGCGGATGCGGCCGGTGATGGCACCACCACCGCGACCGTGCTCGCGGCTGCGATCGTCCGTGAAGGCGCCAAGGCGGTTGCCGCGGGCATGAACCCGATGGACCTGAAGCGCGGTATAGACCTCGCGGTGGAAGCCGTGGTCGCTGACCTCTCGAAAAACACCAAGAAGGTCACCTCGAATGAGGAAATCGCCCAGGTCGGCACTATCTCGGCCAACGGCGACGCCGAAATTGGCAAATTCCTTGCCGACGCCATGAAGAAGGTTGGCAACGAGGGGGTGATCACGGTTGAAGAAGCGAAGTCGCTCGAGACCGAACTCGAGGTCGTCGAAGGCATGCAGTTCGACCGCGGCTATATCTCGCCCTACTTCGTCACCAACGCCGACAAGATGCGCGTTGAAATGGACGATGCCTACGTTCTCATCAACGAAAAGAAGCTATCTCAATTGAGTGAATTGCTTCCGCTGCTGGAAGCCGTGGTCCAGAGCGGTAAGCCGCTTGTGATTATCGCGGAGGACGTCGAAGGCGAGGCGCTCGCTACCCTCGTCGTCAACCGTCTGCGCGGCGGTCTGAAGGTCGCGGCCGTCAAGGCCCCGGGCTTCGGTGACCGCCGCAAGGCCATGCTGCAGGACATCGCAGTCCTGACCGGCGGCCAGGCGATCTCGGAAGATCTCGGCATCAAGCTTGAGAACGTAACGCTCGCCATGCTCGGGCGCGCCAAGAAGGTGATGATCGACAAGGAGAACACCACCATCGTCAGCGGCGCCGGCAAGAAGGCCGACATCGAGGCGCGCGTGGCGCAGATCAAGGCGCAGATCGAGGAGACCACCTCGGACTACGACCGTGAGAAGCTGCAGGAGCGTCTGGCGAAGCTCGCGGGCGGCGTCGCAGTGATCCGCGTTGGCGGCGCGACCGAGGTCGAGGTGAAGGAGCGCAAGGATCGCGTTGATGACGCGATGCATGCGACCCGCGCGGCTGTCGAGGAAGGCATCGTGCCGGGAGGTGGCGTCGCCCTGCTCCGTGCTTCCGAGCACCTCAAGGGGCTGCGCACCAAGAACGACGACCAGAAGACCGGCGTCGAGATCGTGCGCAAGGCGCTATCCTATCCGGCGCGCCAGATCGTGATCAACGCTGGCGAGGACGGCTCCGTCATCGTTGGCAAGATCCTGGAGAAGGATCAGTACAGCTACGGCTTCGACTCCCAGACCGGCGAGTACGGCAACCTGGTCACCAAGGGCATCATCGACCCGACCAAGGTCGTTCGTGTGGCGATCCAGAACGCCTCGTCGGTGGCGGCGTTATTGATCACGACCGAAGCCATGGTAGCCGAATTACCGAAGAAGAACGCCGGCAGCGGCGGCACGCCTCAGGGCGGCGGCATGGGTGGTATTGATTTCTGAATCCAACCCGTTCAGAGCGCAATAACAAGAGAGGCCCGGCATGACTGCCGGGTCTTCCTCGCGGTCGCGGGCTATGTGACAGCCAGCCTCTGTCCAACAGGGATTAATGGCGATCCCGGAGATGATCCTGGGTGGATTCTTTTCCAACAGCGCTATCGACCGACTTCTTGAGCTTCTGAACGGCACCATGGATCGCCTGGTCCATGCCGCTCTCGTGATGCGTCACGACGATCGGTTCGAAGCCATCACAGCGCGCCTCGATCATGCAACATTTGTCGTCATGGCTGGTCTTGTTGCTGACCGCGTCGCTAAGGTGCACATCGACCCGCCTGATGCGGCCACTGTACCGTCCAAGCGCGGTACGCAGCACGGCCTTCACCTGATCGGAAAACCGCTCGCTACCGTTGATGTTTCCGTCTGTCCTGATCTCGATCAGCATTCCCCGACTCCGTTTGCTGGGTCGCGCGGCCGCCTGACTATTTTATGCGCCGCCCCTGGAAGAAGCCTTTGTTCGTCGTGTTCTGTCTGATGTTCGCGGTCTGGCCTTGCTCTGCCGGATTCACATCAGCCTGCTTCAGGTGTTCGCTGGATGGGATTCCGGAATGGTCACCCGGCCCCTTTTGACTGCGGTTGGCCGAGGGAACTGGCGGCATGTACCCGTGCTTGGACATGAATCCTCGCTGTGTAGCCGCTCCCTGGAAGAAGCGGCAATGAGCTTCACGGGAGGCCCGGCACGTTGCCGGGCCTCGTATTGGTTACTTCGCCTGCTGGCTCTTCACCGGCCTGGCCACTCTGCTTTACGGCGACTTGCGAGGGCTGCTGCGCGACCTGGCACACTCGGGATACATCCCGTAATCTAGATGCTATCTGCGAACATTGGTAATCGCGGCGGCGCCTAGATCCCCAGAAGGCCGCGGACTGCTCCGCGGCCTCTTTGCAGCTACCTTTTCCTCGGTCTAGTAGCGGTCGGTGCCGATCCCCACGCTTACGCCGGGAGCGCGGAGGCCGATGCCACCGCGATCGTCATAGCCTCGGTGCTCGATATAACGCTCACGAGGAGCGTATCCGTATGAATCGCGAGGCTCACCAAGGATGACGCGGCGTTCACCACGTTCGTGCCAGCAACGGCCGCTGTCATTGCAGATCATGCGAACGTTTTGAATGTTGCTGTCTTGCGGGACCGATACGTCGGCGGAAAGGGGGGCAGCGAAAGCAGCAGTCGTGAAAAGTGCACTTGCGCCAGCTGCCAGAGAGAGCGTGAGATAATTCATTGCATTTCTCCAAAAAGTGATTGTGTCAGGAAGCCAATAGACTCCCGAGCCGATAGTTCCGGAAGCCAGCAGCCACAGATGCAAATAGTTTTTCATTTATTGAGAAGTGTAGGCCCAGTGTCTACGCAAGAACGTAATCGTAGCGCCCGAGCGCCAATCCAGATTATGTGCAGCTGGAAGGCAGTCCAGATCGCCTCGTCACCAACTAAGAAAAACTCAAAAAACGAGTCTGGCAAACTCTACAAGGGATATTCGAGGTTGCTGACTGAGCGCGACGGGGAATAATTGGAGTGAGCAAAATTGACCAGCAAATCCGGAATTTGAAGCGCATGTTGTTTTTATCACTGCCTGTTATCGGCATCTATCGATGACTGAGAGTGCTGCAACGCTCCGGCCTGGTCTATAGCCGTGCATCGCATGGAACGCTCGAATCTGCCGGCTGCCATCACGTCACACCGCGACGATCAAAACCGGTACGACGAAATTGGACAGGTTTTCCGGCTCGCTGGCCGAGACCTTAAGCTGGCAACCTGAGCGAGCGACCCGAGATGGGAGGACACCATGGAAGACTTTGTACACTGCGAAAACCTGAAAATTCTAAAAAGACAGCTCGTTCTGGCCAAAGATGGCGCCCGACGACAATTGCTTTTGAGGCTGCTGGCCGAGGAAGAGGCGAAGGCCCCGGTTGCGACCAGATAGACGCGCCGACGCGCCAATCCGATGGCTCGCGCCAAGTAACCGGCGCGATATCGATTCCAGGCAGAGTGTCCTGATCTCCAGCCGCGATTTGTCCGGCTGTCGCCGCCCTAGCACGCGCGACCGTTACGATGGGTGTTGCATCTCCTGCAGCACAGGGACTCAAACAAAGTTCCATTGTGGTCGAATAATTCGCCGCTGCTGCGCGTGAACTTAACATGGGTTCACGGCTTGGTTCGTTGGAGAACCACCGTGAGCCGCATATTCAAACCCTTTGTATTTCTGATGGCCGCCATCTACTTCCTGGTGGATGTCGTCTTCTTTACTCTGGCCAAACCTGTCCTTCGCTGGCTGGCGGATCGCTGGGTGTTTGAGAGCGTGCGGGCGTGGATTGGATCGCTTCGACCGTATCCTACTCTGGCGTTGTTTATCCTACCGGTTCTACTGCTTGAACCTGTCAAGCCAATCGCAGCCTATTTGATGGCGATAGGCCACATCATTAGCGGGCTTGTGGTCCTCATCGCTGGCGAGCTTCTCAAGCTCCTGCTGATCGAGCGTCTCTTCAACGTTAGCCGCGACAAGCTTATGGCAATTCCGGCTTTCGCTTGGTGCCATGACAAGTTTTGTCAAGGCCAGGACTGGGTCATATCCCTGCAGGCCTGGCAACTCATGCTTCGTTGGACCTTCAATGCAAAGCACGCTGTTCAAGGATATATCCTTGAATTCAAGGCTGCGCAGAAGCGAAAGAGGCTTTCTTGGCGATGGCGCTGAACGTCGACCTCGCCGGCCACTTTTTGGGGCCGCTTTTCGCGGTCTGCACTCCGTGCTGGTCGGAATGCTGAGCTTCGAGAGCTTGTGGTGGGCTTTGCTGCCGCGGGGGACTCCCATGCTGCTTGGCGGTCGAGGAAGGCATCGTGCCGGGGGAGGCGGCGTAGCCTTGCTGCATGCTTCCGAGCATCTCAAGGGGCTGCGCACCAGGAACGATGACCAGAAGACCGGCGTCGAGAGCTGCTCGCGTGCTCCTTGCCCTTGGCGTGGTCGCCCTTGCCGTGATGTTCGGCCGCGGAACGATGTCCCTTGGCAGCGTTTTCGTGGTGTTCGGCAGCCTTGTTGTGTTCTTCGCTTGCGATGGAAATCCTCATTGGTTGCCAGCTCCCAGCCCGCACAAACTCGCCGTTTACGGAAACGTTCCAGCGACCGGACAGCAAAGGATGATATTAAACTTTCATTCGGCGTGACGTTTAGGTCTAGTGTCTGCGCGAGAATGCAATCGTAGCGCCGTGAGCGCTAATTTGAAGGTAGCGACGGGAGGACAGTGAAATGTCTGAAAAGCCGAGGATCGATCACAAGTACCGCGCCGACAAGGACAAGATGAAAATAACGATTCAGGGGTATTCGCCGAGCAAGAAATCGCGCGACGCCATCATGGAGAAACTGATGGCGCAATTGGAAAGCAACCCGGATCGTCTCGTCGCCGACGTCAAGAAGAATCAGAAAAAAGCACCTGGCAAAAAGCTGCACGGTCTCCAAAAGACATCCAAGCTGGTCGAGGTTGGTGACTGAATGCCAACAGGAAAAGACCAGGGATTGTCCTGGAGTGAGCCATATTGACCAGCAAGTCCAGAGCTTGCGGCGCATGCTGTTTTTCATCACCGGCCTTGCAGGCATCATCTACCGGTGACTGAGAGCGCTGTCATGCTCCCGCCTGATTTGCAGGAGTGCATCGCATGCAATGGCAATATTCCCATACATCTGGGCCGTCACTCACATCAATCCAGTGGCCGCGCTGCCCCAACTGCCACCAACCTATGAGGCTGGCAATAATAGCGCCCGGCGGATCCGCGTTTGACATCAGAACGTTCGAATGTGCCGGCTGCCATCACATCGATACCGCGACGGTCGAAACCGATCCGATGAAATCGAACGCGCGTCTCTGGCTCGCAAGCCACGACCTGAGGCCGCCAACCTGAGCGAGCACCTCCGAAGGGAGGACGTCATGGAAGAATATATACACCTTGAAAACCTGAAACTCTTCAAAAGGCATCTCGCTCTGGCCAAAGGCGACGCCGAACGGCAATTACTCTTGAGGCTGCTAGCCGAGGAAGAGGCAAGAGTCCCGGTTCGGACCAGATAGGCCGCTCGCCCGCGCGCCAATCCGATGGCGGCACCAGGTAATCGCGGCAACATCGGTCTAAGCAGTGTACCGATTTCCTGCCGCGATTTGTCTGGCTATCGCCGCCCAACACGCGCAACCTTGCCATGGGGCGCTCAATCGGAGGTGTCTCGTGAGCGGATACATATTTAATAGCAAGGGAATCCGCGCTGGAGTGGAGAACGGCGCATCGATCTTCGACCTCAGCGGCAACAAAGTCTACGATCTCAAGGGGGCCAATATCTATCGTCTCTCCGGCGAATTGGTAGGCCACCTGATTGACGCGCGAGGCTCTGACAAGCGCCTGGATCGCGACAGCGGAGGGTTGCTCCCCGTGCAGGGACGGCCGGAACGTGACAAGCGCGCGAATCGTCCCGGCCTGCAAAGGCCGCTAGCGGCCAGCTTTGCGGAAGCAATACGTCTGCGCCAGATAATCCGCAACACCCGGTCCGATCATCCCAAGACAGGATGATCCTGCAGGTCCCAGGGCTTCACGGACATTTCCCGGAAGCCAGAGCCAATGCTTCGGCGCGCGCCGCCGGTCGCGAAGTGCCACCTGTCCCGGACAATTCGGAAAGAAATCTATTGCAGCGGGGACCGCGACTTGGTCGCAGCATCGTAGATCAGGACCTGCAACATCGGAAACCTGCCAAACAGCTCGGCGCCGGCTTCTTGAGCGGCCGCTTCGCTATCGTAATGAGTCTTGAAGTGACCGTCGACAACAAGCGAGAAGCCGTCCGGCGGCGGTACGTCCGCTCTTTGAATTCTTCTCGGCTGAATCTCGTCGCCCGGTGTCATTGGCTTTTTCATTGGATGCCTTCAGTCGTTACAGAATAGATGGCCCCGTCTCCGGGGCCATTATCCCTACATCGCGTCGTGATGATGATAGTGATGGTGTCGGTGAACGATTACGACTTGTTCGGCGCGGGCGTGATGCCAGCGGGGCTCGCCTTTGCGCGTCTCTACCTGCACGCCGACTCGGTCGCCGCTGCCGCGGATCTCCGGACCCGTTTGGCCGCCCACCGCATCGCGCTTGACCTCGCCACCAGGAGCCAAGCTCTGCTCCGTCTTCGCCTTTGGTCCGGCCTTCGAGATATCCTCCGCAAGTGACGGCGACACGAAGGCGACAACCGCCAAGGCGGCAATAACGTAATTGAATCGATGCATCTGAATTCCTTTCAGGGCTGATGCCCTGAATGGCAACGGGACGCCACGCCTAATGTTCCCTGGCGCGCGGGAGACGGCTCAAAGCGCTCGATCTTCGCCCAGCCGCCTCAGTCTTCCCTCATTATTTCCGGCTTGTCATACAAGACCACGTTCAAGAGCGAACTATGAACCTCGATCTTGCCGTTATAGCTAATGAAGCCGAGCTTGCGAAACTTGTTCATGAAAAAGCTGACGCGCGAACGTGTGGTGCCGATCATTTCTGCAAGAGTCTCCTGGCTGACGTCGGCCACGATGGGCTGGGGAGTGCCTTCTTTTGCAAAATTCGCCAGAAGCAGGAGAAGGCGCGCGAGCCGCTTCTCGCTCGAATTGAATAGCTGGTCGATCAGGTCTTCTTCAATGCGGCTGTTCCGACTGAGAAGATACGTCATGAATAGCTCGGAAAACTTTGGCTCGCCTTTTAGCGCGGTCAGCATCGCGCCTTTCGTGATCGATGTGATCAAGCAATCTTCCATCGCCATTGTTGTTGAGATCCGCAAGGGATGACCATTGAGGCATCCTTCGCCAAAGAACTGTCCGGGCTCCATGATGCCGACCACTGCTTCCTTGCCCTGTTTGGAGACGACGAGAACCTTGATCCTCCCCTTTTGCACATAGAAGACGGTGTCTGCGGCGTCGCCTTGCGAATATACGACCTTGTTCTTGGCGAACTTCAACACGGCTTTTCCCTCGCCGACCTTGGCGAGAAAGAGTTTTGGATCAAACAAGGTCTTCGCCGCTTTTGACATGAAGTCTTCAGTGCCCGATACAGACCTTAGCCTATCAGGTTCAACATCCTGCGTATCGGGCAGATTTCGATTCTGCCCTGGGGGAACCTAATTGAAATCGGTTCGTGGCGGCGACAAAATTGCGATGCGGTTCGGTACCCTCAATGCGGCACAATCGTCTGATGGCGGTCCTTCATGAGTGCGGCGTCCAGCTCGGTTTGGCTGATCGAGAAGGACTGAATCTGCCGTTGCGAGGCAGAAATCGCCGGTGTCTGAAACAGCGTTGCCACTCGCCGATAGGCGGTCCATGACAGCCCTTCGATCAGTTCATCGTCAAGGAGGACGACATATTCACCGGCAGGCTGAATGCCCTCCAGGCTCTGAAGGACGAATGCACTACCGAACGAAACGGTGGTCCGCGTTGTCCTGATGGTCATGGCGAGATCTCCTGGACGAACCTGCATCACCGGCAGCTCGCCGATCACTCAAGTCCGAAAGCGGTCCGTGAATGAAATCTATAGCGAATCTTCCGTTGCCGCTGAGCAAAATTGCTCAGATTTGCCGGCGGAATGGTCTCGCCCAAACGACCGAAATGTGATCAATTTTGCACAGTCTCCGCCCTCGCTGAGGTCTATTCTGAAGTTTGTGGTGGCACGCCGCTTGGCGGTCCGATGGCGAGGACGCAAAACATGAACATCTCGGGTGAAAGCCTTCTCGTCATATTGGCGGTCGGCATCGCGGCCGGCTGGCTGGCGGGCCAGATCGTCCAGGGGACGGGCTTGGGCCTGATCGGCGATCTCGTCGTGGGAATAGCAGGGGCTTTCATTGCGAACTGGCTATTTCCGCAGCTTGGGATCCATCTCGGTTCGGGCATCATCTCGGAGATCGTTGAAGCCGCGATCGGCGCGATATTGCTGCTCTTGATCATCAGGCTCGTCCGAGGACGGAGCCGATGGGGAGGAAGCTGGGGCGGAGCCTGGCGGAGACGCTGGTAGGCGTGGTTGGAAAGCACCGGAGCTTGAAACTTGGATACCCAGGCGACCACCAAGGATAAACTATGGCAATCGTCTCACGATGCTGCGGCCGAAGCTGCCACGGTGGTTGCTCAAGGCATCGTCGACACCATTCGTGAGCCTCTCCTGGTCCTCGATCAGGGTCTTCGACTGGTCGCCGCGAGCCGCGCCTTCTGCACGACATTCAACCTCGATATCGACGATATCCTCGGCAAGCCGGTTTACGAGCTGGGAAACGGGGAATGGAACATCCCCCAATTGCGATTGCTGCTGGGACGAATCATACCTGAGCAAGGGGCCATGGAGAATTACGAGGTCGAGCACGACTTCAGGTCGCTCGGACGACGCACGATGCTGCTGAACGCGCGGCAGGTGTATTACGAGGGAGCATCGCCCGCGAATATCTTTCTCAGCATTGAGGATGTCACCGGCAGGCGTCTTCTGGAGCGCGAGAACGCCCGCTTGCTTCGGCTGAAAGACACCCTGCTCGACGAAATTTACCATCGGGTGGCCAACAGCCTACAGATCATCGCAAGCATCATTTCGATGAAGGCCAGAAAGGTCACCTCGGATGAAGCACGACGAGATCTGGAGGAGACGCGTGATCGGGTCATCTCGGTTGCGGCCGTCCAGAAATATCTCCATGCGTCGAGTGTCGGCGAATCCGTCGCGCTCATCCCTTATTTGTCGAATCTCTGCAAAGCCATCTCCGGTTCAATGATCAGCGATGACCAGGCTGTTTCTATTGAAGTGCGGGGGGAGGGGGCCAACGTGGACCGCCCCACAGCCGAAAGCCTCGGATTTGTTGTCGTCGAACTCGTGATAAATTCGCTGAAGCACGCATTCATCGATGTCGCCAAAGGCGGGCGCATTGTGGTGGCGTTCAACGCCATCGAAACGGAATGGACGCTGTCGGTGTCCGACAATGGCATGGGCAAGCAGAAGCAAGTGATTGTCGCAGAAGGCGGGCTCGGGACCGGCATCGTGGCTGCCCTTGCCCGCCAGCTGAACGCGCGGGTCGTGACGAAGAGTGGCCCCGAAGGCACCTCCGTTTCAATTGCTCATCACGCGGTGGAAGAGAGATAGACTTGTCCCGACAATGAGAGGGCGTGATGGTCGGACACCGGGGACTGTCCTGGTTGGCACTTCCGCTCCGAGAACGGTGCAGTCTGCGCGGAACCAATATTGCTGGGGTCACTTGGTAATGGGCGACCGGATGTAGTGTACCCCCACCACATCCGATGAGATGACGGCCCCAGTTCGCCCCCCCCCTGTGCTGGGGTCGTTATCTTTCGGACACTCCGGGTCTTGTCACGGAGTTCGCAACTGCCCGGATTTGCGAAAAGGCCTTTAATGGCGGGAGTTGTGCCATGGGAGACATAGAGAGACGTGTCATCGGCAAGGTCATGTGGCGCCTAATTCCGTTTCTGATCGCGTGCTATTTTGTGGCCTATCTCGATCGCGTCAATGTCGGCTTCGCCAAGCTACACATGAATCAGGCGCTTGGTTTGAGTGAAGCAGCCTTCGGATTGGGAGCGGGATTGTTCTTCGTCGGGTACTTCTTGTTTGAAGTCCCCTCCAACATCCTTTTGGAAAAAGTCGGCGCGCGCCTTTGGATCGCCCGCATCATGATCACGTGGGGGATCGTTTCTGCTGCTTTCGCCTTCATTCCATCGATATCAACGGTGACCGGAATTCCGACCACGGGTGTTTTCTATTCTCTGCGTTTGCTGCTCGGCGCCTGCGAAGCGGGCTTCTTTCCGGGCATCATCTTCTATCTGACCCTGTGGTTCCCCGCGGCTTATCGCGCCCGGGTTATCAGCTTGTTCATGTTGGCAATCCCGATTTCGTCGATCATTGGATCGCCCATCTCCGGGATGCTGCTCGGCCTTTCAGGATGGGGCTTGGAAGGCTGGCAGTGGCTATTCATTCTCGAGGCGTTGCCGTCCGTTCTGGCTGGCATCAGCGTCCTGGTCTATCTAACCGATTTCCCGCGGCAGGCTCGCTGGCTCCAACAGGAGGAGATCGTGTGGCTGGAGAACGTTCAGGCCACCGAGAAGCGAAACAAGGAGAAGGTCGAACATCTATCGTTGGGACAGGCGCTCACGGATCCCCGGATCTTGTTGTGCGCTCTGGTGTATTTCTGCCTGAATGCTGCAAGTTATGGCGTGGCGTTTTTTCTGCCGACCATCATCAAGGCTTTTGGTGTGAGCGATACCCAGACTGGATTGCTCGCGGCACTGCCTTTTGTTTTCGGGGCCGTGGGCATGGTGTTGCTCGGTGGTCATTCCGATCGGACCATGGAACGAAAAGGTCACGTCGCCGCGGCACTCTTGATGGCCACTGCAGGGATCGGACTGGCAGGTATCGTTTCGAACCCGGTCATGGTCATGGGGCTGCTGTGTTTTGCACAGATCGGCGTCTCTGCGGTGCCCCCAATGTTTTGGCCGCTACCGGCAAGCTTCCTGACGGGAGCATCGGCCGCCGCCGGCATTGCAGCGATCAACTCGCTTGGAAATCTGTCTGGCTTCGCCGGTCCTTACGCGATGGGCTACCTGAAGGATTCGACCGGCAACTTTACCGCGGGCCTGCTATTGCTGGCGGGTTGCGCCCTGGTGGGCGCCGTCGTTGTCGTGCTGCTGCGGATTGATGCGAGGCGCGAGCAAGTGTCAGGTCAAATAGCGATGGCGCACTAAAAAAGGGTAGGTGATGATCAGCGAAGGTCCTCCGCACTTTGCGTCGACCTCGCTGGTTGTGAGTTCAGCGGCGGCAATTGAATGAATCGGACTCAAATAGCACCCTCGCCTCTCCTGCCTTTGGTGGCAGCTCATTTTTTGCGGGATAGCCGGGCAGCTGAAGCCCATCCTGCGGTGCAGAGAAGCCCCTGATCGCATTCATCTGCGAGCTTAAGAAGCAGCTCTGCATTGGACCTGTCATGCGCAGTGAGGGCAAGCCTGCGATACCGGACCGCGCGGGCGTTGCTCATTAGGGTCAGAACTCATCAATTTTTCCGTTTGAACAATACGATACTGATTCGTATTGGGGAAAAATTGATGAGCAGGAATCTGTTCTGGCTGAGCGACGAGCAATGGGCGCGGATTGAGCCGCATTTGCCGAAGGATGTACGTGGTGTCGAGCGCGCCGATGACCGGCGCGTGATAAGCGGGATAGTGCACGTGCTCAGGTGCGGCTGTCGTTGGTGCGATTGCCCGGAAGCTTATGGACCACCGACGACGATCTACAATCGCTTCGTACGCTGGGCGCGGCGTGGCATCTGGGAAAACCTGTTCCGGGAGCTTGCTGGGAACGGGCGATCCACAGACACGCAGATGATCGACTCCACACATGTCAAAGCCCACCGCTCGGCATCGGGCGGAAAAGGGGGGAGCAAAAACAGGCTGTTGGCCGCTCGCGCGGAGGGCGCAACACGAAGATTCACGCACTCGCAGATGCTAAAGGACGCCTCATCGCCATTCTGTTGACCGGAGGTGAAGCGCACGACTGCCCGGTCGCAGAACGCC
>Ga0070741_10001439_pt1 | contig 72570 bp, 73 predicted proteins | sample Coa_R1_4_FD_66440 | JGI IMG/M metagenome (GOLD analysis project Ga0070741, IMG submission 66440) | Surface soil microbial communities from Centralia Pennsylvania, which are recovering from an underground coalmine fire - Coalmine... | ecosystem: Environmental > Terrestrial > Soil > Unclassified ... | reverse complement strand
CCACGTCGACCCGTCGCCCTCCAGGTAGGAGACGAGGGCGGCGTCGATGTAGCCGTGGTCGAGGGCCCAGATGAGGATGGCCGACACGAGGCCGCCGTCCTGGCCGAGCTCGTGGACCTTGGGGTCGGCGGCCCGGGTGAGGATCACGTCCTTGGTGACGCCCTCGACCTCGATCGGGGAGCGGGCCCGGCCGAAGAGGAACTGGTCGATCTCCGGCTCCCAGGTGCGGAACCGCGGGCAGGCGCGGGTGCACGACGTGCAACCCCGCTCGCCGTGGCCGCAGTCGGCCGGGCCGAGCTCCTCCTCGAGGTGGAAGGGCTTGTAGACGCCCTCGGTGTCCTGGTAGCCGAGGACGTCGTGGGGGCAGGCCACCACGCAGCCGGCACAGCCCGTGCACAGGCCGCTGGTGACGACCTCATCGAAGAGGTGCTTCCAGTGCAGCTTCTCGGGCGGCATGTCCGCCAGTGTGGCACGCGCCTACCCTTGCCTTTCGATGCATTCCGCGACGGTTGTCCTCGCCCATCAGGGCGGTTGGGACGAGATGCTCTTCGTCCTGGTGCCGCTCCTCGTGTTCCTCACGCTGCAGTGGCTGAACCGCCGCAAGATGCGCCAAGAGGGCGAGGACCCCCGAAAGCCCCCGTCGCCGTAATCACACCAGCAACTCTGGTAACATCGGGTCCTCCCGGTGGGAGCCGGCGTCACGCCGGATGAGGTCGTGCGTTCCAAAGGGAGCCGGAGCTCCCCCCGCGCTCCGGCGGCCCACCCCCCGGTGCCGGAGGACATTCGCATGCGCAGGTTCATTCGTCGTGCTGCCCGCGGAGGACGGCGGGTCGGAGCGGTCCTGGCGGTCTCGCTCCTCGCCGGCCTGACCAGCCTGGTGGCGGCCGTCCCCGCCGCCCCTCCGGCGTCGGCCCTGTCGACCTCGGGGTACTGGCTCGTCGGCAGCGACGGCGGCATCTTCTGGTACGGCTCGGGGTCGAACCACTTCTTCGGGTCGACCGGGAACATCCCCCTCAACCAGCCGATCGTGGGCATGGCCCCCACGCCGACGGGCCGGGGGTACTGGATGGTGGCGTCGGACGGGGGCATCTTCTCCTTCGGCGACGCCAGGTTCTTCGGCTCGATGGGCGGCAAGCCGCTCAACCAGCCGATCGTCGGCATGACCCCCACCCGGACGGGGAACGGGTACTGGCTCGTGGCCTCCGACGGCGGGATCTTCGCCTTCGGCGACGCCACCTTCTTCGGTTCGATGGGTTCCACCAAGCTGAACAAGCCGATCGTCGACATCGTGGCCACGCCGTCGGGCCGGGGCTACTGGATGACGGCGTCGGACGGCGGGATCTTCTCCTTCGGTGACGCCGGGTTCTTCGGGTCGACCGGCGCCATCAAGCTGGTCAAGCGCATCCAGGCCATGGCCGCCACCCCGTCGGGCCGGGGCTACTGGCTGGTGGCGGGCGACGGTGGCGTCTTCTCGTTCGGCGACGCCAAGTTCTACGGCTCGGCGGCGGGCAGCGACGACAAGCGCATCGTCGACATCGCCCCGTCGGCCACCGGCGCCGGCTACTACATGACGGCGTCCAACGGTGCGGTGTTCGCCTACGGCGACGCCAAGTTCTTCGGAGCCGCCGCCGACCTGCACCTGTCCCACGGCATCATCAGCATGGCGGCCGTCGCCGCCGGCGAGCCGCCGGTCGCCCAGCCCGACACGCTCAACCTCGACGAGGACAGCGCCGCCACGGTCGACGTCCTCGCCAACGACACCGACCCCGACGGCGGCCCCCTCACCGTCCAGAGCGTCACCCAGCCGGCCCACGGCACGGCCAGCTTCGCCATCGGGACCGTCGGCTACCGCCCGGCGCCCAACTTCCACGGCACCGACTCGTTCACCTACACGGCGGTCGACCCTCAGGGGAACATCGCCGTCGGGACGGTGTCGGTCACGGTCCGCTCCATCGACGACCTGCCCAGGGCCGTGGCCGACACGTTCAACGTGCCGCAGGGTGCGCCGTTCACGATGGACGTGCTGGCCAACGACTCGGTCGGCGACGGCGCCCGCCCGCTCGCCGCCGGCGGCCCGCTCGACATCGTGACCCGGCCGAAGACCGGTGGCGGCCAGGTCGCCCTGTCCGACAACCACGCCGCCATCATCTACACGCCGGACAAGAAGGGCACGTTCTCCTTCGTCTACCGGGTATTCGATGTCGACGGGGACAACTCCATCGCCACCGTGACCGTCAACGTCACCGGGGCCGACCTGGTGCCGAACGCCGTGAACGTCACCGCTCCCTGCGGCGATGCCGGGTGCCAGACGGACGTCTCGGCGGCGCCGGGCTTCAACGTGGGCGACGCCGGCGTCGTGACGCTGGTCGGCGAGGACCAGAGCGGCACCGTGCACAACCCCGACGGGACCACCTTCACCCGGACCGGCGACGTGATCTCGTACTCGCTGCCGATCGGCGGCTTCAACAGCGCCACGGTCACCTACCGGATCACCGACAAGGACAACGCCGGAAACGACCAGATCTCCGAAGCCACGGTGACCTTCACCAACAGCGCGCCGACGGCCGGGCCCGGGGCGGCGCAGGCGGCGGTGCCGGCGGCCGACCCGAGCGTCTTCCACCTCGGCCCCCTCGGTCAGGATCCCGACGGCGACGCCATGACGTTCTGGCTCGACGGCGTGTCGGGGCCCGACGGCATCACCCCCAGCCAGTTCGTCACCCTCGACCAGGACGGCACGCTCCACTTCGCCGGGGGGGCGCCGGCCGGGACGTGGACGGCGACGTTCCACGTGGCCGACAGCCACGGCCACTCCTCGTCGCCGGCCACCTTCACCTTCCAGTCGCAGTAGCGGCCGGAGCCGACTGCAGCGGGTCACGGCCGGCCGCCTACGCTGGCCGGCCGTGACCCGTATCTCCACCCTGCTGGCCGAGGGCCGCTGCTTCTCGTTCGAGTTCTTCCCGCCGAAGACCGACGAGGCCGAGGCCCAGCTCCAGCGGACGCTCCAGGAGCTGGCGCCGCTCCGACCGTCGTTCGTGTCGATCACCTACGGCGCCGGGGGCACGACCCGGGAGCGGACCCACGACCTGGTGGTCGACATCCTGCGGTCGACGGAGATGACGCCGATGGCCCATCTCTGCTGCGCCGGCCACGCCGCCGACGAGCTGTCGGCCATCCTGGCCCGCTACCGCGACGAGGGCGTGGAGAACATCCTCGCCCTCCGGGGGGATCCGCCGGCCGAGCTGGGGCTGCCGCCCGGCGACTTCGCCCACGCCATCGACCTGGTGCAGCTGGCCCGGGAGATCGGTCCGTTCTCGGTCGGCGTGGCCGCCCACCCGGAGGGGCACCCCGCCTCGCCCGACCTGACCCACGACCGCCGGCACCTGGCGGCCAAGCTGACGGCCGCCGACTTCGCCGTCACGCAGTTCTTCTTCCGGCTCGACGACTACCTGCGCCTGGTCGACGATCTGGCCGCCCTCGGCGTCGACCGGCCGGTGGTCCCGGGGATCATGCCGGTGACGAACTACTCGCAGGTGGCCCGGTTCGCCGCCCTGTCGGGGGCGGCCTTCCCGCCCGACCTCGCCGCCCGGCTCGAGGCGGTGGCCGAAGATCCGGCCGAGGTCCGCCGCATCGGTGTCGATGTGGCCACCGGGCTGTGCCGCGACCTGCTCGAGGCCGGCGCTCCGGGGTTGCACTTCTACACGCTGAACCGCAGCCCGGCCACGAGGGAGATCTTCGCCAACCTCGGCCTCCGGGCGGCCCGCTGAGGCGCGCCGTCGTGCCGCCCCGCCGGCCTCTGCGTGACGAGGACCTCGACGCCGTCATCGGCGCCGTGCTCCGGGCCACCCGGGCCTTCGTCGGGCTCGCCCTGCGCTCGCTGGAGGTGGCCGGGGCGTCGATCACGTTGCCGCAGTACCGGATGCTGGCCACGCTGTCCGACGACGACGGCCAGAACGTGCGGGACCTCGCCGCCCGGCTCGGGGTCGACCGCTCGACGGCCACCCGGATGTGCAACCGGCTGGAGGCCGCCGGGCTGATCACCCGGGTCGGCCACCCCGCCGACCGGCGGGCCGTGGCGATCTCGCTCACCGACGAGGGCCGCAAGGTGGTGGCGGCCGTCACCCGGGCCCGGCGCGACAACGTCGCCGCCCTGTTGCGCTCCGTCCGCCCCGACCGGCGGGCCCAGCTGGTCGACCTGCTCGACGAGTTCGCCGAGCTGGCCGACGGGTCTCCCTCCCGTGCCGGCTAGCTACGCCGCGGCGCTGCCGGCCGACCGACGTTCGGCCTCGGCCAGTTCCTGCTCCCAGTCGGGCACCCAGATGCACTCCAGGCCACCGTCCGGGCCGGGGATCCACACACACTTCAGCCGGCCCGGATCGGGCGGGCTGGGCGACGGCCCGTCGATGAACAACTCCATCCCATCAGGTTAACAGATAGTGACATAAGGCGAAACGGACGCCGCGGCATGGTGGATGAGCGGGAAGTGTCCGGGGCCCGCCCGCCGCGGCCCCTGGGCGAGGTCATGTTCGTGATGGCCAAGCTGGGGTCGATCGCCTTCGGCGGACCGGCCGTGCACGTGGCCATGCTGCGCGACGAGGTCGTCACCCGCCGCCACTGGCTCGACGAATCGGAGTTCCTCGATCTGTTCGGCGCCGTCAGCATCCTGCCCGGGCCGAGCTCCACCCAGCTGGCCATCGTCCTCAGCCGGCGCCGGGCCGGGTGGGCCGGTCTCGTCCTCGGCGGCGCCTGCTTCATCACACCGGCCATGGTGATCGTCCTGGCCCTGGCCTGGAGCTACACCCGGTACGGCTCCACCCCGACGGGCGGCGGCATCCTCTACGGCGTCGAGCCGGTCGTGATCGCCATCGTGGCCATCGCCCTGTGGCAACTGAGCCGGACGGCGCTGCGACGGCGCTGGTACAGCCTCGTCGTGGCGGCCGCCGCCGCCGGCTACTTCGCCGGCGTCAACGTCCTCGTGCCGCTCGTGGCCGGCGGCGTGGTGGTCAGCCTCGTCCGCAACCGGCACCGGCTGGCCGGGGCCCCGGTGTTCCTGCCGATCCTCCCCGGGGCCGTCGCCGCCGGCCGGGCGAAACCGGCGCTGGGGGCGGTGTTCGGCGAGTTCGCCAAGCTCGGCTTCACGGTGTTCGGCAGCGGCTACGTCCTCCTCGCCTTCCTGCGGGCCGACCTCGTCGGCCAGCTCCACTGGCTCACGGAGCGCCAGGTCCTCGACGCCGTCGCCGCCGGACAGGTCACCCCCGGTCCGGTGTTCACCACCGCCACCTTCGTCGGCTACCTCCTCGGCGGCCTGCCGGCGGCCCTCGTGGCCACGGCCGGCATCTTCCTGCCCTCGTTCTTCATGGTGGCCGCCGTCGAGCCCTTCGTCGGGCGCATCCGGCGGTCGGTCTGGCTCGGCCCCGCCCTCGACGGCGTCACGGCCGCGGCGCTGGGGCTGATGGTGGGGGTCGCCGTCGACCTCGGACGCAGCGCCATCCGGGATCCGCTCACCGCCCTGGTCGGTGCCGTCTCCCTCGCCGTCCTCCTCCGGTGGCAGCCCAACGCCATCTGGATCGTGCTGGCCGGCGCCGTGGTCGGCACCGGCCACGGGCTGCTGTAGAGGAACGGAGAAGGCCCAGGCCGGCGGGATCCGCACTCGACCTGGGCCCTCAGCGCGGAGGGAGTGGGATTTGAACCCACGGAACCCGGAGGCTCAACGGTTTTCGAGACCGTCCGATTCGGCCGCTCTCGCATCCCTCCACCGGCCACTTTAACCGATCTCGGCGGGAAATCCCACAGGGTTATCCCACAAAGTCCAGTTAGAATGGCAGGGTGGCCAGGATACGTGAACGGCGGCCGGGCGTTTGGGAGGTGACCGTCTGGGCGCCGCTCGATCCCCTGACGGGGAAGCGTCGCCAGGTCTCCCGCACGGTCCACGGCGGCCGACGGATGGCCGAGCGCCTGGCCGCCAAGCTCACGGTTGAGGTCGACGTCGGTCGCCACACGGCGCGCCACACCCTCGGCGAGCTGCTCGACGAGTATCTCCGCCACCAGGAGGCACGGGGGCGGGCGCCGAAGACGCTGCTGGAGGCCCGCCGGATCGTTCGGGAGGTCGCCGAGGCGCTCGGGAGCAAGGACCTGGCCAAGCTGACGGCCTTCGACCTGGACCAGTACTACGCCGGGCTCGCCCGGCGGGGGCTGTCGCCGACGACCCGGCACCACCACCACTCGCTGATCCGAGCCGCTCTCAACCAGGCGATCCGTTGGGGATGGCTGGCACCACCGAATCCCGCCGGCGCCGCCCAGGCCCCGCCCCTGGCTCCCCCGGAGCGGGAGCCTCCCACCCCGGCCGAGGCGCGACGCCTGGCCTCGGCGGTCATGGACGCCAACCCGGACCTCGGCGCCTTCATCTTCGTGGCGGCGGCGACCGGGATGCGCCGGGGCGAGCTGTGCGGCCTGCGCTGGCGCGACCTCGACCTCGTGGCCGGCCAGGTCACGGTCAACCAGCGCGTCTCCGACCTGCCCAGCGGGATGACGATCCTGCCCGGCAGCAAGACCAAGAAGAAGCGTCGGCTGGCCCTCGACCCCGTCACCGTGACGATCCTCGCCGAGCAGCACGTCCGGGCTTCAGGCCGGTGCGAGGCGCTCGGCGTCGAGCTGACGCCCGAGGCCTACGTGTGGTCGCAGGATGCCGATCACCGGACGCCCTGGCGACCACACCGGGTCACGGACGCCTTCCGGGCCGTCAGTCGGGCCGAGGGGCTCGGCAGTGTGCGCCTGCAGGACCTCCGCCACTTCAGCGCCACACAGATGCTCGGCGCCGGGGTCGACCCTCGCACGGCAGCCGGTCGGCTCGGGCACGACGCCTCCGTGCTTCTCCGGATCTACGGGCACATGATCCCGGCCAGAGACCGGGAGGCGGCCGAGATCCTCGGCAGGCTCATGAGCGGAGTTGGAGACGTGCCGACGCGCTTCGGCCGGGGAGAGCTGAATGCCTTCCTCAACGCTGGCGCCGGCCCTCCGTCGCACGACGACAAGACCGTGTTAGAGGGGAGCAATCAGCCGGCCACCGCTGAGGAGCTTCGAGCCCTGGCGGAGCGACTCTCGGCTGATGAACGAGGCCAAAGAGAAGCCGGTTGAGGGACGATCCGCCGCTCGATGCGGAAAGAATGGTGGAGGCCCTCGACCGTCACGGCGTCGTCTATGTCCTGGTGGGCGGCGTCGCCGCCCGCCTCCACGGAGCCAGCCGTCTCACCTATGACCTGGATCTCTGCCCAGCGTGGCACCCGGACAACCTCGAACGGCTGGCCACTGCGTTGCAGGAACTCGGAGCGCGCCTCCGGGACGCGCCAGTGGACGTGGTGTTCCCACCCATCACCGGCCGCACCCTTCGTGAGCTTCGCATCGGTACCTGGACTACGAGCGCCGGGGACCTCGATGTTCTCCACGACATCCCCGGTCGGGACCCGCACCATCCAAAGACCTACGAGCAGCTGGCGGCGCGAGCTGACCGCCGACAGTTCCTCGGAGTCACGATCCTGGTGGCCGACCTCGGCGACATCATCGTTTCCAAGGAGATCACCGACCGCGAGAAGGACCGGGAGGCGCTCCCCGAGCTTCGGGCTCTGCAGGCCAAACGACAGGGACGGCACCAAAGACCCGGTTCAGATCCGGCCTAGCCGTTCACGTTGCGAGAAAGGCTTCCAGCGCTCGCCGAGTAACGCGAAGGGCGCGGCCGAGACGGATGGCCTTGAGGTCGCCGCTGGCGATCAGGTCATAGACGCACCACTTCGAGCAGTCCAGCACGGCGGCGACGTGCTCGATGCGGCCGACGTCGGGAAACTCGGCGAGTGTCATGGCAGTCATCCTCCCCAGTCGGATTGGCGCTGATCGGCGCATCGGGCTTGCCGGGCGAGTCGCCTGCTCTGGGCGAGCTCGTCGGCCGCGGTCTCGGCCAGCCAGGCGTCGCCGGCGTTCGCCCACCCTCGGCCGAGGTACCGCCAGTCCTTGACCGTGATGGAGTCCGGATGACCGGACACCGTGGCCGCTCGGCGGCGGTTCCATGTGGTTCGCGCACCCCGGAGGGCGCCGAAGGTTGTGGAGTAGTGGCGGCTCTTTGTCAGCCAGTGGCCGCGGAATCCGAGAGTGTGAGCCCAGTCCCGCAGCCGAAGGTGAGCGAACTCCGGTCGATCTCCGAGGTCCCAGGCGGTTGCGACGAGTCGGGCAAGGTGGGGCGGCAGGTCCAGCGCGGTCAGGTCGCCGTCCTTGAGCTTGTGGTCAAGCCGGCCGAGCGGGTCGCTCGATTTCGTGACGTACTTGGCGATGTAGGCGGCGACAACGTCGGCTCGGGCCCCGGCCGTCGCGACCGCCCGCAGGTCGATTTCGCGTCCCCATGTGGCCGCGCCGATCAAGGCCGTACCGGGCGGATACGGGACCCGGGCGGCCCGGGCGGCGAGCAGGATGGCCCGTTCGAACGGTGCGGGCTGCAGAGGTGGCATCGAAGCCGGTCCGGTCGGACCGTCGAGGCGGACCACGGCATGGAAGTGAACGACGCCTCGTCGTTGGTACTCGACGACCTTGATGAACGACAGGTGTGCCAGATCCGAGAAGGCGGAGACAGTCACGCCGGCTTCGGCGGCGAGCGCCCGCGTGATGCCGATTGTGGTACGCCGCCACAGCTCGCCGGCCAGGGCATTCCAAACGATGGCGCGCCGGTAATCGAAGCAGTCGAAACACAGCGGCTGGCCGAGCAGATCATCGTCCGGCTGGTGGACGACAGGGCAGGATTTGAGCCGTCCGTGCGGGCACGGCTTCGTCGTGCCGTTGCGACACGGGCGGGCCAGACCGGCCCGTTCCCGGCGGGAATGAACGGGCCCGAAGCTGGGGGCGGTGAGGGTGAGGAAGACCATGGGATTGGCGGTCACGGAGCGGGGGACCCCCTTGCCGCCTCGGAGGCCGGCGGCGATGAGGTGCCAGGCGTCGCCCCGGTAGACCTCGGCGCACTGAGGGCAAGCGGTCGCCCGCCGTTGCCCGCAGGCCTTGATGAGCGTGCCGTCCGGTTCGGTGGCGGTGCTGTAGCGGCCGAGCACCTCACCGCTGCCAGGGTCAACGGTGCTCGTCGTGCCGGCGAGGCGGACGGGATGGCAGCACCAGCGGGCGGCCCGGCCCTGGAGGGCCCAGCGTTCGAAACCCTCCGGGTCGGCCGCCCGGGCGAGGACGAGATCGAGGGTCGTGGTGTCTCTCCGGGGAGTCATCGGCTCCCTTCCTTGTCAGCGCGCCGGAGAGCTTCGGCCCGCTCAGCGATGTCGGCGACGGCGTCGTCGCCGAGGTGGAAGGCGCGTAGGCGAACCGGGAGCCCGCCTTCATGGAGGAGGTACCCCACCCCGCGGCTGGCCGCGTCGATCTCGGCGGCGGAGTAGCCCGCCGATGCCCAGCCCGAGCCGAGGATGGTGTCCGAGGCCTGTGGCGTCGAGCAGCGCATCGCCCACCGGAAGCCGAAGAGATCCCGCAGCGAGGTCGGCACGACGTCGGCCGACGGCTTCTGGGTTGCGGCCAAGACGATCACGCCGGCGGCCCGTCCTCGGGAAACGAGGTCCCTGAGGACGCTGCTGAACTCGTCGCGTTCGCGGCGGTCGGCGTTGGTGAGGTAGTGGGCGAGCTCGTCGCAAACGACGACGTGGAGGCCCATCCCGTCGTCTGGGCTCACCTTGCGTCTGCGGCCCGCGAGCAGCTCGGCGTAACGGAGCTCCATCTCGGTGCGCAGCTGCCGGAGAACATCGATGGCCTCGGCGACGTTGACGCCGACGCTGTGCTCGGCACAACCGGCCCAGGCGGCTAGCTCGACGAGCTTTCCGTCGAGCAGCCACAGCTTCACGGTCGGGTCGAGGGCGGCGGTGGCGACGGGGAGCGAGAGGGCAACCGACTTTCCCGCTCCTGGTTCGCCGCCGAGGAGGACGTTGCGTTCCGGCAGAGAGAGTGTGACGGCCTGCCCGTTCTCCCCGACGCCGATAGGAATCGGTTCCCAGAGACTGAGCCGATCCGCCTCGGCCGCCGGCCAGACGAGGGAGGCCGCTCCGCCGAGCGGGTCCCGCCGGACGACGACCACCTCCGCCCGGGAAGCGTTGGCGGGGTCCCGCTGGACCCGGACCTCTCGGACTCCGAGAGCGGCAGCGATGACCTCGGCGGCGGCTTCGAGGTCGGCCACGCAACTGCCGAGGGGTACCCGGAGGGAGAGCCGCTCACCGGCCGGAAGTCGCTCGATGCCGACGAGAGCGGGAACGCGGACCTCGAACGCACTGATCTTGGCGGTGCGGACGCCCCGGTGCCACTGGCGGCGAACTCTCGCCCGGAACAGGACGCGACCGAGGAGGCGGCGAACCGGCGCCACGCTGATGATCAGGCCGATCGTGCCGACGACCGCGATCGTCCCGCAGATCGGGCCGAAGTGGGCGGAAGTCAGCGTCCCCAAACTGACCGCTCCGCCGCCGAGGACGATCTCCACGCGAAGGCCCCAGAGAAAACGGATGACGGCCTCGATGAAGGCCTCGGCCAGTCCCTCCTCCTGCCTACGCATTGTGGGCCCCGATCAGATGGGACAGGGTGGCGAGGGCAGCTTGGACGACGGTCTGGCAGGTCGACGCGACGAACATCGGCGCGATGGCCACCAGGACGACGAGGACGATGGCGACTCGGAGCTTCATCGAGGCCGTCCTTGCCGTTACCCGGCCGACCGGGCCGGAGTGGCCGGCTCGAGTTTGGCCGCTCGGAAGGCGACGCCACTGCGGTCGCCCATGCTCCAGGGCGACGCCACCAGGCCGGTCACCCTGAGCGGGGCGGCCGGGGCGACGCCCTTGGGCTCGCCGGCGACCTTGACGCTGATGACGTCGGCGCCGCCATTGGCCAGTACGACGACCTGCACGGCGAAGATCGCCTCGCCGTTCTCGTCGACCTTGGCGGCCTTGGAATCGAAGTCGACCACCGGCTCGGCGGGCCCGGCGGCCAGGAACATCATGCCGTTGGTATCGATGGGAAGCTTCATTGGTCATCTCCTTTGGGCACATCTCGTGGTGGCCCGGTCCCAGGAGACGACGAGAGGGCCGGACGGCAACACCGCGTAGCCCGGACGTCCGCGAACGTCTCCCACCGCCGGGCTGTGTCCGCTCGTGTCCCGGCCCGATCCGGCAGAATCACGCCGTGCGGAACGAACGACTCCGGGAGGCGATGGCCACCGCCGGGCTCGGCGAGGACGGCCTGGCCGAAGCGGTCGGTGTCGATCCCAAGTCGGTCTGGCGCTGGCTGAACAGGGGTGTGGTCCCGCGGCGAGTCGGCATGAAGGGCAAGGTCGCCAAGTTGCTCGGCGTGTCGGAAGCGGACCTCTGGCCAGCGCCGGCCGAGGTCGAGACGGAAGACGATGCCGAAGCCACCGAGGAGGTCGCCCACGCCTGGAGTCACCGGGCGGACGTGCCCAAAGCGCGGTGGTGGGCCATGTTGAGCCACGCCGACGAGCACATCGACCTGCTCGGCTACGCCATGCAGTTCCTGCCCGAGGATCACGCCCGCTTGGACCGGCTCCTGATCGAGAAGGCCGACGCCGGGTGCCGCATCCGGATCGCGCTGGCGGACCCCGAGTCCCGCTACGTCGCCGAACGCGACGCCGAGGAAGGACTCGGAGGTACCTTTCGGGACCGGATCCGGTCGACCCTCGACCATTTCAAGCCGCTGTTCGGGGTCCCAGGCGTCGAGCTCCGGTACCACCGCACGCCGATGTACAACTCGGTCTTCCGAGGCGACGACGAGATGTTCGTCACCCCGCACCTCTACGCCCTGAAGGGCTACCGAGCGCCGATCTTCTTCCTCCGGCGGGCGTTCGACGACGGGCTCTTCGACAACTTCGTCGCCCACTTCGAGCGGGTCTGGGCCGCGACCACGGTTATCGAGTGATGACCCGGATCGAGCACTACCACGACCCCGACGCTCCCCGGCCGAACCGGCTCGTGCCCGCAGCGTCGGCAGTGGTCGCGGACGCCGAAGGCCGCATCCTGCTCGGGCGCCGCAGGGACAACCAGTTGTGGACCATTCCCGGCGGGGCCATGGATCCCGGCGAAACCATCACCCAAGCCGCCGTGCGCGAGGTTAAGGAAGAGACGGGCATCGAAGTCGAGGTTGTCTCGCTCGTCGGGATCTATTCCGATCCCCACCACGTCGTCGAGTACGCCGACGGCGAGGTCCGCCAGCAGTTCTCCGTCTGCTTTGCCTGCCGCCCGACCGGCGGCATGGCCGGCCGCGACAACGAGATGAGCGAGGTCGGCTTCTTCCCGCCCGACGCGATCGCCGATCTGGATATCCACCCGTCGATCCGTCTCCGGATCGGGCACTACCTCGACCACCGGGCGGAGCCCTACGTCGGCTGACCGATCCCGGCAACCGCCAATCGGTCCTCGACCGCGGCAACGGCTGCCAGGAGTTCCGGCCAAGCGTCCCGCAGGCCGAGAGCCACCGCGCTTTCCGCTCCATGCCGCGCCTCAACGTCGGCCAGGCGCTCATCGGGGGTCATCGACTGGCCGTCCGGACCCGTCGTCAGGTCGCAGTACACCAGGGCCGCCGTCACGAGACTGTCCTCATCTGGATACCGCCTGAGCTCCCCATCGAGGCCTCTCCGGGCCGCCTCGTGCCGAGAGCCGCTGTGGTGGGCCACCAGGCCCGCCAGCCGCTCGTATCCCTGGTCGGCCAGCCACCGGGCCCCGTCGAGCGGATGGAAGCCGGCCCCCGTCAGCTCCGGCGCGTAGCCAACGTCATGCAGGTACGCCGCGGCGACGAGCATCTCGGCGTCATCTGGTGCGATCACGGTCGCCACGGTCCGCGCCTTCTTGGCGACAGCGCGAGTGTGTGCCCAGCGCCGCCCCAGAGGAGCGAGACGCCGCTCCGATTCCCCGGCGGCAAAATCGCTCAGCCCCATGGCACCACCCTACGCCGTCCCGACCGTCGGGGATCTGTGAGAACTTTCTTTACATAGATCAAGACGGCAGCCCTCCGCCGGCCTTCGGCCGGCTTCGGGCCGCCTCAACCAGGGGGTGGCGGCTGCGACTCGGACCTGTCGCCGGTCAACCAGTCCCTTGCCCACTGGCCGACCGTGTCCGACGTTCTCCCTCCGCCTCGCGCCGCAGCGCATCGCCCGCCCGTCACGAAGCTGCTGCCGGGAGCAATGAGCTGGCCGCGGGCGACGGAACAGCGAGGTATCGGGAGGAGCGGTGAAGATCTCGGCTTCTCGGCAGAAGAACAGGCGGAATCCGCCTGTTCTTGCGCCGAGATCGTCAGGACCGACCCGTAGTCGTTCCTGCTACGGCGAGGTGTCGCCTATCGAGACGGAACGTCCTGGTCGCTCAAACACCGTTGGCCGCGCTCGCTTGTCGTTCGATGATCCGGGTCCCGGACCACCGTTTCCCGTCTGTCGGTCCACGGCCGAGCGGAGCCGGGAGGTGTTGGGGCGTCGGTGGTCCTAGAGTGGCGGGCCGTGGACACCGCCGCCAGCATCGGCATCGCGCTGGGCCACGCTCACCCGTCGGACGCCGGGGCGGTGCTGCAGGAGGCTCACGTCGCCATGTACCGGGCGGCGGCGCAAGGCCGGCTCGACGCCACCCGGCTCCTCCAGGCTGACCCCGACAAACGACTGGGAGGGCCGGGTGGGGGGGTGGCACCGTGACGGTGTTCTCGTTGCGTCTCTACGTGTCCGGCGACCATCCCCGCTCCCGCGCCGTTGAGCAGGGGCTGCGCCGGCTGTGCGCCGAGCGGTTCGCCGACGCCGCCGACTACACGCTCGAGGTCGTGGATCTGGAACAGCGTCCCGGCGTGGCCGACGAGGAGCGGATCGTGGCCACCCCGACCATTGATCGAGTCGCGCCCCTTCCGCTGGTCCGCGTCGTAGGTGAGCTGGGCTCGTCGGACCGGCTGGGCGACGCCCTGGGGCTTCCCGGCCGACACGACCCTCCGGGCCGGGCCGTCGTTGCCGACCCCAACGAGGCTGCTCGCCGCCCCGACCGCCGGGAGGATCCTTCGTGACCCAGAATCGCCCTGATCCCAGCCTGATGGACCGGCTCCTGACCGGCATCCCCGGACTCGACGAGATCACCGCCGGTGGCCTGCCCCTGGGGGGCAGCACCCTGGTGGAGGGCACCACCGGCAGCGGGAAGACGGTGCTCGCCTTCCACTTCCTGCAGGCGGGAATCGTCGCCTTCGACGAGCCCGGGGTGTTCGTGACCCTGGCGGAATCCCCGGAGAAGCTCCGCCGGTTTGTGACCGAGTTCGGCTGGCCGGTGGCCGGCTGGGAGGAACAGAGAAGCTTCGCCTTCGTCGACGCCACCAGCGACTTCGCCGCCGGCGCCGTCATGGTGGTCGGTGAGGACCTCGACTTCGGTGTGCTCCTGAGCCGTGTCGCCGCCGCCGTCGAGCGCGTCGGGGCCCGCCGGGTCGTCATCGACTCGATCGACGGCCTCCTCGACCGATACGGGGACCGGGCCGGCGTCCGTCGCGGCCTGCAGCAGATCTTGACCGGGCTCGAGTCGCTGGGGGTCACGGCCCTCGTGACGATGGGGCGTTCTGAGGACTACGGCCCGGTCAGGAACTCGGGCGTGGAGGAGTTCGTCGCCGACAACGTCGTCATCCTGCGGAACGCCCTCCATGACGGCATTCGCCGGCGGACCTTCGAGGCGCTCAAGCTGCGGGGTACCCACCATCGCCGCGGTGAGTTCCCGTTCGGGATCGTCCGCGGCCAGGGGATCGTCGTCATCCCCATCGTTCCCAGCCCCCGCCCTCCCGCCACCAGCGAGCGGATCTCTACCGGCAACCCGGTGCTCGACGAGATGTTCGGCGGCGGGTTGTTCCAGGATTCGGTGACCCTGGTCTCGGGGTCCACCGGCGTCGGCAAGACGAACCTCGCGGTGCAGTTCGTGCTCGCCGGGATCGCCGCCGGGCGGACCTCGGTGCTCGTCGGATACGAGGAGAGCCGCCACCAGCTCCTGGAGGGCTTCCGCTCCTGGGGGGTCGACTTCGAGCAACTGGAAGCCGACGCGAAGCTCCGGTTGCTGTGCGTCGCCCCCGAGGCCGCGTCCTTCGACGAGCACCTGATCTCGATCAAGCGGGCCACCTCGGAGGTCGGCGCCGACCGCGTCGCCATCGACAGCCTGAGCACCCTCGAACGCTACGGCCCCGAACGCGTCTTCCGGGAGTTCGTGGTCGCGCTCACCGCCCACGTCAAGGACCACCAGATGGCCGCCTTGCTGACCACCACCACCTCGGCCTTGGCGAGCACCACCGCGCCCTCCGAGCGTCACGTCTCCGCCCTCTCCGACGCCATCATCATCATGCGCTACGCCGAACTCGAGGGCGAGATCCGACGCTGCCTCGCCGTCCTCAAGATCCGGGGTTCGGACCACGACAAACGGATCCGCGAGTTCACCATCGGAGACGAGGGCATCGTCATCGGCGGACCGCTCCCGACCGCGGGCCTGCTCGCCCGGGGGGGGGCACCAGACCGACCAGCGTGATCTCCGAGGAACCGATTCAGCCGCCCAACGGTTGAGCGCCGCCCTGGAGCCGGGTCAAGAGCCGGGCGTCTCGGCGAGGGGCACCCGGACGCAGAAACAGGCTCCGTCCCCGGGCGCGGCCTCGTACCAGGCCGCGCCGTTGTTCGCCCCAGCCAGCGCGGCCACGATGGACAGCCCGAGACCCACGCCCGGGAGCCTCCCGACAGTGGGAGCACGGCTGAAACGCTCGAAGAGCCGGGGCACGAACTCGGGGGCCACGCCCGGGCCGTGGTCGCACACCCGGAGCTCCACCGTGTCCCGCCCGGGGCGCACCACCACCTGGATGGGAGGCGCGCCGTACTTGAAGGCGTTCCCCAGCAGGTTGGCCAGGATCTCGCCCACCTGGTCCGGGTCGGCGTAGGCCACAACGCCCGGAGGGCAGACCACGGACACCTCGGCGGTCTCCTTGCCCAATGCGCCGATCGTGGTGGCGACCAGGCCCGCCACGTCGAAGGCTTCGGCCCTCGGCACGAGGGCATGCATCGACGCCGTCGACAGAAGATTGGCGACCATACGTTGCATGCCCCGGAGGTTGACCTCGATCCGCTCGGCGAGGTGAAATCGCTTCGCTTCGTCGAGCTGGTCCCACTCGGCCACGAGGGTTTCGGCGAAGCCGAGGACGATCGCGTTCGAGTTCTTGAGCTCATGGGAGGCCACGGCCAGGGCGGCCTCGTGGTCGTTGAGGGCGGCCTCGAGTTCGGTGACGGCCGTGGCTCTGGCCGTGACATCCCGCAGCGAAGCCACCATCATGGCTTCGCCGTTCCAGGTGCTGGATCGGGTCCGCATCTCGACCACCCGGGGAATTGTGCCAACACGAAGCTCGATCTCGGTCGTCACACCGACCGTGAACGGGTAGCCGAAGTGCACTCCGAGCAGCGAGGAAAGGGGCCGCCCGAACAGCTCGCAGGCGGCGGGATTGGCGAAGCGGATCCGGCCGCCGCCGTCGACGACGACGACGCCGTCAGCCAGCACGGCCACGATCCCCCTGTCGTGGTCGTCGCCGGTCCCGTCCTCAACGGGCCCCGTCACACCATGCTGGTGAGTTTCGCGTGGGGGGGAAGCCCGGTGACCTCGGCGGGGACAGTCTCACCAACACTGCCGCCGGCCCAAGCCGGGGGGGGGCGTAGGCACTGGTGGCGAACCCGCCTTTCCACAGCCGTCTCCATCCGCTTCAGGATATCGATCAGCTGGAACTCGTGGTCGGCTGACGACAGCCACCTCATGCAGTTCCTCAGGCTGGACGCCGGCGGGAAGGAGTCGGGCGCACCGCAGCGTTGACAACCCGGAAGTAAAGACGGTCCCACCGCCGGACGGACGAGCCGAAGACGGCAGCATCGTTGAGCATGTCGCCGTCACGTCCCGGGGCCTGTCCACCCCAGACAAGCAGACTCTCGCCCGGTCCACGTCAGGCGGCGTCCCCGCCCGAACCGACAGCGGGGAGGTCGGCAGGTCGCTCTCAGGGTTCCCAGCAGACCGTCGTGCTCACCGAATGATCGTCCCAGGTTCCACCGCCCCCATCCCACAAGGCGTCCCACACAAACCCAGCAGACCCTGCCCGGCGAGGACCTCCTCCGACCGCAACCAGCCAACGAAGCAGCAGGTCAGAGACTATCTGAACTCATTCAGACCTACCCCGCCAACGGCCCAGAACCCTTTTCGAGACCGTCCGATTCGGCCGCTCTCGCATCCCTCCGGGGACCAGGATACGCGAACGGCGGTCGGGCGTTCGGGAGGTGACCGTCCGGGCCCCGGCTTCACGGTCGCGGTCGACCCCGGCCGCTGGGGAGGCGGAGGCAGAAGCAGGCGCCGCCGCCGGAGTGAGGTTCGTACCAGGCGTCGCCGCCCTCGGCCCGGGCCAGGCTCCGGACGATCCACAACCCGAGGCCGCTGCTGTGGGGATCGCCGTGCGGGGCCCGGCTGAAGCGGTCGAAGAGGCGGGGGACGAAGTCGGCGGGGACTCCGGGTCCCCGATCGCAGACCCGCAGCTCGACGTCGGAGCCGTGCTCGACGGCCCGGACCTCGACGGGGGGACGGCCGTAGCGGCGGGCGTTCTCCAGGTAGTTGTCGAGCATCTCCCGCATGTCTTCCCGCTCGGCGAGGGCGACGAGGGCCGGGGGGCACGAGGTCCGCACCTCCTCTCCGGGCGGGCCGTGCTCGCCGAGGACTTCGAGGATCACCTCGAGGACGAGTACGGATTCGGGGGCGGCGCCGGCGGCGCCGGCGTCGAGGCGGGATGCCGTGAGCAGCTTGTGGAGCAGACCTTGCAGCCGGTCGCCGCTGTCGGCGATGCGCCGCACGATGTCGTGCTTGTCGGGGTCGTTGAGGTCGGCCCACTGGTCGAGGAGGACGTGGGCCAGCCCACTGATGGCGGCCAGTGGATTGCGCAGCTCGTGGGTGGCCACCCCGACGACGACGTTCTGGCGTTCCAGGGCGGCGGCGAGGGCCTCCTCCCTCTGGCGGGCCTGGGTCAGATCGCGGAGGGCGACAACGGAGAGGGGATGGCCGTCGAGGGTGGTGGCGGCGACCCGCATCTCCACGACCCGGACCGCTCCCCCGGGCAGCACGATGTCGACCTCGGCGGCGCCGCCGGTCGGGACGCCGATGTCGCTGCCGACGAGTTCGGCCGCGGGCCGCCCGAGGATGTCTTCGGCGGCGGCGTTGCAGAAGCGGATCACGCCGCGTTCGTCCACGGCGAGGATGCCGGCCGGGGAGGCGGAGACCAGCGGCCCGGCGGCCTGGGCGAAGCGGAGGTCGATCTCCCGTTCCGGCGTCTTCCCGCCCCGGGGTGCCTCCGGCGCCGGGCCGGGCGAGGTCACCCGGTCCCCGGCGGCGGCGCGTTCCCCGGCGTTCGGGGGGCCCGCGTCAGGCATGGTCGCGGGACCGGTCCCCGGGAGGCTCCTCGACGGCGGGCAGCCCGAGGGCCAGGCCGACCCGGTGCTCGTCGGAGAGGCTCCCGAGCACCCGCCGGGCCGGCGGCGGGGAGAGGCGGATGACGGTCGGGGTCACGAGGACCCGGTCCTCTTCGGCCCGGTCCGGGTGGTCCGTCACGTCGAGGACTTCGAGTTCGAAGCCCTCCGGCAGCCGGGTTTCGCACAGGTGACGGAGCTGGGCTTCCGCCTGCATCGCCCGCGCCGTGCCGCCCGCCAGGTAGAGCCGGAACGAGTAGCCGGTGACCGTCATGGGGGCGGGTCCGCCCTGGCCCCGGGGCCCGCTGCTCACGGGTTGCGCCAGCCCTCGGCGGGCGTGGTCAGGTCCATCTCGAGATGATCGGGGCCGGTGCGTGACGGCGATCCGGTGAAGAGGGCTTCGACCCGCTCCTTCTCCGGTCCGATGAGTTCCAGGGGGGTGCCGGCGAGGATGCCGGTGGTGGTCCGGAACGGCTCCCCGATGTCGGCACCGTGATCGGTGATGATGAACTCGCGGATGATCCTCTCGTGGTTCGAGCCGCGCATCTTGAGGACCGCGATCCCCTTGCGCAGCTCGCCGTAGACCTCGACGTAGCGCAGCAGGACGATCGTGTCGAGGAGGGTGGAGGCCTCGACGCCGGTGGCGGAGGGACCACCGAGGAGCGACTGGGTCGTGGTGGTGAACAGCCCCGTGGTCGAGTGGGCTTTGAGGAGCGTGCTGAGCCCGAGGAGGAACTCGAAGAAGGCCCGGGGGCTGGCCCCCCGCTCCACGGCCGAGAGGCTGTCGACCACGACCCGGGTGGGCCGGAACTCGTCCAGAGCGTGCTGGATCGCCACCAGGTGGTTGGCGATCGGGGTCGACTCGGGGTACTGGCACATGACCCTCAGCCGGCCCGCCGACTGCAGGGCGTCGAGGTCGTAGCCCCAGTGGCGGGCGTTACGGGCCACCTGCTCGCCGCTCTCCTCGAAGTTCACGAGCAGGCCCCGTTCCCCTTCGCCGGCGCCGGCGAGGAACTCGAGCCCCAGCAGCGACTTGCCGGTGCCGGTCGGTCCCGAGACGAGGATGGCCGAACCCCGCAATGGGCCGCCGCCGAGCATCGCGTCGATGCCCGGGTTGCTGAAGCTGAGCCGCTCCTCCGGTGCGGAATAGGCCAGCTGGAGCTCCGAGAGGGCGACGATGGCCACCCCCCGGTCGGCGAGGATGACGAAGGGGAACTCGCCGCAGCGGTGGGGCGTCCCCCGGAACTTGAGCGGCTCGATGGTGCGGCGGCGCCGTTCGTTTTCGAAGACGTTGCGGAGGATGAGGATGTTGTCGGCCACGAACTCCTCGACGCCGAAGCGGCCGACGCCGTCGTACTCGTGGTCCCGCTCCACGGTGACGATCGCGGTCACGTCGAGGTCCTCGAGGCTGCCGATGAGGCGGTGCAGTTCTGCCCGTACGCTGGGCCGGTCGCCGAGGCGGGCGAAGAGGTGGGAGAGCGAGTCGATCACGACCCGTTTCGCCCCGATCCGCTCGACGGCCCTCCCGATCCGGGTGATGAGGGGGGAGAGATCGAGTTCGTCCCCGAGCACGGTCTCGGGGTGCGCGCCGGCCGAGGCGTCGACGAAGGCCCAGCGGCCCTGGGCCTCCCAGGCGCGGACGTCCCATCCCAGGGTCCCGAGCACCCGGCGGATCTTCTCCGGCCGCTCCTCGGTGGTCACGAAGACCCCCGCCTGGGCCGCGTCCGTCACCCCGGAGACGAGGAACTGGGCGGCCATGACGCTCTTGCCGGTCCCGGTCGTGCCGGCCAGCAGGGTCACCTCGCCCTGGGGAAGCCCCCCGCCGGTGACGTGGTCCAGACCGGGGATACCGCTCGCCAGCGTCGGCAACGGGGAACCGGGCTGAACGTCACGCATCTCGGTCCGCCTCCTCCGGTCCGGCCCGTCGGCGACCCCGAAGATCATCGCTTTCCGTGCATGGTGACCCGTCCGGGACGGCGACGACCACGCTCATTCGGGCAGCTCAACCTGTCCGAACGGCCGGTGCCACGCCCGCGGCCTCCGTCCGTCGCTGTCGAACGTCACGGGGAGCTGCCCGCTGCGACGCCCTCCCATCCCGGCGGGAGGGCCTAGGGCTCCACCACCGAGCGGCGTTCAGAGAAGAAGCGACGGAGAAGGGCGGCCGCCTCGTCGGCCCGGAGGCCCGGGACGACCGCCATCTCGTGGTTGAGGCGGGGGTCCGCGGCCAGGTTGTAGAGGCTGCCGCAGGCGCCGGCCTTGGGGTCGGCGGCGCCGAAGACGACGGTGGCGATCCGGGCGCCGAGGGCGGCGCCGGCGCACATCGGGCAGGGCTCGAGGGTCGAGACGAGGACGCAGCCGTCGAGCCGCCAGGTCCCGAGCCGGGCGGCGGCGTCCCGCAGGGCCAGCAGCTCGGCGTGGGCGGTGGGATCGCCGGCCCGCTCCCGCTCGTTGTGGCGCCGGGCCAGGAGGGTGCCGTCGGCGCCGGCCACGACCGCCCCGACGGGGACGTCGCCGTGGTCGGCGGCCAGGGCCGCCTCAGCCAGTGCGACCGTCATGAAATCGTCGAGAGTCGGGCTCATAGGGCGACAACTACAACGTGGGCAACAGTGTCACCACAGCCATCCAGCGCAAATCGCCCGAACTGGCCTAAAGTGGACAGTGCGGGCGCGCAGGGTAGCAACCGTCCTTCCCTGCCTGGAAATCGAAGGAAACGGCGATCGACGAGTCGGGGGCCTACGAGATTTCAGAGGAAACCCGATCCGGCCTGACGAATCATGCCCCAGCGGCTTCGTCGGGCGGGGTTGGGGCCGTCCGGCGGGCCCGCAGCCGAGGGCGCCGGGCGCGAACGCTGAGCTTCCTGGCCGTCCTGGGCCTCTTCGCCAGCGGAGCGGGGAACACGGTTCCCGGCTTCGCCTCTCCCGCCCGGGCCCACCTGCTGTCCCCCGCCGGCCTCGACCGTTCCGGGCGGTCGGGCACCGCCGAGCTCGCCGCCGGCCCGACCCTGGGCGCTTCGGCCAACGGTGACGGCACCTCCGCCGCCGCCGAAGCGGTCCCGACCACCGCCACCACCGCGGCCACCGCCGTCACGGCGCCGCCGTCCGCCGTGGACCGGCCCATCGTCGCCCCGGCCGCCTTTCCCCGGGTGCGCTCGGCCGGGGCCCGCTCGGGCCGGACCGCCTACGCCCCCGGCCCCCGGGAGGGCGGGGTGTGGGCCGTCGTGGTCGGCATCGACGACTACCCCGGCACCGACTCCGACCTGAAGGCGGCCGTGGCCGACGCCCGCGACGTCGACAGCGCCCTGGCCGCCTATGGCGTCCCCCCCGCCCACCGGCTGGTCCTCCTCGATCAGCAGGCCAGCGGCGACAACATCCGGGGCGCCCTGACCTGGCTGACCGCCCGGGCGGCGCCGGAGTCCACGGCCGTCTTCTTCTACTCCGGCCACGTCCGCAAGGTGGCCGGCGACCCCAGCCACACCGGCAAGTACGTCGACGAGGCGATCGTCGGCTCCGACGGCGACAACGTCTACAGCGGCCAGGTGGCCGGCATCCTCCGCAACCTCGAGGCCCGCACCGCCTGGCTCGGGATCGCCGCCTGCTACGGCGGCGGCTTCGACGACGCCCTGGCGCCCGGCCGGGTGCTGACCGCCGCCGCCGGCGAGAACGACGTGGCCTACGAGAACTCCAGCCTCGGCCACAGCTACCTGGTCGAGTACATGGTCCGCCGGGCCATGCTCCAGGGCAAGGCGGCCGGTTCGGTGCAGGAGGCGTTCGCCTGGGCCCGGGCCCAGATCGCCCACGACTATCCCAACCGCCAGCCGATCATCGTCGACCGGTCGAAGGGGCCGGTGGTGCTGGGCCGCACGGTTGCCGCCGCCGCTCCCGACAACCGCAGGGCCGCTCCCGCCCCGACGTCGCCGCCGGCCCAGAAGGACCCGCAGCCGGCGCCGGCCGCGCCGCCGCCCACGGCCCCGCAGCCCCCGCCCGGGGAGGCCTGCACCCAGGTGCTCGGCGTCAGCGTCTGCTCCCAGCAGCACTCCCGGCGCCCGCCACTGCCTCTGTGAGCCGGCGGCCGGGGCCCGTTGCCCCGGGCCGCCACTCAGCGGAGAGAGTGGGATTTGAACCCACGGTGGGTTGCCCCACACACGCTCTCCAGGCGTGCCGGTTCGGCCGCTCCCGCATCTCTCCGTGCTCGGCGACGCTAGCATGAGGTCGGACCGTGCTAGGCGGGGAGCTCGTGGTGCCCTGTACCCCAAATCCACGTATGGGGGGCTGAATTCCCGCCCGAGGTCCGACCAGTTTCAGGAGTTCGGTCCGCACGCAGTGTCGAAGGCCGGGTCCTGCGCAACGGGGTCCCGCGAACCGAGTCAGGGCCGGGAGGCAGCAGCTCTCAGCGGATCCCCCCGTGTGCCGCAGGGTCGCCTGGCCGGAGCGAGCGACGGATTGGTGTCTGAAACTGCCGGATCGACGGCGGGTGCACGGTCTTGAAATCTCACCTCGACTGACTGCCACAGCCCCCCGGTAGGGTTGACGGGCCATGGCCTTCCAGTCGCTCTACCGCAAGCACCGGCCCCAGACGTTCGGCGAGCTCGTCGGGCAGGAGGCGGTGTCGACGGCGTTGCGCAACGCCGTCCGGGAGGGCCGCGTCGGCCACGCCTACCTGTTCTCCGGCCCGAGGGGGACGGGGAAGACGACCACCGCCCGGCTGCTGGCCAAGGCCCTGAACTGCACCGGAGACCGGGAGGGGCTTCCGCCCGGCGAGCCGTGCAACGCCTGCCCGTCCTGCGTCGAGATCACCAACGGCACGTCGATGGACGTGGTCGAGCTCGACGCCGCCTCCAACCGGGGCGTGGGCGAGATGCGCTCCCTGCTGGAGCGCGTCGCCTACCGCTCGGCCGGCGGGGCCCGGAAGGTCTACATCGTCGACGAGGTCCACATGTTGACGAAGGAGGCGTCGACGGCGCTCCTCAAGACGCTGGAGGAGCCGCCCGACCACGTCATCTTCGTGCTGGCCACCACCGATCCCCAGATGGTCCTGGCCACGATCCGCTCCCGCACCCAGCACTTCGAGTTCTCGCTCCTGGCCGCCGACCGGCTGGCCGGCCACCTGGCCGAGATCTGCGCCCGGGAGGGGGTGGAGGCCGACGCCGACGCCCTGGCCACCATCGCCCGGCGGGCCGCCGGCTCCGCCCGCGACGCCCTCTCCCTGCTCGACCAGGCGCTGGCCTACGGCGAGGGCCGGCTCCGGCCGGAGCAGGTTGCCGCCCTGTTCGGGGGCACGGCCACCTCGGCCCGGGGGGCGATCGTCGGAGCGCTGGCCGACGGCGACGTCGCCACCCTGCTGGAGCGGCTCGACGGGCTCCTCGGCGCCGGGGTCGACGCCCGGACGCTGGCCGACGACCTGCTCCGCCACCTGCGGGACATCTTCCTGGTGTTGTCGGCCTCCGGCCGGGTGCGGCTGGAGACCCCGGAGGAGGAGCGGGCCGAGCTGGCCGCCCAGGGGGAGGCGCTGGGCACGGCCGCCGTCGTCCGGGCGCTCGAGACCCTGGGGGAGGCCGCCATCGAGATCCGCCGGGCGCCGGATCCCCGCCTCGTCCTCGAGGTCACGCTGGTCCGCCTGGCCCGCCGCGACGTGTCGACCATCGAAGCCCTGGCCGACCGGGTCGCCCGCCTGGAACGGGCCCTCGCCGACCTGGGCGGGGTGCCCGCCGTGGGCCGATCCCCCGCCCCGGCCGCCGCGCCGGCCCCCCAGCCGGCCGCCACCACGGAGCCGTCGCCGCAACCGGCGAACCGGGCCGGCCCCCGGGCGGCGCTGGGCGCGCTGAAGAAGACCGGTTCACCGGCCCGGGGGGCCCGGCCCCCGGCGGCCGCGGCCCCGCCGGATGTGGCGCCGTCGCCCGCTCCGGCCGCCGCGTCCCCGTCCCCGGCGGCGGCGTCCCCGTCTTCCGCTTCTCCGTCCCCGTCTGCGGCGGCGGCGTCCCCGTCTTCCGCTTCTCCGTCCCCGGCGGCGGCGGCGGCGTCCCCGTCTTCCGCTTCTCCGTCCCCGGCGGCGGCGGCGGCGTCCCCGTCTTCCGCTTCTCCGTCCCCGGTGGCGGCATCGCCGTCCGCCGCACCTCCGGCGGCCGCCTCCCCGGCGTCGGCCGGCGCCCCGGCCCCGCCCGACGGCTCCGGACCGCTCCCGCTCGACGACGTCGTGGCCGCCTGGGCCAAGGCGGTGGAGGGTTTCCGGCCGAAGCTCAAGGCCATGGCCAAGGAGGCCCACCCCGTCCGGATGGAGGGTGACACCGTTGTGCTCGGCCTGCCGCCCCGGTTCGAGAAGGTCCACCTGCCGACGATCACCGGCGAGGCGGCGACCGTGACGGGCGCCCTGGGCGAGCTGCTGGGCCGGCCGGTCCGGCTCAAGGTCGTCCTCGACGACGACGTCATGCCATCCGTCCCGGCCGGCGGCCCGGAACCATCCCCGCCACCCGGCGACCCCGCCGATCCCGGGCGGGGAGCCGGGGCCGATGAGCTTGCGGCCGAGATGGCCCGTCCGCCTCAACCGGCGGGCGGGGGGAGGGCGGTAGATTCTCCGATCGGCCTCGTCATCGAGACGTTCGGGGCGAGCATCGAGAGCGAAACCGTGAGGGAGTGACCGTCATGGCCAGCAAGAACGAGATGAACCAGATGATGAAGCAGGTTCAGAAGATGCAGGCCGACATGATGGCAACCCAGGAGAAGCTGGCGGCGGAGACCGTTGAAGCCTCGGTGGGCGGCGGGGTCGTCAAGGCGGTCGTGACCGGCTCCGGTGCCCTCGAGTCGATCACCATCGACCCCGGGGCGGTCGATCCCGACGACGTCGAGATGCTGCAGGACCTGATCGTGGCCGCCGTCAACGAAGGGCTCCGGCTGTCCCAGGAGCTCCAGGCCAAGAGCTTCGGCGGCATCACCCAGGCCCTGGGCGGGCTGGGCGGCGGCCTCGGCAACCTCTTCGGCTGATCGGTCGCGGCGGGAGTGTACGAAGGGCCGGTTCAGAACCTGGTCGACGAGCTCGGCCGCCTGCCGGGCATCGGGCCGAAGTCGGCCCAGCGGATCGCCTTCCACCTGTTGCGCCTGCCGGCGGAGGACGCCAAGCGGCTGGCCGGCGCCATCGTCGAGGCCAAGGAGCGGGTCTCGTGGTGCCGGCGGTGCTTCAACATCGCCGAGGGCGAGCACTGCCGCTACTGCCGGGACGACACCCGGGATCCCACGATGGTCTGCGTGGTGGAGGACGCCCGTGACATCGTCGCCGTCGAGCGGACCCGGGAGTTCCGGGGGCTCTACCACGTGCTGGGCGGCGCCATCTCGCCCATCGAGGGCGTCGGGCCGGAGCAGCTGCGCATCCGGGAGCTGCTGGCCCGGCTGGCCGACGAGGGGGTGAAGGAGGTGATCCTGGCCACGAACCCCAACATCGAGGGCGAGGCTACGGCCATGTACCTGGCCCGCCTCCTCCAGCCCCTCGGCGTGCGGGTCACCCGGATCGCCTCGGGGCTGCCGGTCGGCGGCGACCTGGAGTACGCCGACGAGATCACCCTCGGCCGGGCCTTCGAGGGCCGCCGGGAAGTCGGCGCCTGAGCGGTCCGGGCTCCGTCCGGGAGTTCCTGTTCCGGCGCTACTGGCGCCTCGTCCGCCAGCGGATCGGCCTGGTCGGGTGGTGCTGGCTCCTCATGATCGTCCCGGCGCTGGTGGTCGGCGTGTGGGCCGTGTCCGACCCCGCCTCGGTGGCCCGCTTCCTCCCGGCCCGCTTCCGGGGGATCGGCGAGCACGCCGGCGGTGACCTCGGCCTCGGCGTCGGCCGTTCGGCCACCCTGGCCGGCCAGATCCTGACCAACAACATCCAGGTGTCGTTCGTGGCCTTCGCCGGCGGGGTCCTGGCCGGGATCGGGACCATGGCCGTCCTGCTCTACAACGGCGCCCTGGTCGGGGGCGTGTCCGGCCTGGCGGTGGCCGGCGGCCACGCCGGCCCGTACCTGTCGCTGGTGGCGCCCCACGGCGTCCTGGAGCTGTCGGTGATCGCCGTCAGCGGGGCGGCCGGGCTGTCGCTCGGCCGGGCGCTGCTGGCCGCCGACCGTCGCAGCCGCCGGGCGGCGTTCCGCTTCGGCGTCCGCCAGGGGGCCGAGATCCTGGTCGGCACGATGCCGTGGTTCGTCCTGGCCGGCGTCGTCGAGGGCTTCGTGACGCCGACCAGCCTCCCGCTGGCCGTGGCCGTCGCCGTGGGCCTGCTCGTCGCCGCTCCCTACTGGGCCCTCGTCTTCTGGCGGGGCCGCACCGAGCCCGCCGGCCCGCCCGTCCGGGAACCCTGAAACGGGCGGCGGGAACCAACCGGCGTTCATCTGCCCGGATATGGCGGCGGAAGAACGCCGGTTGGGGTTGCCGGGCCGGGTTCGAGGGCGTCGGCCCGAACTGGCGTTCATGCGCCCGGATATGGCGGTGGAGGAACGCCGGTTGGGGTTGCCGGGCCGGGTTCGAGGGCGTCGGCCCGAACTGGCGTGCATGTGCCCGGATATGGCGGTGGAGGAACGCCGGTTGGCTGTGGGCGCCGGGGGCCCACGTTCGCTGCGGTGGGCGCGAACTGGCGTTCATGTGCCCGGATATGGCGGTGGAGGAACGCCGGTTGGCGAGGGGCGGAGGCGCGGTTGGCGGGGCGGGGGTGGGGGACGCGGACCGGCGCCCTTCCGGTCCAGCGGGGGACGGGAGGGCGCCGGTCGGACGGCCGCTAGAGCGTGCGGATCAGGGCGGCGTCGCCCTGGCCGCCACCGCCGCAGAGGGCGGCGGCGCCGAGCCCGCCGCCGCGGCGGCGCAGCTCGTTGATGAGCGTCATCACGATGCGGGCGCCGGACATGCCGATCGGGTGGCCGAGGGCGATGGCGCCGCCGTTGACGTTGACGACCTCGTCGGAGATGCCGAGGTCCTTCATGGAGGCGATGCCGACGGCGGCGAAGGCCTCGTTGATCTCGAACAGGTCGACGTCGGAGATCTGCTTGCCGGCCTTGCCCAGCGCCTGCTTGATGGCGTTGGCGGGCTGGAGCATGAGGGAGGGGTCGGGGCCGGCCACCATGCCGTAGGCCACCAGCTCGGCCACGGGGGTGCAGCCCAGGCGCTCGGCGGCGGCCCGGCTCATCACGACCATGGCCGCCCCGCCGTCGGAGATCTGCGAGGCGTTGCCGGCGGTGATCGTCCCCTCCTTGGAGAACGCCGGGCGCAGGGCGCCGAGGCTCTCGGCCGTGGTGCCGGGCCGGACGCCCTCGTCGTTCTCGATCACGATGGGGTCGCCCTTGCGCTGGGGCACCGCCACGGGGGTGATCTCCTCGCTGAAGCGCCCGTCCTTGATGGCGGCGGCGGCCCGCTCGTGGCTGGCGGCGGCCAGCTCGTCCTGCGCCTGGCGGCTGACGGAGTACTGGCCGTTGTACTTCTCGGTACCCGAGCCCATGTGGACGGCGTCGAAGGCGCACCACAGCCCGTCGTGGATCATCGAGTCGATCAGCTCGGCGTTGCCCATGCGGTAGCCGGCCCGGGCGCCGGGCAGCAGGTAGGGCGCCTTGGTCATCGACTCCATCCCGCCGGCCACCACCACCTCGGCGTCACCGGCGTTGATCATCTGGTCGGCGGTGTAGAGGGCGTTGATGCCCGACAGGCAGACCTTGTTGAGGGTCATGGCCGGGACCGACATCGGGATCCCGCCCTTGACGGCGGCCTGGCGGGCGGTGATCTGGCCCTGCCCGGCCTGGAGCACCTGCCCCATCACCACGTAGTCGACGGCGTCGCCGCTGATCCCGGCCCGCTCGAGCGCCGCCTTGATGGCGAAGCCGCCGAGGTCCATGGCGGTGAACCCGGCGAGCCCGCCGGCCTGCTTTCCGATCGGAGTACGAGCAGCTGAGACGATGACCGAACCAGGCATGGCACGCTCCCTGTGTCGTGGCGAGGGACGTTCGATTGTATGAGTGCAACCCACTCCGATGGGAAAGCGTTCCCCCCGGCGAGGGAAGCTGAGGACTTTCTTCTCGAGCGATAGTTTCGATCGGGCCCAGTAGCGGAAAAGCTTCAAGCATTTGGTTGACATATCAAGCAGACCGGGGGGTAACATTTCCGCATGCAGGAGATCCTGGAAGCCATCCTGAACAACGCCTCCGGACCCGAGCTGCAGGCGCTGCCCTTGCCGGAGACGTTCCGGGCGGCGACCGTCCACAAGGACGACGTCGACCTGTTCGCCGGGATGCTCTCCGAGGAGAAGGATCCGAAGAAGAGCATCCACATCGACCAGGTCCCCATCCCGGAGCTGGCTCCGGACGAGGCGGTCGTGGCCGTCATGGCCAGCGCCATCAACTTCAACACGGTGTGGACCTCGATCTTCGAGCCGCTACCGACGTTCCTGTTCCTCGACCGTCTCGGCCGGGAGAGCGTGTGGGGCAAGCGCCACGACCTGCCGTACCACATCATCGGCAGCGACGCCTCCGGCGTGGTCCTGCGGACGGGCTCCGCGGTGCGCAACTGGAAGCCCGGCGACCGGGTGACGATCCACTGCAACTACGTCGACGACCAGGACCCGACGGCCCACGACGACTCCATGCTGGCCGCCAACCAGCGGATCTGGGGGTTCGAGTCGAACTTCGGCGGCCTGGCCGACCTCACCGTGGTCAAGGCCAACCAGCTGATGCCCAAGCCCGCCCACCTGACGTGGGAGGAGGCGGCCTGCAACGCCCTGACCAACTCGACCAGCTACCGCATGCTGGTCAGCCCCAACGGCGCCCCGGTCACCCAGGGTGACATCGTGCTCATCTGGGGGGCCAGCGGCGGCCTCGGCGGCTACGCCTGCCAGTACGTCCTCAACGGGGGCGGCACCCCGGTGGCCGTGGTCTCCTCCCCGGAGAAGGTCGAGCTCATGCACGAGCTCGGCGTCGAGCACGTCATCGACCGCAAGGCCGAGGGCTACCGTTTCTGGAAGGACGAGCGCACCCAGGACCCGGCCGAGTGGCGCCGCTTCGGCCGCCGCATCCGGGAGCTGGCCGGCGGCGACCCCGACATCGTCTTCGAGCACCCCGGCCGCCACACCATGGGGGCCTCGGTCTTCGTGACCCGCCGGGGCGGCACGGTCATCACCTGCGCCGCCACCTCGGGCTACATGATCGAGTACGACAACCGGTACCTGTGGATGAGCCTCAAGACCATCAAGGGCTGCCACTTCGCCAACTACCGGGAGGCCTGGGAGGCGAACCGGCTGATCTGCCAGGGCAAGGTCCAGCCCATCCTGTCGGCCGTCTACCCCCTCGAGGAGACGGGCGAGGCGGCGCTGCAGATCCACCAGAACCTGCACGAGGGCAAGATCGGCGTCCTGTGCCTGGCGCCCCAGGAGGGCCTCGGGATCAGCGACCCGGAGTTCCGGGCCAAGATCGGCGAGGACAGGATCAACGTCTTCCGCCGCCACGCCTAGCGGGCTCACGCCCGCTACGGCATTCTTTCTGGCGGCTCCGCCGCCCCGCCCGGGGCCCCAACCCCAGGCTCCTCCGGCGTGTGGGGCCTCTGCCCCACACCCGGCCGTCCTCTCTTGGAGTGCCTGAATGCTGACCGAGATCGACCACGTCGCCATCGCCGTCCACGACCTCGAGGCGGCCATCGAGTACTACCGCCAGACCTTCGGCGTCGAGCCCGTCCACCGCGAGCGGATCGAGAAGGACGGGGTCGACGAGGCCCTCATCAAGGTGGCCGACTCCTACATCCAGCTGCTGACGCCGACCCGGGACGACTCGCCGGTGGCCAAGTACCTGGCCGCCAAGGGCGAGGGCATCCACCACGTCGGCTACCGGGTGGACGACTGCGCCGCCGCCCTCGAGCGGGTGAAGGGCGAGGGTCACCGCACGATCGACGAGGTGCCCCGCCCGGGCAGCCGGGGGACGACGGTGGCCTTCGTCCACCCGAAGGCGGCCTTCGGGACGCTCATCGAGCTGGTCGAGGAGTAGGCGACTCCCCACTGACGGCCCGCCGAGGCGCCCGACACCCCCGGGGGCTCCGTAAAGAGCATCCTAAGAAGGTCCGGATTGTCCGGGTGTCGAAGCGAATGCGAACGGGAATTTCCCCGTCATTCGGGCTAAGGGTGCAGATCGTTCCAAAGGGGGAACTCGACGATGCGGCGAGCGTTGCTGATGGGGGTGGCGGTGCTGTCGGCGGCGGCGATGCCGCTGGCGGCTTCGGCGGGGCCGGGGAGCGCCAAGGCCGCCCAGTCGTCGCCCTTCACCCTGGGCGGGGAGAAGTGCTCGCTCATCAAGGTCCCGGCGGCCGGTTCCACGATGCCGGTCGGCATCGGTACCTGCCCGGGGGTGCGGCCGGGGGCCGTGGTCCAGACCGACGTCGGGCTGTGCACCCTCAACTTCCTGTTCGAAGCGCCCGACAAGGAGCGCTACATCGGCACGGCCGGCCACTGCATCCTCGGTGAGGGCGGGCCGACCGGCAACAACGTGGGCGAGAAGACCTGGCCCCGGGGCGGCGGCCCGGTGGCCAAGGACGGCCAGGGCCACCGGATCGGCGAGTTCGTCTACGCCATCCTCCAGGACCCGAAGGACTTCTCGCTGATCCGCCTCGACCCCGGCGTGCAGGCCAGCCCCGAGATGTGCCAGTTCGGCGGCCCGACGGGTGTCAACGACGACGTCGGCGGCGGCACCAAGGTCCTCGAGTACTGGGGCAACGGCATCGGCATCGGGACGGCCCTGCCCGCCCGCTCGGCCGTGGCCGACGGGTTCCCCGACGCCAACCACGTCTACGCCGCCGGTCTGGCCCTCCCGGGCGACTCCGGCAGCGCCGTGATCAGCGACGACGGCCGGGCGGTCGGCGTGCTCGTCACCGTGGGCGTCCACGGCTTCGGCTACGACCAGAACGGCGTCGACTTCGGCACCATCGGGATCACCCGCCTGGCCCCGCAGCTGGCCCAGGCGTCGAAGGTCCTCGGCGTCCCCCTTTCGCTGGTGACGACCAAGAAATAGCCCGCCACCAGCCTCGTCGCTGCTCGATTCCGCCCCGGGACCTCCTCTCCCCGGGGCGGAGTCGCGCCCGGGTGACCCGGTAGCCTGGGCGGCCATGGCGATCGAAGAGTCGGACATCCAGGAGCAGGCCGAGGCCGAGGCGCTCCACGGCGACGAGGGCGGGGCGGCGGCGGCGCCCGTCCCCCACCCGCTCCGGGAGCGGGTCGAGGAGCTGACCAAGCTCAAGGAGGCGGCCCTCCACGCCGGGAACCCGAAGGCCATCGAGCGCCAGCACGCCCGGGGCAAGATGACCGCCCGGGAGCGCCTCGACATCCTGCTCGACCCGGGCAGCTTCGTGGAGCTCGACATGCTGGCCCGCCACCGGGCCCACGGCTTCGACATCGAGAAGAGCCGGCCGCTGACCGACGGCGTCGTCACCGGCTGGGGCACCGTCGACGGCCGCAAGGTGTTCGTCTTCTCCCAGGACTTCACGGTCTTCGGCGGGGCCCTGGGCGAGGTCTTCGCCGAGAAGATCCACAAGGTGATGGACCTGGCCGAGTCGGTCGGGGCGCCCTTCGTCGGCATCAACGACGGCGCCGGGGCCCGGATCCAGGAGGGCGTCGTCTCCCTGGCGGCCTACGGCGGGATCTTCTACCGCAACGTCAAGGCGTCGGGCGTCATCCCCCAGATCAGCGTGATCATGGGCCCCTGCGCCGGCGGCGCGGTGTACTCGCCGGCCATGACCGATTTCATCTTCATGGTCCGGGGCACGTCCCACATGTTCATCACCGGGCCCGACGTGGTGAAGGCCGTCACCGGCGAGGACGTGACCCAGGAGGAGCTCGGCGGGGCGATGACCCACGCCTCCAAGTCGGGCGTGGCCAGCTTCGTCTACGAGGACGAGCGGCAGTGCCTCGAGGAGGTGCGCTACCTCCTGTCGTTCCTGCCGTCGAACAACCTCGAGGATCCGCCCTTCGTCGCCCCCGAGGATGACGCCGAGCGGCCCTGCCCGGGGCTCATCGACCTGATCCCCGACTCGCCCAACAAGCCCTACGACATGAAGAAGGTCATCGCCGACGTCGTCGACGACGGCGAGTTCATGGAGGTCTTCCCCTTCTGGGCGGGCAACATCGTCACTGGCTTCGCCCGCATCGACGGCCACGTCGTCGGCATCGTCGGCAACCAGCCCCAGGTCCTGGCCGGCACGCTCGACATCGACGCCTCGGAGAAGGGCGCCCGCTTCGTTCGGACCTGCGACGCCTTCAACATCCCGCTGGTGACGTTCGTCGACGTCCCCGGGTTCCTGCCGGGGACCGATCAGGAGTACGGCGGCATCATCCGCCACGGCGCCAAGCTGCTCTACGCCTACTGCGAGGCCAGCGTCCCCCGCATCCAGGTCATCACCCGCAAGGCCTACGGCGGGGCCTACGTGGTCATGAACTCCAAGTCGATCGGCGCCGACCTGGCTTTCGCCTGGCCGTCGGCCGAGATCGCCGTCATGGGCCCCCAGGGGGCGGTCAACATCATCTTCCGCAAGGAACTGGAGGCGGCCGACGAGCCCGAGGTGCGGCGCTCCGAGCTGGTCGAGGAGTACACCGAGCGCTTCGCCAACCCCTACGTGGCCGCCGAGCGGGGCTACGTCGACGACGTCATCGACCCGGCCGACACCCGGGCGGTGCTGTGCCGGTCGCTGGGCATGCTGCGGACCAAGCAGGAGAAGCTGCCGCAGCGCAAGCACGGAAACGTGCCGCTGTAGTGGCGGCGCCCGTTCGCCGGCTGGCCAGCGTCCCGGCCGGCGCCACCCCCGAGGAGGTGGCGGCCATCGTGGCCGCCCTGGCCGTCATCGACGCCGAGGACCGGGCCGCCCGGGCGGCGGCGGCCGCGGCCGGCACGGCCGACCCCGACCGGGTCGACGCCTGGGTCACCGCCGCCCGCCTATCGAACCGGGGCGCCGGCTTCACCCGGGGCCCCTGGCGGCTGGCCGGCCGGCTCTCCCGCCGCAAGCGGGCGTAGCGGGCTTCGCCCGCTACGCATTGTTTCTGGCGGCTTCGCCGCCCCGGGCGGGGCCCCAACCCCGCCCTCCTCCGGAGCATGGGGCCCCTGCCCCATGCCCGGCCGTGGGAGGGTGCGCGGGCGACCCCGCCCCATCATCGTGTGTCGCAGGGTTGGCGGGGTGACGCCCCGCCCCGAGGGGAGTTGAGTAGAGAAGCCCGGGCGTTGGGCGCCCCAACGGTCTCCTCGGGGCGGGGGGATCCAGTATCCACTGATCGCCCACAGGTTTTCCAGCGGCCTGTGGACAAACCTGGGGAAGGCGGCCGGGGGCGGGGTGACGGCCTGTCGCCGCTGACCTACGCTCGGCGGCAACGAACGACAAGGGGGAGGACGGAACCGGTGACCACAGCAGGCCAGATCGACGCCGCAGTCGCAGGACGGACCGTACCGGGGCTCTTCGCCGCCACCGTGGCCGCCCGCCCGGAGGCCGTGGCGTTGCGCTGGCGGCCGCCGGGCGCCGCCACGGCGACTGAGTCGCTGACCTGGGCCGAGTACGCCGACCGGGCCTGCCGGGTGGCCGCCGGGCTGCAGGCGCTCGGCGTGCAGCGGGGCGACCGGGTGGTCCTGATGATGCGCAACCGGCCGGAGTTCCACTACGCCGACATGGGGGCGCTGCTGGCCGGGGCCACCCCGTTCTCGATCTACAACTCCTCGTCACCGGAGCAGATCGAGTACCTCTGCGGGCACTCCGAGGCGTCGGTGGCGATCGTCGGCGACGTCGGGCTGCTGGAACGGTTCCTCAAGGTCCGTTCCGAGCTGCCCGGCCTGCGGACGCTGGTGCTCGTCGACGATCCGGACGGCCTGGCCCCGGCCGACGTCGTTCCCTTCGCCGACGTCGTCGGCGCGGCGCCGGTCGACCTCGGGGAGGCGGCGGCCGCCGCCGATCCCGAGGACCTCCTGACGCTCATCTACACGTCGGGGACCACCGGCCCGCCGAAGGGCGTGATGATCACCCACCGCAACCTGTGCTGGGTGCTGGAGAGCATGGCGGTGGAGACCGGCGAGGCGATCACCGGCTGGCGGCAGGTGTCGTTCCTGCCCATGGCCCACATCGCCGAGCGGCTCATGACCCACTACTTCCACATCGGCGAAGGCACCGACGTCACCTGCTGCCCCGAGCCCACCGAGCTGCTGTCGTACATGCGGGAGGTTCGGCCCGAGCACTTCCTCGGTGTGCCCCGGGTGTGGGAGAAGTTCCACGCCGGGATCACCGCCGCCCTGGCCGCCGATCCGGAGAAGCAGGCCGCCTTCGAGGCGGCCCGGCAGTCCGGCGACCGCGACCACCCGGTGCTGGCGGCGGTGCGGGAGATGGTCGGGCTCGACGCCATGCGCATCGCCCTGACCGGCGCGGCGCCCATCCCCCGTCCGGTCCTCGAGTTCTTCCTGGCCATCGGCGTGCCCATCAGCGAGGTCTACGGCCTGTCTGAGGCCACCGGCCCGACCAACTGGAGCCGGACGGTCCACGTCGGCACGGTCGGCCGCCCGATCCCCGGCCAGGAGATGAAGCTGCTCGACGACGGGGAGGTGTGCTTCCGGGGCGGCAACATCTTCCGGGGCTACCTGAAGGACCCGCGGCGGACGGCCGAGATGCTCGACGGCGACGGCTGGCTCCACACCGGCGACATCGGCCAGGTCGAGGAGGACGGCTACCTCCGGATCGTCGATCGCAAGAAGGAGCTGATCATCACCGCCGGCGGCAAGAACATCTCGCCGGCCAACCTGGAGGCGGCCATCAAGTCGTTCCCGCTGATCGGCCAGGCCTGCGTGGTCGGCGACTCCCGGCCCTACATCACGGCGCTGATCGTGCTCGACCCCGACGTGGCCCCGGCCTGGGCCAAGGGGCGGGGCGTCGAGTTCAGCACCCTGGCCGACCTCGCCGCCCACCCCGACGTGCGGGCCGAGGTCGAGCGCTCGGTGGAGGAGGCCAACGCCCGGTTCTCGCAGGTGGAGAAGATCAAGAAGTTCGCCATCCTGCCGACCGAGTGGCCGCCCGACTCCGAGGAGCTCACCCCGACCATGAAGCTCAAGCGGCGGGGCGTGCTGGCCAAGTACGCCGAGGAGATCGAGAAGCTCTACGTCTAGACCGGCGGCCGGGGGAGCTTCTCGGCCACTTCGGGGTCGTAGTCGCCTTCGTCGAGGCCCCAGTCGTCCTCACCCGGGGGCGGCGGGGCCTCTTCGTCGGTTGTCGGGACCGGGGGCGCGTCGCTCATGGTCCGACGCGTACCCGCCGGAGGCTCAGTCGACGCCGGCGATCTCCACCCGGTCGCGCCCGGCGGCCCGGGCGGCGGCCAGCGCCTGGACGGACCGGCGCAGCAGGTCGTGGGCGTCGAGGGCGTGGGACGGGTAGCAGGCGATCCCGGCCGACAGCGTGAACGACCGCCCGGTGGGGCTCATCGTCACCGCCTTGCGGACCCGTTCGGCGGCGGCGGCGGCCCCCGACTCCGGGGTGTCCTCCAGGAGGCAGGCCACGGCGGCGTCGCCGTAGCGGCAGGCCGTGTCGCACTCCCGCAGCGTGCGGCGGATGGCGCTGCCCAGCAGGCGCAGGGCCTGGTCGCGCCGCTCGGGCCGGGCCCGCTCGAACCCGTCGAGCTCGAAGACGACCAGCGACAGGGGCTGGAGGTGGCGGCGGGCCGACGCCACCCGCTGGCTCAACGTCACCCGGAAGAAGACCTTGTCCACGAGGCCGGTGACGGGGTCGTTGGTCGAGAGGCGGGGGACGGGGTTGCGGAGGTCGATCGTGACCTCGTCGGCGCCCTCGGCGACCCGGGCGGCCCGGATGGCCCGCCACTGGACGGCGGCCAGGGCCAGCGAGATGGCCGCCGTGCCGCAGGCGGTGGAGCCGAGGGCCACCGCCCCGGCCAGGAAGGCCAGGCCGGCGGCCAGGGTGGCGGCCACGGCGCAGACCAGCGACAGGGCCAGGCGCCCCGAGGCGGCCAGCGGGCGGAGGCGGCGGTATTTCACGACGCTTCCCGCCGCCGGTCGGCGAGGACGAGGTCGGCGATCTCGGCCATCACCTGGGTGAGGCGGAAGTCCTTGGGCGTGTAGACCCGGGCCACGCCGATCTCGGTCAGCTTGGCCTGGTCGGACGGGGGGATGATGCCGCCGACGACCACCGGGGCGGACACGCCGGCCTCCCGCAGCAGCCGGACCGTCTCCGGGACGAGCTCCAGGTGGCTGCCGGAGAGGATCGACAGGCCGACGACGTCGACGTCCTCGTCGGCGGCGGACTGGGCGATCTGGGCCGGGGTCAGCCGGATGCCGGAGTAGACGACCTCCATGCCGGCGTCGCGGGCGGCCACGGCGATCTGCTCGGCGCCGTTGGAGTGGCCGTCGAGGCCGGGCTTGCCGACCAGCAGCTTGGGCGGCCCGCCGTGGGCGGTGATCGTCCGCACCGTCTCCCGGACGGCGGCCATGGCCTCGGCGTCGGGCGAGACGACGCCGCTGACGCCGGTCGGAGCCCGGAACTCACCGAAGACGTCGCGCAGGGCGCCGGCCCACTCGCCGACCGTCCCCCCGGCCTCGGCCAGGGCGATGGTCGCCTCCATGATGTTGTCGGAGCCCTCGGCGGTGGCCCGCAGCCGGTCGAGAGCCCGTTCCACGGCGCCGGCGTCGCGGGCGGCCTTCCACTGGTTGAGGGCCTCGACGATCTGGGCCTCCACCGCCGGGTCGACCACCAGGATGGCGCCCTCGTCGGCCTGCTCCAGCGGGGACGGCTCGGTGGTGGTGAAGGCGTTCACGCCGACGACCTGGATCTCGCCGCTCTCGATCTTGCGGGTGCGCTCGGCGTGGGACTGCACCAGCCGGCCCTTGAGCTGGTCGATCATGGTGAAGGCGCCGCCGTCGCCGAGGACCCACTCCAGCTCGGCGGTGGCCGCCTCCTCCAGGGAGGCCGTCTTGCCCTCGACGACGGTGGAGCCGTCGAAGATGTCGCCGTACTCCAGCAGGTCGGTCTCGAAGGCCAGGACCTGCTGCATCCGCAGCGACCACTGCTGATCCCAGGGCCGGGGCAGCCCGAGCGCCTCGTTCCAGCACGGCAGCTGCACGGCCCGGGCTCGGGCGCTCTTCGACAGCGTCACGCCGAGCATCTCCAGCACGATGCGCTGGACGTTGTTCTCCGGCTGGGCCTCGGTCAGGCCCAGCGAGTTGACCTGCACCCCGTAGCGGAACCGCCGGAGCTTCTCGTCGGTGACGCCGTAGCGCTCCCGGCAGATCCGGTCCCACATCCGGCCCATGGCCCGGAGCTTGCAGATCTCCTCCACGAAGCGGATGCCGGAGTTCACGAAGAAGGAGAACCGGCCGACGACCTCGGGGAAGCGGTCGGCCTCGACCTGGCCGGACTCCCGGACGGCGTCGAGGACGGCACAGGCGGTGGCCAGGGCGTAGGCGATCTCCTGGACCGGCGTCGCCCCCGCCTCCTGGAGGTGGTAGGAGCAGACGTTGATCGGGTTCCACTTCGGGACGTGCTGCACCGTGTAGGCCACGGTGTCGACCGTCAGGCGGGCCGAGGGGCCGGGCGGGAAGATGTACGTCCCCCGGGACAGGTACTCCTTGACGATGTCGTTCTGCGTCGTGCCCGACAGGCGGGCGGGGTCGACGCCCCGCTCCCGGGCCAGGGCCACGTACAGGCCGAGGAGCCAGGCGCAGGTGGCGTTGATCGTCATCGAGGTGTTCATGTCCTCGATGGGGATCCCGTCGAACAGCGCCCGCATCTCGCCGAGGTGGGGGACGGGCACGCCGACCTTGCCGACCTCGCCCCGGGCCAGGATGTGGTCGGGGTCGTAGCCGGTCTGCGTCGGCAGGTCGAAGGCCACCGACAGCCCCGTCTGGCCCTTGGCCAGGTTGCGGCGGTAGAGCTCGTTGCTGGCCCGCGCCGAACTGTGCCCCGAGTACGTCCGCATCACCCAGGGTTTGTCGCGGGCCGGCACGCTACCCATTCTCGGCGCTCGGAACGGTTCGTGCCATTCCGGGCAACGAGATTCTTATCGTTTCGTGTAGTCGTAGAACCCCTGACCGCTCTTCCGGCCGAGCCGCCCGGCCGACAGCATGCGGCGCAGGTGCTGGGCGGGCTGCAGGAAGGGGTCCGGGTTCTCCTGGTGGAGGGCGTCGAGGATCGACACCGTGACGTCGATGCCGACGAGGTCGATGAGGGCGAAGGGGCCCATCGGCATGTTGGCGCCGGCCTTCATGGCCGAGTCGATGTCCTCCTGGCTGGCCACGCCCCGCTCCAGGAGCCGGACGGCCGAGTTCAGGTAGGGGAAGAGGAGGGCGTTGACGACGAAGCCGGCGACGTCGCGGACCTCGATGGGGTCCTTGCCGCAGGACTTGGCGAAGGCCAGGGCGGCCTCGACGGTCTCGTCGGTCGAGGTGATGGCCCGCACCACCTCGACCAGGGCCATCATCGGCGCCGGGTTGAAGAAGTGGATGCCCACCACCTGGCCCGGCCGGCTGGTGGCCACGGCCATGTCGACCACGGGCAGCGTCGAGGTGTTGGTGGCCAGGATCGTGTGCTCGGCGCAGATCCGGTCGAGGGTGGCGAAGAGCTCCTTCTTGACGGCGAGGTCCTCCACCACCGACTCGACCACCAGGTCGCACTCGCCCAGTTCCTCGAGGTCGGTGCAGCCCCGGCAGCGGGCCAGCGTGGCGTCGCGGTCGGCCGGCTCCAGCCGGCCCTTGTCGACCTGCTTGGCCAGCGACTTCTCCAGCCCGGCGATCATCTTGTCGGCGCCTTCTTGCGACCGGCTGCGGAGCACGACCTCGTAGCCGCTCTTGCTGGCCACCTCGGCGATGCCGGACCCCATGGTCCCGGACCCGATGATCCCGACACGCTTGATGGTCATGGCATTCCCCCTCGATTGCGCGACTGCTCCAACGATCCGGCCAGGCTACCTGCGGATCCCCCAAAACCTCGACGGGTAGTCTCGATCCGTATGGATCGAGACGCGACACCCGCCACCGGCCCGCTGGCGCTGGTCGGAGGGGCCGAATGGCGGGACGGGTGCCGGAAGTTCGACGCCGCCCTGCTCGAGGCGGCCGGCGCCGACGAGGTGCTGGTGCTCCCGACGGCGGCGGCCTTCGAGAACCCGGGCCGGGCCGTCGAGACCGCCCGGCGGTACTTCGACGAGCTCGGCGCCCACGTGTCGGGGCTCATGGTCCTCGGCCGCACCGAGGCCGAGGACCCCACCAACGCCGCCGTCGTGCGGTCGTCGCGCTTCGTCTATATCGGCGGCGGTTCGCCGATGCACCTCCGGTCGGTCCTCAAGGGGTCGCGGCTGTGGGAGGCGCTGGTCGAGGCCTGGAACGACGGCGCCGTCCTCGCCGCCTCGTCGGCCGGGGCGATGGTCCTCTGCGACCCGATGGTCGACCCCCGGGGCGGCGCCTACACCGTGGGCCTCGGCCTGCTGTCGAACATGCCGGTCTTCCCCCACCACGACACCGCCCCCGCCCACCTCCGGGAACGGTCGACCGAGCTGCGCCCCGACGGCGCCGTCCTCGTCGGCATCGACGAGCAGACCGCCCTGCTCCGCGACCCGGACGGGAGCTGGCGGGTGGCCGGCCAGGGCTCGGTGACCCTCTACGGCCCGGGGCGCGACGACGTCGCCACCTACGGCCCGGACGCCCCGGTCGACCGGCTGCCGCCTAGCTGACGGCGATCGTGATGCTCAGGATGTAGAGCGTCCGGGACGGCTTGCCGTTGGGGTCGGGCGGGTTCTGGGCGAACGACTCCAGCTTCTGGGCCACCTCGAGCCCGCCGGTCACCATCCCGAACCGGGAGTAGCTGGGCGGGAGCTGGGTGCCGTTCTCCCCGGTGACGATGAAGAACTGCGACCCGTTGGTGTTGGGCCCGGAGTTGGCCATGGCCAGCGAGCCGAGCTTGTAGGACGGCGAGTCCTTGGGCAGCTCGTCCTCGAACTGGTAGCCGGGGCCGCCCTGGCCGGTGCCCTGGGGGTCGCCGCCCTGGATGACGAAGTCCTTCACCACCCGGTGCCAGGTCAGCCCGTCGAAGAAGTGCTTCTGGGCCAGGAAGACGAAGTTGTTGACGGTCTTCGGGGCGCCCTTGGCGTCGAGGTCGGCGGTGATCTTGCCGCACGACGTCTCGATCGTGGCCGTGTACTTCTTGTTGACGTCGATCGTCATCGGCGGGGCGGTGGTGAACGTCGGCCGGTTGGGGTTGTCCGGCGGCTTGGTGTCGTTGCACTGGACGGCGGCGAGGGCCGGATTGACGGTGGTGGTCGTCGTCGGCCCGCTGCTGGCGGTCGTCGTCGGGGCAGTGGCGTTCGACTTCTTGCCGCCGCCGCTGCTGTGGAGGAAGGCGAAGAGGACGAACAGCCCGATGATCAGCACGAAGCCCACCGAGCCCCGGATGAGCGACTGCCGCTTCTTCTGCTGCCTGGCCGCCTCCAACTGCGCCGCCCGGGCGGCCTCCCGGTTCTGGCGCTGGCGTTCCCGTTTCGGATCCGGCATGGGGCTGGAGTCTAAGCCGACGAGTGGCGCTGGTACCCTCGATCAGGCCATGACCAGCACACCTGCCGTCCTCCGCGCCTGATGGCCCTCATCGTCCAGAAGTTCGGCGGCACGTCCGTGGCCGACCCCGACCGCATCCGGGCGGTGGCCGACCACGTCGCCCGGACCCGCCGCTCCGGCGACGACGTGGTCGTCGTCGTCTCGGCCATGGGCAAGACCACCGACGAGCTGATCCGCCTGGCCGGCGAGGTGTCGAGCCTGCCGGCCGGCCGGGAGATGGACATGCTGCTCACCGCCGGCGAGCGGATCAGCATGGCCCTCCTGTGCATGGCCCTCATCGACATGGGCGTGCCGGCCCAGTCGTTCACCGGCTCCCAGGCCGGGATCGTGACCGACACGACCCACGGCAAGGCCAAGATCCTCGAGGTGCGGGCCCACCGGCTGACCGAGGCCCTGGCCGCCGGCAACGTGGTGGTGGTGGCCGGCTTCCAGGGCGTGTCGACCACGCTCGACATCACCACCCTCGGGCGGGGCGGGTCCGACACGACGGCGGTGGCGCTGGCCGCCGCCCTCAAGGCCGACGCCTGCGAGATCTACACCGACGTCACCGGCGTGTTCACCGCCGACCCCCGCATCGTGAAGAACGCCCGGCGGCTGCCGCTCGTGTCGTACGAGGAGATGCTCGACATGGCCGCCACCGGCGGCAAAGTGCTGGCCCTGCGGTCGGTCGAGTTCGCCCGGAACCACGGCGTGGCGGTCCACGTGCGATCGAGCTTCACCTGGGAACCCGGCACCTGGGTGAGAGAGGAAGACGACTCCATGGAGGCAGCGATCATCTCGGGGGTCACCCACGACACCTCCGAGGCCAAGGTCACGATCACCGGCGTGCCCGACCAGGTCGGGATCGCCGCCAAGGTGTTCCGGGCGCTGGCCGACGAGTCGGTCAACGTCGACATGATCGTGCAGAACGTGAGCAAGAGCGGGATCACCGACATCTCCTTCACCCTCCCCAAGGACGACCTGAAGAAGGCCGGCAAGGTGATCGAGGGCCTGGTCGGCGACCTCGGCGCCAGCGGCTGGGACGAGGACAACGGCATCGCCCGGGTCTCGCTCATCGGCGCCGGCATGAAGACCCACCCCGGCGTGGCCGCCACCATGTTCGAGGTCCTGGCCCGGGAGGGCGTGAACATCGAGATGATCTCCACCAGCTCCATCCGCATCTCCTGCGTGGTGCGGGCCGACCAGATCGACAAGGCGGTGCAGGCGCTGCACGACGCCTTCGGGCTGGCCGAGGGCGCCGGGGTGCCGGCATGAGCGCCGCCGGAGCGTCGCCCGTCCGCCTCGGCGTCATCGGGGCCACCGGCCTCGTCGGCGGCGAGATGCTGCGGATCCTCGAGGAGCGGTCGTTCCCGGTGGCCGAGCTGCGGGCCTACGCCTCGGCCCGCTCGGAGGGGCGCAGGCTGCCCTTCGCCGGCGGGGAGGTCACCTGCGAGGTGCTCCGGCCGGGGTGCTTCGACGGGCTCGACCTGGTGATCGTCGACGTCGACGACCCGCTGGCCCTGGAGTGGGCCCCGGTGGCGGTGGCCGCCGGTGCCCGGGTGGTCGACAACTCGGCCGCCTTCCGGATGGATCCCGAGGTCCCGCTGGTGGTGGCCGAGGTCAACCCGCAGGACCTGGCCGATCTCCCCAAGGGCATCGCCTCCTGCCCCAACTGCACGACGATGGTGCTGGTCGCCGCCCTGGCGCCGCTCCACCGGGCGGCCGGGCTGCGGCGCATGGTCGTCTCGACCTACCAGTCGGTGTCGGGGGCCGGGCAGCCGGGGATGCGGGAGCTCGAGGAGCAGTGGACGAAGGGCGCCGGCGAGTGGGAGTTCTACCGCCGAGCGGGGGCCGGCGACCCGCTGCCCGCCGGCCAGGTGTGGTCGAAGCCGATCGCCGGCAACGTGATCCCGCTGGCCGGGTCGGTCAAGGACGCCGGCTACACGTCCGAAGAGTGGAAGCTCGTGCGGGAGACCCGCAAGATCCTCCACGACGACTCGATCGCCGTGACGGCGACGTGCGTGCGGGTGCCGGTCTTCGTGGGCCACGCCATGACCGCCAACCTGGAGTTCGGCCGGCCGGTGAGCAAGGCCGAGGCGGTCGAGCTGCTGTCGTCGGCGCCGGGCGTCGTGCTGGTCGACGGTGGCGACGGGGCGCCGACGGCGCTGGAGGGCGCCGGCATCGACCCGGTCCTGGTCGGCCGGGTGCGGGAGGACCCGTCGCGTCCCGGCGGGCTCGACCTGTGGGTCACCGGTGACAACCTCCGCAAGGGGGCGGCACTCAACGCCGTGCAGATGGCCGAGGTCATGATCGGCGGGTAGACCGGCCGGGCGGCGTCAGCCCGTGTAGCCCTCGACGGCGATCATCCGGCTCTTGGCGCTCTCCAGGCGCATCGGCAGGCAGGCCTGGTAGTCGTCGGAGTCGTACCAGGCCCGGACGGCGTCGAGGGACTCGAACTCCAGCATCACCATGCGGGGGGACCACTCGCCCTCGATCACCTGCTGGGTGCCGCCCCGGATCAGGAAGCGGCCGCCGTGGCGGGCCACGCTCTGCTCGGCCAGCTTCCCGTAGGCGGCGTACTGCTCCGGATCGGTGACCTCGAGCTCGACGATGACGTAGGCGCTCATCCTCGGGGTTCCTTTCGTGATCGGCGGACGTGGAGGGGGCGGCCGGCGGCGCCCAGGGCCGCTTCGGCGATGGCCTCCGACAGGGTGGGATGGGGGGCGATGGTGAGGGCGAGGTCCTCGACGGTGGCGCCCATCTCGACGGCCAGGGCGGCCTCGGCGGCCAGCTCCGCCACCCCGGCGCCGACCATGTGGACGCCGAGCACCGTGCCGTCGCCCCGGTCGGCCACCAGCTCCACGTAGCCCTCGGGACGGGCCAGCGCCAGCGCCCGGCCGGAGGCGGCCAGCGGGAACCGGAAGGCGGCCGGGTCGGCGCCCGCCTCGGCGGCCCGGTCGGCGGTCAGCCCGACCGTGGCGATCTGGGGGTCGGAGTACACGACGGCGGGGATGGCCGCCGGGTCGAACGCCGCCCGCCGCCCGCCGGCGGCCGTGACGGCCACCTCGGCCTCGGCGGTCGCCTTGTGGGCCAGCGCCGGCCCGGGGGTGATGTCGCCGATGGCGTAGACGTCGGCGGCGGCGCGGCGGTCGGGGGCGACCAGGATGCGGCCGTCGGCGTCGAGCGGCGCGCCGGTTGCCGCCAGGCCGAGCGAGCCGGTGTTCGGCTGCCGGCCGACGGCCACGACGACGACGCCGTCGCCGTCCGCCTCGATCGCGCCCATTCGGCGTTCCCGACCGGCGGGGGGCGCAAGTGCGGGACGCCGGATCGGGAGGCGCTCCTCCCCGGCCGGCCCTTCGACGACGAGATCGTCGCCGTCGCTCCCCAGCACCTTGGTGCCCAGGCGGATCGTCACGCCCCGGGCCCGCAGGGCCCGCTCCACGGTGCGGGCCAGGCCGCTCGGCATCCCGGGGAGGAGCTGGTCGGCCAGCTCGACGATGGTGACGTCGGCCCCGAGCTTGGCCCAGGCGCCGCCCAGCTCCACTCCGATGTAGCCGCCGCCGACGACGGTGAGCCGGCCGGGCACGTGGCGCAGGGCCAGGGCCCCGGTGGAATCGAGGACCCGCTGCCCGTCGAAGGGCAGGGCCGGCAGCTCGACGGGGCGGGACCCGGTGGCCAGGATCACCGATTTGAACTCGTAGAAGGTGGCGTCGTCGCCCCGGGTCACCGCCACCCGGCGGGCGGTGGCGAAGCGGGCCGTGCCGGTGGCGACGGTGACGCCGGCGTCGCGCAGGAGCCGGTCGACGCCGCCCGTCAGGCGGCCGACGACGTCGCCGATCCAGGCCTGGGCCCGGTCGAGGTCGACCGAGGCGGTGAGGTCGACACCGATGGCCGCCGATTCGGCCGGCAGGGCGGCGGTGTCGGCCACGTGGATGAGCGCCTTCGACGGGATGCAACCGACGTTGAGGCACACGCCGCCGATCCGGTCGCGCTCCACCAGCGTCACGGTGCGGCCGGCCGCCGCGCCCCGCAGGGCGGCGGCGTACCCGCCCGGCCCGCCGCCGATGACCAGCAGATCGGCGCCGACCGCCACCTCGCCGACGACCACTAGCGGCCCTCGGCCAGCAGTTCGGCGAAGAGGGCGACCGGCTCGGCCAGCAGCCCGACGACGTACTCGGAGAAGGCGGTGGCGACGTCGCCGTCGATGAGCCGGTGGTCGCAGGACAGCGACCACGGCAGGGTGGGACGGGCCCTGACGTCGCCGTCGACCACGAACGGGCGGGGCCGGATGGCGCCGAACCCCATGATCGCCACCTCCGGCGGCCGGATGATCGGTGTGGCGAAGCGGCCGCCGAGGGCGCCGTAGTTGGAGATCGTGAACGTCCCGCCCCGCAGGTCGGAGAGGTCGGCCTTCCGGTGGCGGGCGGCGGCGGTGAGCCGGCGGACCTCGCCGGCCAGGTCCACCAGGCTCCGGCGGTCGGCGTGGCGGATGACCGGCACGACCAGCCCGTCGGCCGTGGCCACCGCCAGGCCGACGTTGACGTCGGGGTGGACGACGATCTCGCCGCCACCGCCGTCCCCGGCGACCTCGAGCGAGGCGTTGAGGACGGGGTACCGGCGCAGCCCCCGGGCGACGGCGGCGACCAGCAGGGCGCCGATGGTGGCGTCGATCCCGGCCTCGCCCAGGCGGCGGCGGGCGGCCAGCAGGCCGGTGGCGTCGATCTCGTCCAGCGTCGTCAGGTGGGGGATCTCCGACCACGACCGGCTCATGGCCTCGGCGGTCGCCCGCCGGATGCCCCGCAGCGGATGCCGCCCCGGCTCCAGCCAGCCGATGCCGGCGATTCCGCCGCCCGCCCGGCCGGCCTCCGCCGGACCGGCCGGCTGCACCGCGGTCACGGAGCCCCCGGGAACGCCGGTCGTCGCGGCGGCGGCCTCGACGTCGGCGGCCAGGATCCGGCCGCCGGGGCCGGTGCCGGCCACCGCCGCCAGGTCCACGCCCCGCTCGACGGCCAGCTTCCGGACGGCCGGCGCCGCCTTGGGCCGGGCCGGCCGGGTCGGAACGGAGGGCGACGGCGGGGCCGCCGTCGCTCCCACCCCGTCCTCCAGGACGACCAGGGTCTGGCCGACCTTGACGATGTCCCCCGGGGCGAAGGCCAGGGCCACGACCTGGCCGGCCACCGGCGAGGGCAGCTCCACCAGCGCCTTGTCGGTCTGGACCTCGACCAGCGGCTGGTCCCGGGCCACGGTCTCGCCCGGGGCCACCAGCCAGGCGACGACCTCGCCCTCCTCGAGGCCCTCGCCGACGTCGGGGAGGGCGAACTCGACCCGGGCCACTACGACGCCTCGCCGCAGACGCCGAGGGCGGCGGCCACCACCCGGGCGGGGTCGGGCACGTAGTGCTCCTCCAGCATCCCCACCGGGTAGGGGACGTCGAAGCCGCCGACCCGGGCCACCGGCGCCTCCAGCGAGTAGAAGGCCTCCTCGCAGATCGTGGCCACCACTTCGGCGGCGAAGCCGGCCGAGGTCGGCGCCTCGCTGACGACGACGGCCCGGCCGGTGTGCTCCACGGCGGCCACGATGGCCTCGATGTCGAGGGGGACGAGCGTCCGCAGGTCGAGGACCCCGGCCGACAGGCCGTGCTCGGCGGCCAGGATGTCGGCCGCCCGGCGGCACACCTCGACCTGGGCGCTCCAGGCGATGAGGACGACGTCGTCGCCCGTCCGGAGGAGGTTGGCCTTTCCCAGCGGCACGAGGTGCTCGCCCTCGGGGACCTCGTCCTTCACCAGCCGGTAGCCCTTGAGCGGCTCCAGGAACATCACCGGGTCGGGGTCGCGGATGGCCGAGGCCAGCAGGCCCTTGGCATCGGCCGCCGATCCGGGGAGCACCACCTTGAGCCCCGGGCACTGGACCAGCTGGGCCTCGAGCGCCTCCGAGTGCAGTTCCGGCGTGCGGACCCCGCCGCCGAACGGCGCCCGGACGGTGACCGGGCAGTCGAAGCGCCCGTCCGACCGGTAGCGCAGCCGGGCCAGCTGGCCGGCGATCTGGTGGAAGGCCTGCCAGGAGAAGCCGAGGAACTGGATCTCCGGCACCGGCACGAGCCCTTCGGCGGCGAGGCCCACGGCGGTGCCGATGATCACGGCCTCCGACAGGGGCGTGTCGACCACCCGCCGGGCGCCGAAGCGGTCGAGGAGGCCGTCGGTGGCCCGGAAGACGCCGCCGTTGCGGGCCACGTCCTGCCCGTAGACCAGCACCCGGCCGTCGCGCTCCATCTCCTGGTGGAGCGTGTGGTTGATGGCCTCGACGAGGGTCATGACGGCCATCGGCGCTCAGTCCTCCGTCCCGCCGTCGAGGCCGAGGCGGCGCCGCAACGCCGCCCGCTGGGCGGCCATGCGGGGCGTCGGCTCGGCGTAGACGTGGTCGAAGAAGTGGTCGGGGGCGACGGTCGTGGCCTCGGCCGCCTCCCAGGCCGCGTCGATCTCGGCCCCGGCGGCCGCCTCGACGGCCGCCCGCCGCTCGGCGCTCCACAGACCCCGGCCCTCCAGGTGGCGGCCGAGGCGGGCGATGGGGTCGCGCCCCTCCCACGGCGCCCGCTCCTCGGGCGCCAGGTAGCGCTTCGGGTCGTCGGCGGTGGTGTGGGGCCCCATACGGAAGGTCACCGCCTCGATCAGCGTCGGGCCTCCGCCGCTCACGGCCCGTTCCCGGGCGGCGGCCACCACCGAGATGACGGCCAGGGCGTCGTTGCCGTCGACCCGCACGCCGGGAAAGCCGAAGGCCGCGGCCTTGGCGGCGAAGCTGGCCGCCGCCGTCTGGGCCGACAGCGGCGTGGAGATGGCCCACCCGTTGTTGACGCAGAGGAACAGCACCGGCGCCCGGAGCACCCCGGCGAAGTTGCCGGCCTCGTAGAAGTCGCCCTCCGAGCTGGCCCCGTCGCCGAAGAAGACGCAGGCGACCCCCGGCTCGCCCTTGAGCTGCATGGCCCAGGCCAGGCCGAGGGCGTGGGGGATCTGGGCGGCCAGGGAGATCTGGACGGGGAAGACCCTCACCCCGGCCGGGAAGTGGCCGCCGGCGGGATGGCCCCGCTGGTAGAGGGCGTAGGTCCGCAGGACCTCGGGACCGTAGCGGCCGAGGGCCACCGGCTCCCGGTACTGCGGCAGGACCCAGTCGCGGGCCGGGTCGAGGGCGGCGGCGGCCCCGGCCACGACGGCCTCCTGGCCCTCGATGGGGGCGTAGGTGCCGGCCCGGCCCTGCCGCTGGAGGGCGAAGAACCGGCCGTTGGCCACCCGGGCCTTGACCATCTCGGCCATGACCGCCACGAGGTCGTCGTCGGAGACGGCCGGCGGGTCGGCCACCAGCTCCGACCCGTCCTCGGAGAGGACGCGGTAGATGGTTTCGGGGGCGGCCAGGTCCAGGTCGAGGCTCACCCCACCCTTCCTAGACGCTGGCTTCCCCCCGGATCAAAGCCCCGGCGCGAAAACCGCGGGCGGCGGGCCGGGGGCCGACGGTACTGTCCGCGCCATGCGACTGGGGATTGCAGGCCGGGGAAGAGCGCGGAATCGGGCGGGCCGCTGGGCGCCGCTGGTGGCGGTGGTGGTGGCGGTGGCGGCCCTGACGGGGCTGGCGGTACCGGCCCGGGCCCAGCCACCGGGGGCCGGCGGCGAGGCCGGCGGAGCGCCGGCGTCCTATGTCGCCCTGGGCGATTCCTACACCGCCGGGCCGGGGATCCCCCGCCAGACGGCGGAGTCGGGCGGCTGCCGGCGCTCCGACCACAACTACCCGCACCTGGTGGCCGCCGCCCTGGCCGTCGGCCGCTTCACCGACGCCAGCTGCGCCGGGGCCACCACGGCCCACATGGCGGGGCCCCAGGCGCTGCCGGGCGGGCTGACCAACGGCCCCCAGCTCGACGCCCTGACCCCCGGCACCGATCTCGTCACGCTCGGCGTGGGCGGCAACGACATCGGGTTCGCCTCGATCGCCGTCACCTGCGCCGCCTTCGGCCTCGTCTTCCCCTTCGGGGCGCCCTGCCGGCACCACTACACCCGCCACGGCGACGAGGTCGGGCGGCGGATCGAGGCGACCGCTCCCAAGGTGGCGGAGGTGCTGACCGCCATCCACGCCCGGGCACCGGCGGCCCGGGTGCTGGTGGTGGGCTACCCGGTGATCCTCCCCGACGAGGGCTTCGGCTGCTGGCCGGTCATGCCGATGGCCCTGGGCGACGTCGGCTGGCTGCGGGGGGTCGAGGCCCGGCTCAACGACCGGCTGGCCGCCGTGGCCGCCGCCGGCGGGGCGGCCTTCGTCGACACCTACACGTCCAGCATCGGCCACGACGTCTGCCGGCTGCCGGGGCGGAAATGGGTGGAGGGGTTCGTGCCGACGTCGCCGGCCGGAGCCGTCCATCCCAATGCCCTCGGCATGCGCAACGCCGCCCGGCAGATCGTGGTCGCCGTGCGGGAGCCGGCCGGTCAGGCGCCGGCGCCGTCCGTCAGCTGACGCCGTCCCGGGCCAGCGCACCGAGCAGGCGCAGCGTGGCCCGCCGTGTCTCGCCGCCGCCGAACAGCGAGGCCACGATCTCGGTGGCGCCGACGTCGGCCAGGGCCCGGATCCGGCCGGCGACCTCGTCCTCGTCGCCGGCGATGACGACCGAGGCCGGCCCCTCGGCGCCCGCTTCGTCGAGGAGGCGCTTGTAGGACGGGAGGGTGTCGTAGACGGCGTAGGCCGCCGCCGCCCGCTCCCGGGCGGCGGCCACGTCGGCGGTGACGGCCACCGGGAGGCCGACCCCGACCCGGGGCCGGGGCCGCCCGGCGGCCTCGGCGGCGGCGGTGATCGACGGGGCGATCCGCCGGCCCACCACCTCGGGGGCGGCCATCCAGGTGAGGGTCCCGTCGGCCAGCTCGCCGGCCACCCGCAGCAGGGCGGGGCCGAGGGCGGCGACGAGCAGGGGGACCGGGCCGGCGTCGTCCACCCGGACCGGCCCCATCAGCGTGTGGGCCTCCAGCGTCTCGCCCTTCACGTCGACCGGCTGGCCGTCGAGCGCCGGGCGCAGGGCCGACAGGTACTCCCGCATGTGGACGGCCGGCCGCTCGAAGGGAATGCCCATCATCTGCTCGATGACCACCTGGTGGGACAGGCCGACGCCGAGGTGGAGGCGGCCGCCCCCGCCGAGGGCGGCGGCGGTGGTCAGGGCCTGGCCGGCCAGGACGAAGGGGTGGCGGGGAAAGGTGGGGACGACCGCCGTCCCCAGCTCCACACCGGGCACCTCCCGGCCGGCCACGGCGATGGCGGTGAGGGCGTCGAGGCCGATCAGCTGGGGCACCCACACCCGGCCGATCCCGGCCTCGGCCGCCTCCCGCACCGCCTCCACGAGGCCGCCGAGGCCGGTGCCGCCGACCATCACGCCGATCTCCATCACGCCTCCCGGGCCAGCACGAAGTCGAAGCGGCAGGTGAAACCGGAGCCGTCGGGGCCCCCGGCCGGTTCCAGCCGGGTGGCCAGCGACGGGCGGGCGGCGCCGACCACGTCGTGCTCCAGCCAGGGGTCGCCGGCGAAGTACACCTGGGTGGTGAGCGGAGCGTGGCCGTCCGCCTCCACCCGCACGTGGAGGTGGGCCGGCCGGTGGGGCTGGAGGCCGAGCAGCCCCAGGACCCGGGCGGTGTGGGGCTCGCCGGGAATGTCGTAGGGGTCGGGGACGACGGTGCGGACGGCGAAGGCGCCGCCGTCGCCGGCCGTGACCCGGCCCCGGAGGTTCCACTCCGGCAGGCCGGGGGCGAAGCGGGAGTAGCGGCCGGAGGCGTCGGCCTGCCACAGGTCGAGGACGGCGCCGGGCAGCGGCCGGCCGTCGGTGGAGCGGACCGTCCCGGTGAAGACCAGCGGGTCGCCGGGTTCGTCGGGGCGCATGGGGAGGGGGACGGGCGGGGCGTCGGGCGCGCTGGTCCCGAGGTCGGGGGCGCCGGCGGCGAAGAACGGCCCCTCGACGTTGGGGTCGGTGGCGCCCGCCACCTGGCCGGCGGTCTCGACGACCGTGCTCTCCAGCAGGACGTCGCACAGCAGCGGCAGCTCACCGGCCGATCCGGCGGCGGCCAGGAACTCGACGGCCCGGCGGTACTCCGGATAGGTGACGTGGTGGCGGCGGATCACGTCCCGCAGCGCCTCCACGACGTCGGCGGCGATGAGCCCGGCCCGGGTCTGGTCGTCCATGTCGTTCCTCGGATGTCGGCGGCGGGTCGGCGTTCATTCTGGCCCCCGGAGATCGCCGCCGCCGTCCGGCCGCCGATCGGTGTCAGTACATGATCGACGGCAGCCAGGCGCCGAGCGGTTCGTTGTAGAGCCCCGTCGTCATCAGCGTCATCACCTGCACGACCCGCAGACCGTGCTCCAGGCACCACCGGAACAGCGGGCTGTTGCGGACCGGCACGAGCAGTCCGGAGCCGCCGAACCCGTCGGCCGCCCCGATCAGCGCCCGGACGTCGTCGGCCGTCTCGCCCACGGTGTGGGCGAAGAACGACAGGCCGGTCGAGTACCCGCTGATCCGGCCGGCGTGCTCCACGATCAGGGCCGTGCCCCCGGACAGCGCATCGGCCACCTGGGGCGCCCGGTCGTGACCGTGGACCGCCGAGCAGAGCGCATTGCAGGCGTCGAGGTCCCCCGCCGTCGCCGCCCGGACCGCCCGGCCCTCCACCGCGACGCCGAGCGCCGGGCCCTGCAGGCAGGCCAGGGGCTCCCGGGCCACGAAGCCGAGCTTGGCGTAGAGCGACAGCGACCGGGTGTGGTAGGCGGTCTGCACCAGCCGGACCCCGGCCGCGCCCCGTTCGGCCGCCCGCTCCATCACCGCCCCCATGAGCCGCCGCCCGACGGCGCCGTCCTGCACGGCCGGCGCCACCGTGATCGGGCCGACGCCGGCGATGGCCGCCCGCTCGTCGAGGAAGTTCGACCCCACCACCTCGCCCGCCGCCTCGGCCACCACCGAGAAGATCCCCGGCCGGGCCAGCAACGCCGCCACCAGCCCGGTGGCCACGTCGACCGACGGGAAGTCGCAGGGATAGCCGTGGGCGGCGGCGACGGCGGCGAAGGCGTCGTAGCAGATCCGCCCGCAGGCCTCGGCGTCCTCCGGCGTTCCCGGCCGCAGTCTCACGCCAGGCGGACCTCGTCGCCCAGTGCCACCCGGCCGCCCGACACCACCACGGCGTGCACGCCGAGGCAGGGCGCGGCGCCGAAGCCCTCGATCGGGATCTCGACCGTGTTGTGCCGCCGCGGCACCCGCAGGGCGTCGGGGTCGGGCGGCAGCTCGCCGTGGCGCAGCGTCGGAATGGCGCACCGGGGGCTCGGGACGACGACGTCGACGACCACCTCGCCGCCGACGTGGACCCGGCGGCCGACCCAGTCGTTCTCCACGAACCCGGACAGCTCCGGACCGGTGTCGACCACGATGTTGGGCCGGTAGCGGACGGGGTCGAGGTGGCCGGCGGGATGGGCGGCGCCGGCCCGCTGCAGCGATGCCGACGTCAACAGCTGCAGCGGGCTGAAGTCGAAGAACGTCCCCGGCGGCGAGGCGGCGGCGATCTCCAGCAGGGTGAAGGCCACGTCGGCCTCGACGCCCTCGGCCAGTACGTCGTCGGGCACGGCCCGCTCCAGCTCCGCCTTGGGCGGGGCCTCGCCGGCCAGGCGGACGTCGGCGCCGAGGAAGGCGGCCAGCGCCGCGCCGGCCTCCGGTTCGTCGGAGGCGACCACCCTGCCGTCGGGGAAGCGGATCCTCACCGCACCGGGCCCGGCCGCCTCGGCCCGCAGCTGCAGCATGCGCTGCCAGCGGCGGGGCCGCTTGGCGCTGGCCACCCGCCCGCTGCCGGCGTCGACCACCCCGAAGCGCCGGTCGCCGTCGAACCCCGCCTCGGTCACGGTGACCGACTCCAGCGGCTCGCCGAGCATCGACTTGACGGGGTAGCGCCACAGCGCTCGGACCTGTCCCACCGTCGTCAACGAGGAAGTCTCCACGGCCGCTGCTCCTAACTGAGGGTGAAGCCCTGGTAGCCGCCGGCGGCGACCCCGTCGCAGATCTGGCGGTAGAGGACGGTGCCGCCGGCGAAGGGCATCAACCCGTCCGGCTTCCCCTCGATGTTGCGGCCCATGTACCACGAGTTGCCCTTGGGGAAGATCGTCATCTCGCCCAGGGCGTGGACCTGGTCGGTCCAGGTCTTCTCGGCGCTCTCCTCGGCCTCGATGGTGGCCAGGTCGTGCTCGGCCAGATAGGTGAGGCAGTCGGCGATCCAGTCGACGTGCTGTTCGATGGACGGGACCATGTTGGAGAACACCGACGGGCTGCCCGGGCCGGTGATGGTGAAGAGGTTGGGGAACCCGCCCACGGCCAGGCCGAGATAGGTGACCGGGCCGCCGGCCCACTTCTCCTGGATGGTGAGGCCGCCCCGGCCGGCGATGGGAATGCGGAGGATGGCGCCGGTCATGGCGTCGAAGCCGGTGGCGAAGACGATGGCCTCGACCTCGATCGTGCCGCCGGTGGTGGCGATGCCCTCGGGGACGATGGCGGTGATCGGCGTCTCCCGGAGGTCGACGAGGGTGACGTCGGGGCGGTTGAACGTCTCGTAGTACCCGGTGTCGATGCAGAGCCGCTTGGCCCCGAAGGGATAGCTGGTGGGGATGAGCCGCTCGGCGATCGCCGGGTCGTCGATCTTGGCCCGGATCTTCTCCCGCACGACGGTGGCCACCCGCTCGGCGGCGGCTTCGCTCAGGAGCTGGTCGGCGTAGTTGCCGATGATGCCGAGGCCCCCCCGCTCCCAGTGGTCCTCGATCCGGGCCCGGAACTCCTCCTCGGGGACGGCCAGGGCCGAGCGGTCGTCGTACTCGACGGGGAAGTAGAGGGGCGACTGCCGGATCCGCCGGCGCAGATCGGCGTAGTTCTCCTGCGTGGCCCGCAGGACGGCCGGGTCGAGCGGGGCGTTGTTGGCCGGGAGGCTGAAGTTCGGGGTCCGCTGCAGCACGTAGGTGTGGGCCGCCTCGGCGGCGATGACCGGGATCGACTGGATGCCCGACGAGCCCGTCCCGATGACCGCCACCCGCGTGCCGGTGAAGTCCACCCCCTCGTGGGGCCAGTGGGCGGTGTGGTAGCGGTCGCCGGCGAAGGTGTCGAGCCCGGGGATGGCCGGGATCTGGGCGTCGGACAGGCAGCCGGTGGCCAGGATCAGGAACCGGGCGGTCACCTCGCCGCCGGGGTCGGTCTCCACCCGCCAGCGGTCGGCCGCCTCGTCGAAGGTGGCGCCCCGCACGGTGGTGGAGAGGGCGATGTCGCGCCGCAGGTCGAAGCGGTCCGCCACGTGGTTGAGGTAGCGGAGGATCTCGGGCTGGGCCGGGTAGCGCTCCGTCCAGTTCCACTCCCGCTCGAGGTCGGGGTCGAAGGAGTAGGAGTAGGCCAGCGACTCGATGTCGCAGCGGGCGCCGGGGTAGCGGTTCCAGTACCAGGTGCCGCCCACGCCGGCGGCCTTGTCGAAGACCCGGGCCGACAGCCCCAGCCGCCGGAGCCGGTGGAGCATGTACAGCCCGGCGAAGCCGGCCCCGACGACGACGGCGTCGAAGCCGGCGGCCGCCGGCGGGAGATCGGAGCGTCCGTTGCCTGTCATGGGCCAGATGATCGCGCTCGCCGGGCCGGGACGGCTCGCCGGGCGGGCGGCGGCGCTTCCGGCTGATGCATCCGGTGTGTCACCCGCTTGACAGTCAGGCCGGCGGGCTCGTCCGTACAGTCTCGGCGACCCCAGGAGGTGACGGACATGACCACAGCCGAAGTCATGGACACGCTCGTGGCGGAACCGGAAGCCATCCCCACCGACGTCTCCCGGTGGTCCTTCGAGGGCCGCTTCGCCGACTGGACCGCCGACGCCCGCTACTTCGAGTACACCCGGGCGGCCAACCCGATCGGCGCCGGGCTCACGCCCCGGATCCCGATCCGCCGCTTCTCGCCGGACCTGCACCGCCAGGGCCCCACCCGCCTGGTGGCGCTCGACCTCTCCGCCGAGCTCGGCATCGACGACGGTGCCGCCACCAGCCCCGGCCTGCTGGCGACGTTCATGCGGATCTCGGCCGGCGACCAGATCCCCACCGCGCCGAACGCCACGTCGGAGCTCTACTACGTCCTCTCCGGCGGCGGCTTCTCGTCGGTCAACGGCACGCTCGTCCGCTGGCGGGAGGGCGACGTCATCACCCTGCCCGCCGGCTGCCGGTCGACCCACTACGCCGACACGGACTCGGTGCTGTACTGGGTCCACGACGAGCCGCTGCTGCGCTATCTCGGCGTGGCGGCGCGGCGTGCGAAGTTCCGGCCGACGCACTACCCGGCCGAGCGGTCACGGGCGGAGCTGGCCCGGGTGGCGGCCGCCCCCCGAGCCGGCAACCGCAACCGCATCAGCGTGCTGCTGGCCAACGCCGGACAGCCGCAGTCGCTCACCGTCACGCACGTGCTGTGGGCGATGATCGGGCTCCTGCCGGCCGGGCAGATGCAGCCCGCCCACCGCCACCAGTCGGTGGCCCTGGATCTCATCATCGACTGCCCGCCGGAGGGGTGCTACACGCTCGTCGGCGACCGGATCGACGAGCAGGGCCGCATCGTCGACCCCACCCGGGTCGACTGGGAGCCCGGCGAAGCATTCGTCACGCCGCCGGGCAAGTGGCACGCCCACCACAACGAGTCCGGCGTCGACGCCCATCTGATCCCGGTCCAGGACGCCGGGCTGCAGACCTACCTGCGCTCGCTCGACATCCGCTTCACCACCCGGGCCCGGCTGACACCCGCCGCCACCTGAGGTCTCAGGCGGGTGTTCGCCGGGCCTCCCGCACCTGGTCGGCCAGCAACCGGGAGGCGCCGCCGCGCTCCCGGCGGGCGGCCCGGAGGCGATCACATTCGGCGAACAACTCGGCCGCCCGGTCGGAGTCGCCGCAGCGCTGGCGGTGGACCGCGGCTATCTCCAGCGCGTCGCCCCGCCACCGATCCGTGCCCATGGCGTCGAGCAGCAGGAAGAGCTCGGAGAGGTGGTCGGCGGCCCGGCCGAGATCATCGGCCAGCAGCGCCGTCTGCGCCGCCCGGGTCAGGGCCATGGCCAGCGATTGACGGGTGGGGAGCGTGCCGGCGGCCGTCACCATCTCGTCGGCCAGCCGCATCCCGGCGGCGGGATCCCCGGCGAGGACGGTGAGCGGAGCGAGGCCGCCGAGCGCCTGGCAGCACCTCCTCCCGGAACTCGGGTCGCGACCGGTCGGGTCCATCACGCCGGCCGACGTGCAGCGTGTCGTCAACGGCTGGGTGCAGCGCTATGCGCCGAGGACGGTCCACCGCCACTACGACGTCCTGTCGGCCATCATGACCACGGCCGTGCTCGAGGATCTCGTCGCCCGGACACCCTGCCGGGGCATCAAGCTCCCGGCCGTGCGCCATGAGGACCGGCACATTGTCACGGCTGAGGAGCTCACCACCCTGGCCGACGCCCTCGGTCCCGACTATGGCCTCATGGCCTTTCTCGGCGCCGTGCTCGGCCTCCGGCAGGCCGAGTGCGCCGGCCTGCGGGTCGGCCGAATCGACTTCCTCCGCGGCACCCTCACGATTGCCGAGCAGCTGACCCGGGGTCAGCACGGCTCGATGGCCACTGGCGAACCCAAGTCGGCCGCCGGGCGGCGGACCCTGGCGGTCCCCTCTGAGCTGATGGAGCTGCTTGCTGCCCACCTCGCCCGCCGGGGCCTCGACGGCCGCCACCCGGACGCGTTCGTGTTCGCTTCCCCCGGCGGTGCCCCACTCGACTACACGAACTGGCGACGGCGGATCTGGAAGCCGGCCACGGTCAAAGCGGGCCTCGAAGGCCTCACCTTCCACGACCTCCGCCGAGCCAACGCCACGGGCCTCGTCGCCGAAGGCGTCGACGTGCGGACGGCCCAGGCCCGCCTCGGCTACCTACCGTCCAAGGGGCCGGCTGGCGCGTCAGCTCAGAGTCGCCCGGCGACCTGAGCTGGGTGTTGGGATCACCAGATGACGGGGTTCTGGGTCATGCCGGGAAGGTGACGGTCGCTGCTGACGACCGGGATCCCGAGCACCTCCGCCGTGGCCACGATGATCCGGTCAGCCGGGTCGGCATTCGGAGTCCGCGGGACCTTGGCGACGTGGTTCTCGACGGCGTAGACGAGTTCCACCAGCGAGTGGGCGGACACGTAGATCGGTTCCCCGGCCACGGTGGCGTCCTCGAGGGCCCCAACGGCATCGCCGAGAGCCGATCGGGGTCGATCACGTACCAGATCAGGACCTGGGTGTCGGCCACCACCGCGGTGGCCGGCGTCATCGGGTCAGACCCTCGCCGAGGCCCTCACCCATCTCGCCACGCAGCTCGTCCAGGTGCTCCTGCGTGAAGCCGATCGGGCGGCGGTGGGCGCCGAGGCGGGAAACTCGACGCGGCTTGCGGAGCGGCTCGATACGGACCGTGTCCCCGGGACCGACCCCATGGCGAGCGAGCTCGTCCGCACCGACGACGAGCTCGCCGTCATCCCCAATCGGGACCTCGAAGGCATGTGCGGGTTGTGCCATCCAGTTGCTCTTTGGGCGCCGAAGCGTCGCTCTCATTATGGACGCACAGGCGTCGAGGACGTCGTGGACGGAGCCGGACACCACCACTCAGGGTGGACGGAAGCCCGGAGAAGCGCTCGCGATTTGGTCGGCCGACCAAATCGCGATGTGCCATAAATGTGCCATCGCAGCAGAAGAGGGGGCTCGCTCGTCTCAGCGATACCCCCTCTGACCTGCTCTTTCTCTGTCGGGACGGCGGGATTTGAACCCGCGACCTCAGCGTCCCGAACGCTGCGCGCTGCCAAGCTGCGCTACGTCCCGAAGGGCCAGAGTCTAGCCGACGTCCTCTTCCGGTCCGGCAGCGGTTTCGGTGGCCCGGCGCTGCTCCTCGGCGGCCAGGAGCGTCTTGACCGTGCGGCGGAGGGTGCCGGCGTCGATCGGCTTGACCAGCATGGCGTCGGCGGTGGAGCGGCGGGCCAGGAACCGGTCGGCCTCCCGGTCGAGCAGGATCAGGATCGGCACGTGGGGGAGGCGGCCGCCCGACTCCTCGAGGCGGAGGTCGAGCGACACCGCCATGCCGCCCATGTTGGCGATCTGGAGGTCGACGACCACGAGGTCGGGGTTCTGGTCGCCGACCACCTGGCGGACGTCGCGGCCCCGCTCGACCTCGATGACCTCGAAGCCCGGGCCGCACAGGGCGGTCTTCACCTTGTCGCGGACCCAGGGGGCGTCGCTGGCCACGAGGACGGTCGGCATCGCCGGGGAGGCTACCCGGCGGCCGCCGCCCCGTTCGAAGCCGCCCCCAGCAGGTGCTCGCCCACCAGGCCGAGGCTCTCGATGTCGCAGACCTCGACCTCGAGCAGGGGCACCCGGACGATGGGCACCGTCCCCACCGACCGCTCCAGGCCCTCGAGGTGGGTCCGCTCCCGCTTGGCCAGCTCGGCGAAGTCGCCGAGGTTGGCGTAGAGCTCGGCCAGCGTCGCCGCCGCCTCGGGATCGGCGTCCGCCGCCAGGGCCGGCGGACCGGCCGCCTCGGTGCCGAACTCCGGGTGGATCCGGTTGATGACCAGGCCGCTGACGCGCAGGCGGGCGGCCTCGAGCCGGTCGGCGAAGTAGCCGGCCTCCGACACGGCGTCGCGGGCCGGGGCGCTGACCAGCACGAAGGCCGTCCCCTCGTCGCTCAGCAGCTCCAGCACCCGGTGGGCCCGCTGGCGGAACCCGTCCTCCATGCCCTCGAAGGCCTGGAAGAACAGGACGAGGTCTTCGACGACCTCGGTCCCGATGACCTTCGACACGCTCCGGAAGAAGGCCTGGAGGGCCAGGTTGGCCACCCGGAACGACGCCCGGGTGGGGGCCATGACGAGGCGGAACAGCTTGTTGTCGAGGAGGCGGGTCAACCGGGCGGGGGCGTCGAGGAAGTCGAGGGCGTTGCGGGTCGGGGGCGTGTCGATGACGATCAGCTCGTAGCCGCCGTCCTCGTGCAGCTCGTGGAGCTTCTCCATGGCCATGTACTCCTGGGTGCCCGAGAGGAACCCGGAGATGTTGCGGTAGAAGCGGTTCTCCAGGATCCGCTCCCCCTGGGCGGGGTCGGCCGAGTACTTGAGCACGAGGTGGTCGAACGTCGACTTCGTGTCGAGCATCAGCGCCGACAGCCGCCCGCCCTCGGGGGCGGTGCCGTCGGGATCCCACAGGGCCCGGTCGATCTCGTGGGCCGTGTCGGACAGGGCGTCGAGCCCGAGGGCGTTGGCCAGGCGCTTGGCCGGGTCGATGGTCACGACCACGGCGTCCCGGCCGTGGCGGGCACCGGCCAGGGCCAGCACGGCGGCGGTCGTCGTCTTGCCCACCCCGCCGCTGCCGCAGCAGACGATGATCGGCTTGTGGGCCGCCAGCCCGTCGAGCGGGCCGCCGGCCCCGGCCTCCGTGGGCGTCACGCGCCCACCGGCAGGGCGCTGAAGCCGGCGGTGAGGGCTTCGGCCAGGACCTCGAGCTCGGCCCGGCCGATGTCGGAGGAGAACAGGAACGGCAGCACGATCCGGGGGAGGGCCAGCCGCTCGTCGAGCCGGGCCAGCTGCTCCTCCTGGAGGTGGCGGCGGCTGGTCAGGAAACGGGCCGCCCGGGCCAGGTTCTCGACCTCACCGTCCGACAGGGCGCCGGCGGCCCCGGCCCGTCCGGCCAGCGCCCGGATCTCCTCCGGGCTGGTGGCGTGGTCGAGGGGCCGGTCGGGGTAGAGGCCGTTGACCACCAGCGGGCCGAGGGTGAGGCCGATCCGGTCGACCAGGGTCTCGGCCGTCTCCACCGTCTCGTTGACCGGGGTCTCCTCGGGCAGGGTGACGAGCATCACCTGCGCCCGCTCGGGGTCGGCCAGCATCTCGCTGACCTCGACCGCCTGGGTGAGGACGGGCCCCACCCGCACGGCGTCGAGCAGGCCCTTGGGCGAGAGCAGGAAGGTGACGGCGTGGCCGGCGGCGGGCCCGTCGACGACGATGACGTCGTAGAGGCCCTCCCGCTGGAGGGCCTTGACCCGGCCCAGCACGAGGATCTCCTTCATGCCCGGGACGGCGGTGGCCACGATGTCGAGGACCCCGGTCTGGACCAGCCGCTTCGACATGCGCCGGAGGCCGTGGTCCTCCAGGTACTCGAGGAGGGCCTCGTCGGCCGCCAGCGGCAGGATCGTCAGCCCCGGCTCGACCTGGTACTGCCCGCTCAGGCTCTCGAGGCCGAACATCGACGCCAGCCCCGACTTGCCCTCCAGCTCGACCAGGAGCGTCCGCCGCCCGGCCCGGGCGGCGGCCACGGCCAGGGTGGCGGCGGTCGTCGTTTTGCCCACCCCGCCCTTCCCGGCCACGATGATGACCCGGGACGAGGAGCACCATTCGGCCAGCTCCATCGACCCTCATGGTAGAGATCCCCGGTGCGACGCCCGTTCCTTCCCCTGGTTTCACTGCTCGCCGTGGCCCTGGCGTGGGCCGCGCCGGCCGGCGCGGGCGCGGCCGCCAAGGATCCCGAGCGCCACATGGAGGTCGTCCAGGTCGAGGGGGCGATCGACCCGGTGGTCGCCGACCTGCTGGTGGGTTCACTGCGGCGGGCGCAGACGAACGGCGCCTCGGTGGTGATCCTCCAGATCGACTCCACCGGGGCGCTCGACACCGACCCGGCCCGGATCCTCGACGCCATCTACGGTTCGAAGGTGCCGGTGGCCGCCTGGGTCGGGCCGGGCAAGTCGGCCGCCCGGGGTCTGGCGGCGGCCATCGTGGCCTCGGCGTCGTTCTCGGCGGCGTCACCCGGCGCCCGCCTCGGGCCGGGCCTGCCCCTCCGGCTGGACGGCGGCCGGGCGCCCTCGGGCGCCATCGGTCCCCGCGACGCCGCCAACCTCCGGTTCGAGAAGCTGCAGCACCGCTCGCTGTCGGGCCGCCAGGCCGCCGACCAGGGCGTCATCGACGCCGTGGCCCCGACCCTCGGCGATCTCATCGTCGCCCTGAACGGCAAGGACGTGGCCACGGCGGCCGGGCCCGTCCACCTGACGACGGCCAAGCAGGTCGACACCAAGGGCGGGCCCCGCCAGACCGCCGACCAGCCCGTCAGCTTCCTCAAGCTCGGGACGTTCGCCTCCGTCGAGCACTCCCTGACCAGCCCCTCGGTCGTCTTCCTGCTGCTGGTCGTGGGCCTCTCTCTCATGGTCTTCGAGTTCTTCACCGTCGGCATCGGCCTGGCCGGCCTGGTGGGCGCGGCGGCGGTGGTGGGGGCCCTGTTCGGCTGCTCCCACCTGCCGGTCAACGCCTGGGCGCTGGCGCTGATCCTGCTGTCGACGTTCGGGTTCGCGGTCGACGTGCAGGCCGGCCACCAGGGCTTCTGGACCGGCGTCGGGTTCGTCGGCCTCCTCGTCGGCGCCCTCAGGCTGTTCGGCGGCTCGGCGGCCCTCGACGTGCCGTTGTGGCTGGTCGCGCTGCTGTTCGTCGGGCAGCTGATCTTCATGCTGGGGGGGATGACGATCGCCGTCCGGAACCGGTTCTCGATCCCCACGGTGGGACGCGACTCGATGATCGGCGAGCTCGGCCAGGCCCGCACCGACCTCAAGCCGGACGGGGTCGTCACCGTCCGGGGGGCGCCGTGGCGGGCCCGCACCAACCGGGCGACGCCGGTGGCCGCCGGCGGGTCGATCCGGGTCGTGGCCGTCGACCGGCTCGTGCTCGAGGTCGAACCGGGGGACACGCCGGCCGGGGTGTGAAAACCTCCATCGAAACGACCGATCGCCTGGACCGTTCGGCTCTTGTCCGCGCCGGGACGGCCGAGATAGGTTCCCGCCGCGAGCCGGCGGACCCCGCCGACCGGCGGCGGACTGCGAGAGAGGAACCATGTTCGGGAGCGCGCGGACGCTCGAAGAGACATGGCAGCTACGGGCTGCCTGTCGTGGCCCTGACAGCTCGCTTTTCTTCCCCCCGAGCCACTTCGAACGTAAGGACGAGAAGGAATTCCGCGAGGAGCGGGCCAAGGCCATCTGCAAGACGTGCTCCGTGAAGCGCGAGTGCCTCGACTACGCGCTGCGGATCCGGGAGCCTCACGGCATCTGGGGCGGGCTGAACGAGCTCGAACGGAAGTCGAAGCTCTCGGCCCGGGCCGGCTAGCTCCTCCTAGCGGCCCAGCCGGGGGCCGGGGACGCGCTCGTCGCCCCGACGGCGGGTGACACCCTCGGCATCGAAGTGGGCCAGGATCGCCAGCACGTACTTCCGGGACGATCCGAAGAGGTCGCGGGCCTGGGAGACGGTCAGCGAACCGTGACGCTCGAAGCCCTCCCGGACGACCTGGCGGGCCCGGTCGAGGGCGGCGGCGGTGAAGACGATGCCGTCGAGGTCGACGAGCAGACCCTCCCGGACCAGCCCCCGCACGATCTCCGGTGATGCGCCGACCTCGGCCGGCGCCGGCGGGGCGAACGGCACGGCGTCGAGGGCGGCCACCAGCTTCTGGGCCTCGGGCTCGCCCGAGACGCGCCCCCGATGGCTCGGCAGCCGGGCCCGGCCCTGCTCGACCACGAGGCCCTCGGCGCCGTCGAGGGCGGCCCGGGCCCGGCCCGGCTCGAGCCCGAGGGCGGCGGCCAGGGCGGGCAGGTCGAAGCCGGGTTCCAGCGGATGCCGGCGGTGGTGCTCGCCGGTCAGGGCCACGGCCCGGCGGCGGAGGTCGTCGAGGACGCCGGTGGCCACCAGGTACTCCCCGGCCGGACGGGCGGCGCCGGAGCCGACGAGGTCCTCGGCCAGGCGCGTGGCCTCGGCGGGGCCGACGCCGGCCAGCGGGGCGATTTCCCCCGGCCGCAGCCACGGCCGCCCGGCCAGGATCCTCGGCCCGACCGCCAGCGGCAGCCGGTCGGCCGCCAGCCGGGCCCGCCCGACGGGCGAGACGTCGAGCACCTCGGCGCCGCCGACGGTGGCCTGGCTGCCGGAGTCCCGCAGGACGATCCGGTCCCCCGGCTGGAGCGGAAGGGCGGCGTCGAGCCGGAGCCGCCCGTAGCGGGGGCCGTCGGCGGCGGCGGCGATCAGCCGGAGGCGCACGTCGTGCTCGCCGGAGCCGATGTAGGCCTTGTAGGTGCCCTGGCGGAGGTCCACGTCGGGCAGGGCGGTGAGCGCGGCGTCGACCACGGCCGTGACCGCCCACTGGTCGGGGAGCACCAGGGCCGAGCCCCGGGCCAGCTCGGTGTGGTCGACGCCGGCCAGGTTCAGGGCCACCCGGCGCCCCGGCCCGGCCTCGGCCAGCTCCTCGTGATGGCTCTCGATGTGCCGGATCCGGGCCCGGCGCCGGCCGGGGACGATGAGGACCTCGGCGTCGAGGGGCAGCGTGCCGCCGGCCATGGTGCCGGTGACGACCGTCCCGGCCCCTTTGGCGGCGAAGACCCGGTCGACCCACAGCCGGGGCCGGCCCCGGTCGGCGGCCAGCGGCGCCTTGGCCAGCATGGCGTCGAGCGCCACCCGCAGCTCGGCCAGCCCCCGCCCGGAGCGGGAGTCGACGGCCAGGACCTCGGTGGGGGTGAACGAGGCCGCCTCGGCCAGGCGCTCCTCAACCTCGAGCCGGGCCAGCTCGAGCAGGTCGTCGTCGACGAGGTCGGCCTTGGTGATCACCGCCAGGCCGTGGCCGATGCCGAGCAGATCGAGGATCCGGAGGTGCTCCTCGCTCTGGGGCATCCACCCCTCGGTCGCCGCCACCACCAGGATCGCCGCCTCGACGGCGCCCACCCCGGCCAGCATGTTCTTGAGGAACCGCACGTGCCCCGGCACGTCGACGAACCCCAGCTCCTGGCCCGACGGCAGCGTGGTGAAGGCGAACCCCAGGTCGATCGTCAGCCCCCGGGTCTTCTCCTCCGGCCACCGGTCAGGGTCGGTCCCGGTCAGGGCCAGGACCAGCGAGGACTTCCCGTGGTCGACGTGCCCCGCAGTGGCTACAACCCGCATGACCCGCCCATTCTGGCGTTCATCCGCCGCCATATCCGGGCTTGGGAACGCCGGTTGGGCAGGGTCACCGGGTGATCGAGGCCAGGGCGGCGGCGAGGCGGGCGTCGTCGGACGGGTCGACGGTGCGGAGGTCGCAGACGATCGCATCACGGTCGACCCGGGCCACGACCCCGAGCGCCCGGAGGGCGCCGAGGGCGGCGTCGGCGTCGGCCACCTCCAGGGCCACGCCGGTGGAGGGGATGGTCAGGCCGGGGAGGGAGCCGCCGCCGGCCACGGCCTCGGTGTCGACCACCTTGGCCCCCGGGATCCCGGCGGCCAGGGACTCGGCCCGGGTGCGCAGCGCCGCCAGCGGGGTGGCGGCCATGCGCCAGAGCGGGATGGCGTCGCCGTCGCCGGCCAGGTAGGCCAGCGCCACCGACTGGAGGGCGGCCAGGGCCATCTTGTCGGCCCGGACGGCCCGGGCCAGCGGGTGGCGGGCCACCGCCGCCACCAGGTCGGCCCGGCCGGCGATGACGCCGGCCTGGGGGCCGCCGAGGAGCTTGTCGCCGGAGAACGTCACCAGGGCGGCGCCGGCCTCGAGGCACTGGCGGGCGCCGGGCTCGTCCCGCAGCCAGGCCGGCCGCTCGGCCAGCCAGGGGGTCGTCTCGTCGAGGAGACCGGAGCCGATGTCGGCCACGACGGGGGGGCCGAGCGACGCCAGCTCGGCCACCGGGGCCGACTCCACGAAGCCGATCATCCGGTAGTTGGAGGCGTGGACCCGCAGGATGAGCGCCGTGTCGGGCGTGACCGCCCGCTCGTAGTCGGCCCGGCGGGTGCGGTTGGTCGTGCCGACCTCGACCAGGCAGGCGCCGGACTCGGCCATCACGTCGGGCACCCGGAACCCGCCTCCGATCTCCACCAGCTCGCCCCGGGACACGACGACCTCGCGGCCCCGGGCCAGGGCGGCCAGCACCAGCAGGACGGCGGCGGCGTTGTTGTTGACCACCACCGCCGCCTCGGCGCCGCAGGCCCGGGCCAGCAGGGCCCCGGCGTGCTCCTGGCGCGACCCCCGCACCCCCCGGTCGAGGCGGTACTCCAGGTTCGAGTACCCGGCCGCCACCTCGGCCACCGCCGCCAGCGGGGCGGCGCCGAGCGGAGCCCGTCCGAGGTTGGTGTGGACGATGACGCCGGTGGCGTTGAGCACCGGCTGGAGCAGCGACCGGTGGACCTCGGCCGCCCGGCGGCGGGCCTCGGCCAGCACCTCGGCCTCCGACAGCGCCTGGCCGGCTTCGACCCGGGCCCGGGCCTCGTCGACGACCGCCCGGGCCAGCCCGACGGCCAACCCGTGGGGCACATCCTGCAACGCTGCGAGCACCTTGGTCACGGAGGGCAGCGCGCGTCGGGAATCCACGCCCCTAAGCGTAGGCTTTCGGTTCATGAGCCCCCGCCTTCCCCGGCTCCGACGGCCCGCGCCCCGGACGTTCTTCAAGTGGCTGGCGATCGCCCTGGCGGCGATCATCGTCGTCCCGCCGGCCACCGCCGGCGTGGCCCTGGCCACCTACCTGTTCATGCCGCTGCCGGCCTCGCTGCCCCAGGAGCGGCCCCAGGCCGACTCCCGGGTGTCGACCGTCTACGCCGTCGACGGCACGCCCATCGGGGAGTTCCGGGAAGCCGAGTCCCGGGTGGTCATCCCCGCCGACCAGATCCCCAAGACGATGAAGATCGCCGTCGTGGCCTCGGAGGACCACGAGTTCTACCAGCACTCCGGGGTCGACTGGCGGGGTATCGCCCGGGCCTTCTGGAACGACGTCCAGCACCACCAGCTGAGCCAGGGCGGCTCGACGATCACCCAGCAGCTGGCCAAGAACCTCTACACCGACGGCGCCCGGACCTTCACCCGCAAGGCCAAGGAGGCGCTGATCGCGGCCCAGATCGAGCGTGTCCTGTCGAAGGACGAGATCCTGGCCAAGTACCTCAACACCGTCTACATGGGCGACTCGGTCTTCGGCGTGCAGGCCGCCGCCCAGTCGTATTTCAAGAAGGACGCCAAGGACCTCACGCTGTCGGAGTCGGCCCTGCTGGCCGGGGTGCTGCCCGCCCCGAGCCTGTACTCCCCCCGGAGCCATCCCCAGGCGGCGGAGACGCGGCGCAACGAGGTGCTCGACCGGGTGCAGCGCTACGGGCTGGCGCCGGCCGCCGAGGTGGCCGCCGCCCGGGCCCAGAAGCCCAAGGTCTACCCGCCGCCCGGCGTGGTCGGCCGCTACCCGTACTTCCTCGACTACCTGCGGGTCTACCTGACCGAGGTCAAGAAGTACGACCCCGAGCTGATCTACCGGGGCGGGCTGCGGATCGACACCACCCTCGACCCCCACCTGGAAGACACCGCCCAGACCATCCTGAAGAAGACGCTGCCCAACCCCAAGGATCCCGAGGCGGCCCTGGTGTCGATCGAGCCGCAGACCGGCTACGTCCGCACCGTGGTCGGCGGCACCGACTGGAACGAGTCGAAGGTCGACATGGCCATCGGCAAGCTGGGCGGCGGGTCGGGCCGGCAGGCCGGGTCGTCATTCAAGCCCTTCGTGCTGGCCCGGGCGTTCGAGGCCGGGGTCTCGCCCAACAAGCGCTACGCCGCTCCGAACTGCATCACGCCGCGGGGGTTCACCTCCCAGGTGTGCAACTACGAGGGGGAGAGCTTCGGGTCGGCCGACCTGATCTCGGCCATCACCCATTCGATCAACACCGTCTTCGTGCAGCTGATCGTCGACGTGGGCATCAAGCAGACGGCGGAGCTGGCCCACCGGCTGGGCATCACCAGCATCGACCTGTCGAAGCCGGTCTACGGCGGTATCGCCATCGGCACCCAGGAGGTGTCGCCCCTCGACATGGCCTCGGCCTACGGCGTGTTCGCCGCCCGGGGCCTGCGGGCCGAGCCCACGCCCGTCCTCAAGATCACCCAGCGCGACGGCACCGTCATCGAGGACAACACCCAGGAGGACCGCACCACCCGGGTGCTGGAGGAGCCGGTGGCCGACAACGTCACCAAGGCCCTGACCAACGTCATCCAGCACGGCACCGGGCGGGCCGCCGACATCGGCCGTCCGGCGGCGGGCAAGACGGGGACGGCGGAGAACTACGAGAACGCCTGGTTCGTGGGCTACACGCCGACGCTGGCCACCGCCGTCTGGATGGGTTACAAGGAGGGCAACATCCCGCTCCGGGGGATCCACGGGGTGGGGGCGGTGGTGGGCGGCACGTGGCCCGCCCGGATGTGGCACGACTACATGGCCGAGGCCATGAAGGGCGTGCCGGTCACCGACTTCAGCCAGCCGGCGCCGATCGAGTCCCTGGCCGACAAGGCCAAGCGGGAGGCCCGGGGCGGCTTCGACGTCGGGACCCCGTCGTCGCCGGCCGGCCTGCCGGGCGGGGTGAACTACTTCCCGGCGGCGCCGCTCCCGGGCGTCGTCGAGCCGACGACCACCACGACGACGACCCCGGAGAGCTCCACCACGACGACGGTGCCGCCGTCGTCGACGACGTCGTCCTCGTCATCGACGTCGTCGACCACCAGCACGACCTTCGGGTTCCGAAGATCATCGACGACCACGACCACCAGCGGCGGCCGGGGGCCATTCGGCCGTTAGGCCGGGGAGCTACCTCCGCTCGCCGGCGCCGCCGCCCTGGGAGGCGTTGGCCGGGCACTTCAGGATCTTCTCGCAGGTGGCCCGGATGAACGGGGCGAAGGTCACCCGGTCGGAGGTGAAGCCCAGCGGCATGTAGCCCGGGGTGCCGACGCCGAGGACCTCGCCCTTGGAGTTGAGGATCGGCCCGCCGGCGAAGGGGCCGGTGACGGCGGCGTCGTGCTCGATGCCGGCGGCCGACACGTCGGCCACGAACCCCTGGGTGATCGATCCGCCGGCCCCGCCGACGCCGGCCACGTCGAACACCCGCTCGCCGTACTGCGGCTGGGCGTCGGCCGCCGCCCACTTCACCCGGGGGAGGTTGCCCTTGTTGACGATCAGGAGGGCGAGGTCGCGCTCCTCCTGCCAGGTCCACAGCGTGGCGTCGGTGCGGTCGTCGCCCTTGCGGACCTGGATGGCCGGGCCCGGCTTCCTCGTGGCCGCCTTGACCACCGACAGCGAGGTGACCAGGTACGACTTGTCGGCGTCGGACGTGACGACGAACGCCGAGCCGACCTGGGGGCGGCCGAACTCGTCCTGCGTCTCGACCAGGTAGACGGAGTCCTTCACCTGGTCGACGAGCGACTTGAGCGTGGCGCCGGAGGCCCGCAGCTCCTTGATCGGCTCGATTTCCTTCTGGACCTCGGCCTTGGCCGCGTCCCGTTCCTTGTCGATGTCGTCGACGGCCTTCTTGTACCGGTCCTCGAAGCCGTTGACGAAGGTGTTGACCCTCTTCTCCAGCTTGTCGGTCTTGTACTGGTAGTAGGCGTAGAGCACGGTCCCGCCGAAGGCGAATCCGATCGCCGCGGCCAGCATCAGCACCACGACGCCGACGACGCTCTTGGGCAGGATCCGCTGGCCGAACCGGCCGGCCGACGACGTTCCGCCCGCTCGGCGGCCCCGGCGACCCGGCGTCGGCTTGGGCGCCGCGGCGGCGGGGGTCTCCTCGGGAGCCTCGGTGCGCATGAGTTGATCCTAAGCGGCCCCACCCCGGATGGCTCGCACCCACCTGAAGGCGTCTCAGGGCGCCTCCCCTAGAATGTCTTGGTCATGAGCGAACCGGCGTCGCACGTCAGCGTGCAACCTGCCGCCACCGTGATGCTCGTGCGCGACGCCATCACCGGTGAGGCCGGTGGGTCGCTCGAGGTGCTGATGCTCCGCCGTCACCCCGAGGCGGTGTTCGCCGCCGACGCCTGGGTGTTCCCCGGCGGGCGGGTCGACGAGGCCGACCACCACGCCGCCCCCGGCTCGCTCGGCCCGTCCGACGAGGAGGCCAGCGCCGCCCTGGGGATGGAATCGGGAGGCCTGGCCTGGTGGGTGGCCGCCGCCCGGGAGTGCTTCGAGGAGGCCGGCATCCTCCTCGCCCGCCACGCCGGCTCCGGCGCCTGGCTCGACGCCTCGGGCGAGTGGGGGGCGGCCCGGCTGGCCCGCTACCGCCGGGAGGTCCACGCCGGCGCCACCACGCTGGCCGCCGTGCTGGAGGCGGAGGGCCTGGTGCTCGACCTGTCGGGCATCCACTACGTCTCGCACTGGATCACGCCGCCGGGGCCCACCGCCCGCCGCTTCGACACCCGCTTCTTCGTGGCCGAATGCCCGCCCGGCCAGGTCGCCTCCCACGACGCCGCCGAGACCGTGGAGTCGTTCTGGGCCCCGCCGGCCGAGGCGCTGGCCCGGGGCGAGGCGGGCGAGATCCAGTTGCTCATCCCCACCATCGCCAACCTGCGGGCCCTGGCCCGGTTCTCGTCGGTGGCCGGCCTGGTGGCGGCGGCCCGGTCCATCGGTTCCGTGCCGCTGGCCGCCCCCCGCTTCCGGGGCGACCCGGCGGTGCCGGCCGGCGTCCTGTCTCCTCTCGATCCGGAGTCCTCATGCCCGACATGACGCCTGGCGTGGCCAGCGCCCTGTCCCCGCTCGTCCGTCGGCTCGTGGCTCCCAACCCCGGTCTGATGACCGGGCCGGGCACCAACACCTACCTGGTCGGCATCGACGAGGTGGCCGTGATCGATCCCGGCCCCGACGACGCCGGCCACATCGAGGCCATCGTCGGCGCCTCGATGCGGGAGCGGGTCCGGTGGATCCTCGTCACCCACCACCACATCGACCACTCGGCCGGCGTCAAGCGCCTCAAGCAGGCGACCGGCGCCGAGATCGTGGCCTACGGCCCGCCGAAGTCGGCCGGCGCCGACTGGGCCCCGGACCGCAAGGCCCGCGACGGCGAGGTCATCGAGGGCACCGAGTGGGGCCTCGAGGTCCTCCACACGCCGGGCCACGCCTCCGACCACCTGTGCTTCTTCCTCGAGGAGGAGCGGGTGCTGTTCACCGGCGACACGGTGCTGTCGGGGTCGACCGCCGTCATCAACCCGCCCGACGGCGACATGGCCGCCTACCTGCAGTCGCTGGAGCGGCTCCGCAAACGGCGCCTCAGCCGGCTGTGCCCCGGCCACGGCGACGTCCTCGACGAGCCGAAGGCCATCCTGACCGAGTACGTGACCCACCGTCTCGAGCGGGAGAACCAGATCCTGGCCGCCCTGGCCGACGGGCCGAGCAAGATCGCCGACCTGGTGGCCCGCATCTACGTCGACGTGCCCGAAGGCCTCCACGAGATGGCCGGGCGGTCGGTGCTGGCCCACCTCCAGAAGCTCAAGGCGGAAGGCCGGGTCTCGGGTCGGGACGCCAACTCGGCCTGGAAGGTGGCCTGACATCGCCGAGCGGACGGGCAAGCGCCATCTCGGCCTGGCCGAGGCCGCCGACCTCCTGCGCCTCCCGGCCGAGGCCGTGCGGGCCCTGGCGGCCGCCGGCTACCTCAAGGTCAGCGGCGACGATCCGGCCGGTGCCGGGCCGTCGTTCGCCCTCTCCGACCTGAAGGGGTTCCTGGCCCGGAACTCCGACGGCGGCGCCGCCATCCTCGTCCCCGACGACGCCGACCCGTCGGAGCTGCTCGAGGCGCTCGAGGGCCGCAGCGGCGAGATGGCCCGCCGGGCGCTGGAGATCTTCCGCCAGGCCATGCCCGAGGCGTCGATCTGGACGGCCGAGGAGCAGCAGCGCTTCGTCGAGCAGTCGACCGCCCGGTTCGAGGCCCTCCTGGCCGTGACCCGGGCCGGCGACGCCGTCGACGAGTCGCTGGTCGACGACCTGCGCGACGTCGGCGCCTCGGCCGCCTGGGCCGGCAGCCCGCTCCCCCAGCTGCTGGTGGTGCTGCGGATCTCCCGGGACCTGGTCGTGCAGACGGCGGTGGAGATCGCCGAGGCCCGGGGTCAGGGCTCCAGCCAGGCCCTGGCCCTGCTCCTCACCCGGGTGCTGCCGGCCATGGACCGCCTCACCGACGCCCTGGCCCAGGGCTACTGGGCGGCGGTCATCGGCCGGGAGGAGACCGACCGGGCCCGCTACGAGCACGTCGTCGAGCAGTCGTCGGACGGGATCTACGAGCTCGACGTGACCGGCCGGCTGTCCTACGCCAACCCGTCGCTGTGCGCCATGGTCGGCCAGTCGCCGCTCGACGTCGAGGGCGCCCGGCTGGAGGAGATCTTCACGGTGGCCGGCGAGGAGGCCGCCACCGCCCTGGCCCGGCTCGACGCCGACGGCGACGCCGACGTGACCTTCGAGGCGCTGCGCCCCGACGGCGTGCGCCGGGAGTTCCACGTGGTCACCTTCCCCCGCCTGGCCGACGGGCAGATCGTCGGGTTCCAGGGAGTGGTGCAGGACGTGACGGCGCTGCGGGAGGCCCAGCGGGCCCGCAACGAGTTCCTGGCCATGGTCACCCAGGACCTGCGCTCGCCGATCACCACCATCCTCGGGCTGGGCGTCACGCTGGAGGCCTACGCCGGGGAGCTGTCGGCCGACCGGATCCGCCGGACGGGCGCCTCGATCCGCCGCCAGGCCGAACGCATCAGCCGGGTGGCCGACGACCTCTACGAGGTGTCGCGGCTGGAGTCGCACTCGCTGCGCCTGACGCTGCGGCCCACCGACGTGGCCGGGGCGGTCGACGCCGCCCTGAGCGCCCTGGAGGACCCGTCCGGCGTGGAGGTCGAGGTCCCCGACGGCCTCGAGGTGCTGGCCGACGCCCGGCGGCTGGAGCTGATCGTGGCCAGCCTGGTGGAGAACGCCCTCACCCACGGCGCCCCGCCGGTCATCGTCGAGGCGTGGGACGAGCCCGGGGGCGTCGACCTGGTGGTGACCGACGCCGGGCCGGGCGTGCCGGCCAACGCCGTCCCGGCGCTGTTCACCCGGCCGGGGTCGGGGATCGGGCTGTACCTGGCCCGGGGCCTGGCCGAGGCCATGGGCGGCCGGGTGGCCTACGAGCCGGGGCCGGGCGGGCGGGGTTCGACGTTCCGCGTGCATTTGCGCCGGCCCCCCGTCCGCTGACAGGGACTTCTTCGGGAAACCGGGGCCCGCTCCCAGCCGGGGAGGACTAACTTCCGCGTCATGGGACTCATGAAGCGGTTCTCAGATGTCATGAAGGCCAAGACGTCGAAGATGCTCGACAAGGCCGAGGATCCCCGGGAGACCCTCGACTACAGCTACGAGAAGCAGCTGGAGATGGTCCAGAAGGTGCGCCGGGGCCTGGCCGACGTGGCCACGTCCCGCAAGCGCCTGGAGCTGCAGGCCACCCAGCTGCAGTCGTCGGCCGACAAGCTGGAGCAGCAGGCCCGGACGGCGGTCGGCGTCGGCAAGGAGGACCTGGCCCGGGAGGCGCTCAACCGGCGGGCCGGCATTCAGGGCCAGCTCGACAGCATCGAACAGCAGCGCCAGGCCCTCCAGGCCGAGGAGGACAAGCTCACCATCGCCCTCCAGCGGCTCCAGGCCAAGGTCGAGGCCTTCCGCACCAAGAAGGAGACGATCAAGGCCACCTACACCGCCGCCGAGGCCCAGACCAAGATCGGCGAGGCGGTGTCGGGCATCTCCGAGGAGATGGGCGACGTCGGGCTGGCCATCCAGCGGGCGGAGGACAAGACGGCCAC